>Ga0082212_10003177_pt1 | contig 23453 bp, 22 predicted proteins | sample TergutNt197P3_FD_71548 | JGI IMG/M metagenome (GOLD analysis project Ga0082212, IMG submission 71548) | Neocapritermes taracua P3 segment gut microbial communities from Petit-Saut dam, French Guiana - Nt197 P3 | ecosystem: Host-associated > Arthropoda: Insects > Digestive system > Gut ... | reverse complement strand
TCGCCATGACCAACATCGACCAGAGGGTCTTTTCGAAATACGACCTGAACAGGGACGGCTTAGTGGACGCCCTGGACCTGGGCATCATGCTGCTGTACTGCGGCTTTGACAAGGATTCGCCGGATTGGGCGGCTCGAGTAAAAGTCAACGACTCAAGAGGCAAAGGCGTCACCGCCAGCATGTGCGACGTGAACGGGGACGGCGTGATAGACATGCTGGACCTGCTCGACCTTTTCATCCACTACACCAAGTAAGGCAGAAAGGAACCGCTTCATTTTCGATTTTCTGCAAAATAAAGGAACTGCGTCGATCATTATTGACGCAGTTCCTTAATATTGCCCATTACCAATTCCTTAACTTGACGTTTTGTGGATATTCGGTTATGCCGCCTCTCCCGATTGCTGCAGTATTGCTTTCGTTATTGGCTCTGTACTGCCTTAGCCAATTTAGTGCCCTTGCGATAATAGTCATGATTGTTACCTCCTTAAACTTGATTGCTTGCTTTATTTTATATATTAACATTAACACAAAGCCTGGCAAAAAGATAGAGGTTTGGCATTTAATGTAAGAAAAGTCCGCAGGGCGTAACATGTTACGTTTAGCGTAACAATGTTACTTTAACTGCATTTCAGGCCGGGATATGTATTCAAAAACCAGCAGTTCCACGATCATCAGCATGGTGACACAGGACGTCAAATCCATTCCGGACATGTGTATCTCATCGGCAAATACGTAGAAATTGGTGTCAGACAAGCTCTCCAGAGGATTGTTGTCTGCTCGCGTGATCGACAGCAAGTGGGGACGCTCTGAGAGGAACACTTTTTCAATGAAATTTATCATCGCCAAGTCTTTGCCCGAATATGAAAGGGCTATAACCATGTCCTTGCTGCTGATGCGGTTGACGAGGTTCTGCATCTGATAAGCGGTTTCGGGAAAATACGAATGGAAACCCAGCCCTATGAACAGCCTCTCGCAGTATTGGCCGATAACATGCGTGTTGTCATCCGTTAATATGTACACATTTGGTTTGTGGGACAGCAGGGAAACCACGTTTTCCACTTGCTTTGGCGACATGACACGCACAGCCTCAATGGCGTTTTTAAGATACTCGTCACTGTAATTGCGGTTCATGACCACATTGGGAAGAATTGTTTCCTGTTGTCTGTGAGCAGTTACGAGCAAACTGTTGATGAAGTCGGAATAACCGGAAAAGCCGAGCTTCTGCGTGAAGCGAAATATCGTTGTAGTTGAAAGGAATTGCCCGGCAGCAAATTTCTGTATGCTCATGTTCTTAACGTCATCCATGTTCTTGACAACATAGTCAAAAAGCTGGCGCTCAGTTTGATTCAAACCGCGAACTGTCTCCTGTGTCGCTTGAAAAAAATCCATAACCGTTTATCACCCCCTTGCAGGCATTCCGCTGATACAGTTATGGATCCCACCCCCTCTTTGTTCCTTCGCATAGATAATTGTAACGTATTTTCCGTTACTAGGCAAGCATTATTTCTCTTCTGCTCATATGGTATAGCCTAATTCGCTCGAAAAGGCAAAGCGGGCAGCTTGGTGCAATCCTGAATTATTTTGGTATTATTCTGACATACATGAGGAAAAGAGATTAATCTGAATAAGTTTGATTTGTCCAATTATTAAGCGCAATCGTATTATCAGATAGTCGAAATCATTATATATAATGGGTGTAAGTTTGGTTTCAGTTAAATATTAATAAAGGTAAGGAGGCAAAATAATGATGGTAACCGAGACAACGATGATCGAAAAAGGGTTTACCAAACCAACCGCTAGGGTTGAACGTTTAAAAAAGGTTATGGTTGAAGCGATGCCTGTTGTCGAAACAGAGCGAGCAATGCTTGTTACAGAGGCCTACAAAGAGACGGAAGACTTATCTCCGATTTTACGCCGTGCCAAAGTGAACGAGAAGCTTTTTAACAATATGCACATCACGATACGTGATGATGAATTGATTGTTGGCACGGCTGCCGAGCATCCCCGCTCTTCCGAAGTTGGAATCGAATTCTCTTTCGACTGGATTGAACCAGAATTCGACACTATGGCCGAAAGGGCGAACGACCCATTTTACATCAGTGAAGACAGTAAGAGGATACTTCGTGATCTTGCCAAATATTGGAAAGGCAAGACTATTTGCGAGTATTCCCTGTCGCTTATGTCCCAACACTGCAAGGATTGTCAAGACAATGCCGTTTTCAACGTAGGCAACTACCTGTACGGCGGCATTGGGCACACGGTGGTTTTCTATGAGAAAGTTCTTAAAATTGGCTTCAAAGGAATTATAAAAGAGGTTTTCGAAGCCATGGAAAAGCTTGACCTTACGAAGCCGGAGGCAATCAAGCAGGAACAGTTTTATCAGGCTCTTTTAATTACTTACACTGCTGCAATCAACCATGCCCACCGCTATGCAAAAAAAGCGGAGGAGCTGGCACAGAAGGAAACCTGCCCAGAACGAAAAAAAGAATTGCTTCAAATCGCTCAGAACTGCCGCAATGTGCCGGAAAACGGTGCGAAAACTTTCTGGGAAGCATTGCAGTCCTTGTGGTTTGTCCACTATTTATTGCATGTAGAGTCCAACGGGCACGGCGATTCCCCCGGACCATGCGATCGTTTTATGATTGATTTTTATCGAAACGATTCCACCATTAACAAAGAATTTGCCCAGGAGCTGATCGACTGTCTATACGTCAAATTCAACGATGCCAATAAGTTCCGCGACGAAATATCCGCAGCGGCGTTTGCGGGTTATCAAATGTTTGAAATGATTGCATTGGGCGGAACCGATGATGAAGGCAACGATTTGACAAATGAGCTCAGTTACATGTTCCTTGATGCAGTCGCGCATGTTCAGATGCCATCCCCTTCCGTCGGCGTTCGCGTCGGGACTCAAACACCTGATGATTTCCTCTTCCGCGTCTGCGAGACGATTCGCCTTGGCACTGGGATGCCAAACCTGTTCAATGACGAGGTGATCATCCCTGCGCTTGTCAACAGGGGGATTCCGCTGAAAATGGCGCGCACTTACACGCCAAGCGGCTGCGTTGAACCGGACATGCAGCACAAGGACGACGCATGGCATGATTCCGCAAGCTTCAATGTTGCAAAGGTAATGGAAATCACATTGAACAATGGCAGGTGTTTCGGCAAACAGCTTGGGCCGAAGACTGGCGAGCTTACTGATTTCACTTGTGCTGAGGATATTATTGATGCATTCCAAAAACAAATCAAACACTTCGTTGGCAATCTGGTAGAAGCAAACAACTCAATTGACTATGCCCACGGCGACAGGGCTCCGATGCCTTTCCAGTCCGCGCTCATTGAAGGGTGCATCGAAAAGGGCAAGTCTGTGCAGCAGGGGGGCGCATTATGGAACTTCACAGGACCCCAAGGGTTTGGTGTGATTGATGCGGGGGATTCCGTGTATTGCATACAGAAAAACGTATTCGAAGACAAAGCGTTTACCCTTGCGGAGCTGAAGGAGGCTTTGGAAAACAACTTTGGGTATACCAATGAGGACATTCCAAACGGCGGTTCAACGGATGCATCCATAGGATGGAAATATGGATCAGGGGCGTCATCCGGCATTCAGTCAACCGACAGCGAAGCTGAGATAGAAGCCAAGATATACGAAGCAGTAAAGGCCGTTCTCACTGGTTCCGGTTCGCTTAACATTGCGGATATTCGCAAGAAAGTCGGAGGAGAACTTGGAATGGCAACGTCCAATGCCGAAAAGTACGCCCATATCCTGCGAGCGCTGCAAAACACGGAAGGCTTTGGCAACGATGTTGACGAGATTGACAAGTATGCCGTAACCTGTGCCCGCATTTATTGCGAGGAAGTTGAAAAGCACAAGAACCCGCGCGGCGGAACTTTCCAAGCTGGCATTTACCCCGTATCCGCAAACGTATTGTATGGGAAAGACGTGGGTGCGCTGCCAACGGGAAGGCTGGCGAAAACGCCCTTGGGCGACGGTGTTTCCCCGCGAGCCGGGAAGGACACCCATGGGCCGACGGCGGCATCCAATTCGGTTTCCAAGTTGGACCACGCTATTGCGACCAACGGAACCCTTTACAACATGAAATTCCTGCCATCAGCGCTTGCCGGCGATACTGGGCTCAAGAGCTTTGCAGGGCTGATAAGAGGGTATTTTGAGCGCAAAGGCATGCATATCCAGTTCAATGTTGTTGATCGCGAGACGTTACGGGATGCACAGAAAAATCCTGACAAATACAAGGACCTCGTCGTTCGAGTAGCAGGTTACAGCGCACACTTTACCAGGCTCGCCAAAGAGGTTCAAGACAATATCATCGACCGTACAGAAATGACATTCTAGCTGTCTTCACAAAACACATTGGACGACGAATTGCAGGAGGTTTTTCCAAATGGCACCAGTCAACTACAACACTGAAGGAATCGTGTTTGATATCCAACGATATTCCATTCATGATGGTCCGGGTATCCGTACAATCGTATTTTTAAAAGGTTGTCCGCTTTCCTGTTTTTGGTGCAGCAACCCCGAATCGCAACAGTTGGCTCCCAATATTATGTTCCAACAGGAACGGTGCATCAGTTGCGGGAAATGCTTAAGCGCCTGCCCAACCGGAGCACTCAGCACGGAGCATCCCGGCACAGTCGATTATCAGAAGTGCGTGGGCTGCGGCGAGTGCGCCAATGTCTGCCCAACTGGTGCGCTTGTGCTTAAAGGCGAAAAAACGAGGGTTGAAGAGCTTGTACGGATACTGAAAAAAGACGCAATTACATATCGGAAATCTGGTGGTGGGATTACTCTGTCGGGAGGGGAACCCCTTGTGCAGTGGGAATTTTCGGTTGAACTGCTGAAAGCCTGCAAGGCGCAAGGTTGGCATACTGCAATGGAGACGGCGGGCTTTGGAAGCGAAACTGCGGTGGAAGCTGTGTTCCCCTTAGTCGATTTGACGTTGCTGGACATCAAGTCCACGGACAGCCGGGTTCACAAAAAATATACAGGCGCGACAAACGATGTCATTCTTAGCAATGCGGCTCGCATAACACGGCTTTCAAAAACCATCGTCAGGGTTCCGACAATTCCCGGAGTTAACGCTTTTGACGAGGAATTTGTAAACATCGCCCAATTTGCTAAAACCTTGCATGGAGTTGATACAATTCACATTCTTCCCTATCACACCTATGGTGAAAACAAATACAGCATGATGGGAAAAGAATATAAAATGGACAAAAAGATTAAAGCACTACAGCGAGAGGATGTAAAAAAATATCAAAAGATTTTACAGAGCCAAGGGTTCAACTGTGAAATAGGTGGTTGAAAAATAAGAAAGAATGGAGGAAATGGAATGGATCAGAATTTGCTTGAAAAAGTAATAAGGCGTGTTGAATCGGAACTGAAGTCATCCGACACACCCAGTACTGCGGCCTGCTTCAAGGACATTGGAGTTACCGAATATGTCGGCACGGCAATTGGAGATACGATTGGCCTTGTGGTTGCCAGTGTGGACCCGCAGTTAGTTGAACCGATGAAGTTGGGAAAATACCGGTCCATCGGCTTTATTGGGGGCAGGTGCGGGTTAGGTCCGCAGGTTATGGCTGTGGACGAAGCAATAAAAGCCACAAACGCAGAAGTGCTGAAAATCGAAGCGCCTCGTGACGACAAGGGTGCCGCCGGCGCAGGGTCTTTTATCATCATAGGTGCATATGACGTCTCTGACGCAAGGCGCGCGGTAGAAATCGCCTTGGCTTCCCTGGAAAAGTATTTCGGCGACGTTTACACAAACAGCGCGGGCCATTTGGAGTGTCAGTATACGGCGAGAGCCAGCTATTGCATTGAAAAAGCATTTGGATGCCCGTTGGGCAAGGCTTTTGGTTTGGTGTGTGCAGGGCCGGCGCCTATTGGAGCTGTTTTGGCTGATATCGCCGTCAAGGCCGCCAACGTAGAGATCGTCAGTTTTACTTCTACCACAGATGGGGACGGCTTCGCTTATTCAAACGAAATTACGACAACCTTTACCGGAGATTCCGGTGCTGTGCGGCAGGCGGTAAAAGCAACGATTGACGCTGGATTGAAGCTGCTTGGCGCAATGGCTGAGGAGCCGAAGAGTTGCGCAACGCCTTATATATAGGCTTGATATTATAAAGTTAACGTTCAAGTATTTATTAATAATGAAAAGGAGGCAATATTATGAATTCAGATGCACTAGGCATGATTGAAACCAAAGGATTGGTTGGTGCGGTGGAAGCTGCCGACTCTATGGTCAAGGCGGCGAACGTGACATTGGTAGGCTACGAAAAGATCGGCTCTGGGCTGGTTACCGTTATGGTGCGCGGAGATGTCGGAGCAGTGAAAGCCGCCACCGATGCGGGAGCGGCTGCAGCAAGGGTGGTAGGAGAAGTGGTGTCGATCCACGTTATCCCGCGCCCTCATGCAGATACCGAGAAAATGATCCCTGCAAAAGGATAATACTCAAACAAGCGGAAGGAACGTGATTCTTAATGGATGAAAAACGATTAATCGAATTGATTGAGCGGATTGTATCCGATTTCAAGGAAGAACTCATGGGTGCGTCAGTTTTGACGAAAGCTTATTTCATCCTGCCTCAGGATTGGCAGATACAGGACCAGGGTCATTGTATTGAAACAATGCAAGCGCTTAAAGGGAGGTATCAGCTTGTCGTGGTGCATCCTGACGAAGGCGACGGCAAAGCAGCTTTTCCAAGCGAGGATTTTATCACGGTCTTTCCGCTTCCTTCCAGGAACCTAGTGATTAAGGCGGCTCTCGGCATCCAGGATGATTTTGAAAGCAAATGGGTTGCAAAATGCATCTCTTACGGGCGTGCTGTATATATGCGAAGCGAGGCGGCTCTCTTTGTTGGGAAGGAGCCGGATAGCTACAGGAAGAAAATCGAGGCATACTACAACGACGTCAGGTCGTATGGAATTCAGTTTGACACAATTCCAAACGGCTGCAATCATTCACAGGGGACAGACATAACCAGAATGCCGCAAAAAAAGAAGATTGTAACAGCAGATGACTTGAAGAAGCTGCATCCTGCGAAAGAACTACGGCTGTGCCAGGGCGATATTGTAACCGCGCTTGCGGCAGAACTTGCGGAAACGCTCGGTATCAGCATTCTATATCAATAACCAAAAAACGGAGTATCAGACAAGGAGGGTACGCCAAATGAACGAAGCATTAGGAATTATTGAAATTCAAGGGCTCGCAAGTGCCGTCGCAGTCACCGACGTCATGGTAAAAACAGCGGCTGTCCATTTAGCGGACATTGAGCCGGCGAGGGGCGGCGGTTGGATGACAATCAAGATAACAGGCAATGTAGCGGCGGTTAACGCTTCAATCAGCGCAGGGACGCAAGCGGGCACATTGCATGGAAGCTATATCTCCTCTAAGGTAATCCCACGCCCGGCGCCCGAGGTTTCAAAGCTGTTCTGCAAAGTGCCGGTGCCGGAGAAAAAGAAAAGCAGTAAGAGCAAGCAGGTCCCGGCGGATGCCAAGGTGGGCGAGGCGTAAGACGAATGGAGATTGTTATGAAATTAGAAGATTTGCGACAGGCGTACCAGGCTTATTCCAGCCTTTCGCTAAACCGCAGGCGGGAAATCATCACGGCAATCAAAAACCGGTTAGTGCCGTTAGTGCCGGATATGGCCGCGCAAGAACTGGAAGAAACCAGAATGGGCAACGTTCGGGACAAAATTATCAAACTGATGCTGGCCATTCATAAAACCCCGGGTGTGGAGGATTTAACAACAGAAGTCCTCACAGGCGATGACGGAATGACGCTGTATGAATACTCCGCTTACGGATTGATATGTGCAATACAGCCAGGTACAAACCCCTGCGCCACACTAATCAGCAATACAATTGGCATGCTTGCTGCAGGCAACGCGGTTGTACACATTCCGCACCCCAGATGCACCCGTGTATCCCAGTTCGCAGCGAAGCATATAGACGAGGCGATTCAGGAAGTATGCGGAATATCAAACTTGGTGATGGCGTTGCCGGAATCATCAATGAAGCTCGCGAACGAGATCATGAGCCATCCGGACGTGTCGTTAATTGTGGCAACAGGCGGCAGCAAAATGCTTAACCAGACGCTTGCTTGCTCAAAGAGAGTCATCGGGGCTGGCCAGGCAAACCCTGTCGTCATTGTTGATGAAACAGCAGAGTTGGATAAGGCGGCGCAAGACATCGTTGAGGGGGCCTCGTTCGATTACAACATCATGTGCACCGGTGAAAAGAACATAGTCGTGGTATCCGCAGTGGCGAATGATTTCGTCGGAGAACTGAAAAAACAAGGTGTTTACTACGTTGATAACGAAATAGAAATGCTCAAGCTGACGAAAGCGACCGTGACAAGCGATTTTATTATTAACCGGGCACTGGAAGGAAAAAGCGCGAACGACATTCTGAAGGCAGCCGGAATTCAGTGCAATCGGGAAATCCGTCTGATTGTAGTAGACGCGGTCAAGTCGCACCCCTTTGTGCTGATCGAGTTGCTCATGCCGGTGGTGCCGATGGTTCGCGTTAAAGATTTTGACATGGCGTTAGAAACCGCTTTGTTTATTGAGCAGGGGCTCAGGCACACGGCAATTATTCATTCCCAATCCATAGCAAACCTGAACAGGGCGGCGCATGTCATGCAAACGTCAATTTTTGTAAAAAACGGGTCTTCTTTGTCGGGAATCGGCTTTAAAGGGGAAGGGGATACCAGCTTTACTGTGGCGAACATTACAGGAGAAGGGATCACAACCGCACGGCACTTTGCGCGCAGGCGGCGATGTACACTGACATCCGGCTTCTCCATTCGTTGAACAAGCCGAACGATTTAAAAAAATCGACAGATTTATGTCGAGGTATTTGTGTTAGGATTGATATATATTATTGTCAATTTCTATCACAAGGAGGCGTGAGAAATGAATGAAGGAATTATCAGCATTGAGGAGATGTTTGGAAAAGATGCTTTGGCAGAAATGATGCATACGATTGCGGCAGCAACAGGGCTGGCATTTGTTACGATTGATTACCGGGGGATACCTGTGGACGGAGTCCTTGAGAGTTTTTCTGATTTTTGTCAAAAAATCCAGTCCGACCCAGATCGGAAAAGAATATGCGAAGCATCCAGCGTGATTGGCGCCGGGCAGGCGGCAACGCTTCAGAAACCTTACATTTATTTTTGTCCCTGCGGTTTGCTGGAGTTAGCTATTCCCATTATTGTGAAAGGGCAGTTCCTTGGAGGTTTGGTGGGCGGTCAAGTCCGGTGCTATGACGCTCCTCCTGATACCGTTCAGCTGAGCAATGTACTACCTCATTGCCGGGATTACACGAAAGAGGATTTCCGCGAGGATTACGAAAAGATGCTACAGCTGCCCTATGAGAAATTTGTCCGTTACATGGATTTGGCCTATTTGATTGTAAAGCAGCTGAGCGAAAACGCAATGGCCACTATCCAGCAAAAACAGTACCACAAAGAGCAAATGGAACTTCAGCATGAGTATCACAGGGAGCAAATGGAATTACAGAAAGAACGGGAAAAGCGCATTGAATTGGAAAACAGTTTCAACGAAGCCCAACTTCTGGTGCTGCGTTCAAAAACGGACTCTCATTTTCTGATGAGCACATTGACCGCCATCGCGAATTTGGCTGCAGTTGAAGATGCGCCCCGTACAAATGAAGTTGCGGCTATGTTCGCCAAGTTTCTCAACGATTCCATGCACTTGAGCACCGAGGCTGAATTTATCTTCAAAGAAATGGAGTCTGCAGAGCGTTACCTTTACATCCAGAAGGTGCGTATGGGCGAAAAACTGGAATACTCGGTTTGCGTACCCGATGAAATGCGTTTGCAGCGAATACCTAGCATGATAATTTTTCCTTTTGTGGAGCGAGCCTTCAACTACGGGATTATGCACAAAGACGGAAACGGCAAGATTACTGTAAGCGCGGAATATGATAACGATGACGTTGTTATTCAAATATGCGATGACGGGCCGGGGCTAAAAAAGAAGGAGCTTGAGGCGGTTCTGCCTCAAAACGCAGAAGGGGATATTTATGCATCATTTGACAGCGGCGCTGAAAACGCAAAGGAGCGTCTTGTGAAGTTGTTTGGCAATGAATATGCTGTAAAGGTTACGGCGGTCAGGGGGAAGGGTACCACCTGTACGATTCGGTATCCGCGTTCCTTTGATGAGGAGGGCATTTAACTATGTACAAGGTATTGATTGTAGATGACGAAGCGCTGATGCGGGAAGCGTTGAGGATGATGGTTTCCAAGATTGACGGGTTTCAAGTGGCAGATAGCGTGGGCACAGGCGAGGAAGCCGTGAAGGCTTGCTGCAACGAAAAAATCGACATTGTGTTTATGGACATCAGGATGCCAGGGATTTCAGGGCTCGAAGCCAGCAAGGCTATCTATGCGCTGGATTCCTCCATCGCGATTTACATCATCTCTGCTTACAGGAATTTCAAATTCGCGCAGGAAGCGGTGAGCGTAAATATCCGCGAATACATTTCCAAACCAACTACGTTTTCGGAAATAGCCCGCATCCTTGGAAACTACAAGCAGAACCAGAGTGTTGGGGAGGGCCAGCTTGACCGTTTAGTTGGCCTGCTGGAGCGGTGCAGGTATGATCAGATTCAAACGTTGGTTCCTGAAATTGTGCAGGAAGCATTCAAGCAGGAATCCGATAATGCAAGCAGCCTTCAGAACCGCTTTGTGCAGATAGGGCAAAATTTATTTAAATCAACGGATCTGCTTGGCAGACAGGAAATAAACTTCGAGAACCGTTTCCCTATAAATTATTTAAATAGCGGCAAAATCGTTTACTGGAATCTATGGTTTTTCGATATTATGGATTATGCTTTTCGACAGAGCGCCATATTGAAATGCGGATACCTGCAAAGCGTATTCAGCTACATCGACGAGAATATTACAGAAAACATAAACGCCAGTCAGATCAGCACGATGTGCGGCATCAGTCAGGGATATTTAAGCAGACGGTTCAAACAGCATATGGGTGTAAGCGTGATGGATTACATACACTTTAGCAGGATCAGGCGTGCAAAGGTGAATATTGCATACACTGATTTAAGCATGGCGGACATTGCTTTTCAATTGGGTTACAGCGAAAGCAGCTATTTTACCAAGGTTTTTAAAAAGTATGAAGGCATGACGCCACAACAGTACAGAAACAAATTCTTATCCACTTAGGAAAAGGCGGTGACAGCTCGTGCAAAATTATACGGTGACATCCGAATCAGTCACAGAGGGGCATCCCGACAAATTGTGTGACCAGATATCCGACGGCATTCTTGACGCCTATTTGGAGCAAGACCCTTTATGCCGTGTGGCTGTCGAAACGATGGCATCCAAGGATACGCTCTTTATCGCAGGCGAGGTGGCTTCCCGTGCAAATGTGGATGTTCCAAAAACAGCCAGAAAAATAGCAAGGGACATAGGGTATACTTCGCCTGAATCCGGTTTGGACGCGGATAACTGTTTGATTCTAACAAATATCAACACGCAATCCCCCGATATAGCTAAGGGGGTCGGGTTGGCTGATGGCGAATTAGGAGCGGGTGATCAAGGAATCATGTATGGTTTCGCCTGTGACGAGAGTGATACGTATATGCCATATACTCATCATTTTGCTACTAGGCTTTGCCTGCGGCTAGCTGAAGCGCGAAAAAACGGACAGCTTCCTTGGTTGTTTCCAGACGGAAAATCCCAGGTTACCATGGCGTACAACGCGAACGGTGAACCCAGCCATATAACGAGCGTCATCGTTTCCGCGCACCACAAAGAGGGCATCTCAACGGATTACATCCGCGAATGCATTTTGTATGAAATCATTTACCCCGTGATTGACAGGGATTGGCTGCACTGCGACACTGAAATCTTTATTAATCCGACTGGTGTCTTTTCGGTGGGCGGGCCGCTTGCGGACACTGGACTGACTGGCCGAAAAATCATGGTCGATACCTATGGCAGCGTCGGCAAACACGGCGGAGGCGCTTTTTCGGGAAAGGATCCAACTAAAGTGGATCGTTCTGCCGCATATATGGCAAGGTATGTGGCTAAACAGATTGTTGCGGCGAAGCTTGCGAAAAAGTGTGAATTAACGCTTGCATACGTGATAGGGCAGCCAAATCCGAAAGCTGTGGCAATAAATACATATGGAACCGAACAGATACCGCTGGACATTATCCACAAAACGTTGGAGGAAGAGTTTTCCTTTTCGGTGCGTGATATTCTGGAACACCTGCACCTGCGGGAGCCCCGGTATCTCAAAACAGCCGCATACGGGCATTTTGGCAGAGAGGATCAGGGTTTTCGTTGGGAAGAACTTGATTTTGTAAGCTGTTTGTGCGAAAAAGCTATGCATGAGTTGAAAAGGAGAATTTTCTGATGACGCAACTTGATCTTATTACAAAAGCAACAATCAAATGCCTGAAAGACTTGTGCTGCATTCCTGTGGGGATATCCAACAGGCATGCCCATCTAAGCCGGAAAGACATGGACATTTTGTTCGGCAAGGGCTCTGAGCTGCATCTGAAAAAGGAGCTCCGGCAGCCTGGCCAGTTCGCAGCAGTTGAAACGGTGAACTTGCGTGGGCCTAGCAACGCTGTTGTCGAGCGGGTGCGCGTCCTTGGGCCGCTCAGGCAGGAAAGCCAAGTGGAGATATCCAGGACGGACAATTACCAGCTGGGGCTATCCGCACCTGTACGGGAATCCGGACGGCTTGAAGGGACTCCAGGCATTGTATTGGAGGGGCCTTTTGGAAGCGTCGAACTGGCAAGGGGCGTCATAATCGCATGGAGGCATATCCATCTTTCTGAAATAAGCGCGAAATTGCTGCAGGTGCATGACAGGGAAATCGTTTCTGTAGAAACAGCAGGGATGCGTGGCTGCGTCTTTAAAAATGTCATGATCAGGGTTTCAAACCAGTTTGAACCTGAAATGCATATTGATATGGATGAGGCAAATGCCTGTGGAGTCAATAATAACGAGTTGATTTGGATTTGCAACAAATTGAGTCCCCACTACAAATGTAAGGAGATGGAATCTTATGACAATTGATGAAAAAACCCTGCAAAGGATTGTAAAACAGGTAATACAGGAACAGACAGGAACAATGGGCTCAACAGGAAATCAAGGTGTTTTTGAGAGTATGGAGGAAGCCATTCGTGCTTCAGAACAGGCGCAGACAGAGTACCTGTATTGCAGCATAGCGGATCGCGAGCGTTTTGTCAGGACTATCAGACAGACAGTAACAGAACCGGAAACGCTGAAAACCATCGCGCGAATGTGCGTTGAAGAAACCGGCATGGGCAATTATGACCACAAGCTGATTAAAAACAAGGTCGCTGCAGAAAAGTCGCCCGGCACCGAAGACCTGCTGACGGAAGCAATAAGCGGAGATTACGGCTTAACGATAGTGGAGTACTGCCCCTTTGGCGTCATCGGCGCCATAACGCCTGCGACGAACCCATCGGAAACCATCATCTGCAATTCCATCGGCATGTTGGCCGGCGGAAATTCGGTAGTGTTCAGCCCGCACCCAAAAGCAAAAAAAATATCAGCGTGGCTTGTCGGGCTGCTCAATGAAAAGCTGTTGCTGCAGGGTGCGCCAGCGAACCTCGTCACCACAGTCAGAGAACCGTCAATCGACAGTACCGGTGAGATGATGCAGCACCCGAGGGTTCGCATGCTTGTTGCTACCGGAGGCCCCGGCATCGTAAAACTTGTTATGTCAAGCGGCAAAAAAGCCATCGGGGCAGGTGCCGGGAATCCGCCGGTTGTCGTGGATGAAACCGCTAACATCAGAAAAGCGGCGATCGATATTCTGAACGGCTGTTCATTTGACAACAACCTGCCATGCATTGCTGAGAAAGAAGCCGTTGCGGTGGCATCTATAGCCGATGAATTGATTAACAATATGGCAGAAAACGGCGCATGTGTTTTGAAAGACCCAAACCAAGTTCAAACTCTATGGGATTTGGTTTCAAATGACCAAGGCGGCCCAAAAGTTGATTTTGTCGGGAAAAGCGCCGCATACATCTTGGAAAAGGCGAATCTGCCTGTACCGGGCAATGTCAGCACAATTGTCATGGAGACGGACGGCAACCATCCTTTTGTCCGTGAAGAAATGATGATGCCAATCCTCCCGGTTGTTCGGGCAAGGGACGTGAAAGAGGCGATAGGGATGGCTCGCGTGTTCGAAAACGGAAACCGGCACACGGCGGTCATGCATTCCTCAAATGTGGACAATCTGACCAGAATGGCAAAAGAGCTGCAAACCACCATCTTTGTCAAGAATGCGCCTTCCTATGCGGGCATTGGCGTAGGCGGCGAAGGCAGTACGGCTTTCACCATTGCCGGCCCTACAGGGGAAGGCTTGACAACCGCTCGCTCTTTCTGCCGCAAGCGGCGCTGTGTGATGTCGGATGCGTTGAATATTCGGTGAGGTATTGTTATGGATTTTAGAGCAATTGACGAATACATCAGCAAAATTGAACAGTCGGAGATAAAATCGCGTGCCCTTGGCAGAAAAAAGGTCAAGGTCGGCCTGGATTTAGGTACTGCGTACATTGTGATCGTAGTGCTTGATGAAAACGACAAACCTGTTGCCTGCGAAAAACGGGCAGCCAGTGTGCTGCGTGACGGTGTAGTAGTGGACTTTGTCGGCGCTTCACGAATTGTCGGAGAACTTAAAGCCGCATTGGAATCCCGCATCCGGCAGGAACTGACTCAATGTGCCATAGCGATGCCGGCCGGCACAGAGAGCAGTACGAAGACCCACATCTATGTCGCGGAGAACGCTGGGTTTGAGGTTGTCCGCGTTTTGGATGAACCAACAGCTGCAAACGCCGTTTACGACATTTCGAACGGAGCCATCATCGATATAGGAGGTGGGACAACAGGCCTTGCTGTGTTCCGCGACGGTCAAGTGGTCCGTATTGCCGATGAAGCGACAGGCGGGGTACATATGACACTGGTCTTGGCAGGGAACATGGGAGTGTCTTTTGAAGAAGCGGAACAGATAAAGCTGAACCGCAACAACCACAGAAAGATTTTTCCGGTTATAAAGCCGGTCATGGAAAAAATGGCTTCAATTGCCAGAAAGCATATTGACACGACGGAAACCAAAATTTTGTATCTCTGCGGGGGTGCCAGCTGTATGACGGGTATCGAGGAAATCTTTGAGCATGAAATTGGAATCCCGACCGTCAAGCCCAAAAATCCGTTTCTAGTCACGCCTGCCGGTATCGCGAAGAATTGTTGCTGTGGGAATTGAGAAGGAGGAAATAGATGCAGATTGCGATTGTGATAGGATCTGTATGGTCCACCCGAAAAGAGGAAAGCCTTGTAGGTAGAAAGCTGCTAATCATCAAGCCGATCAATATTCTTGATGAAAGCGTCGATAACCAGCCGATTGTTGCGGTGGATACCATTGGGGCAGGCGTCGGCGAAACTGTGCTCGTCGTCAGCGGCAGTTCAGCACGTGTAGCCGCAAAGGATGACCAAACGCCGACAGACGCGGCAATTGTGGGCATTGTTGACGACAAAGAAGTGGATAAACGATATACGGGAGCTGGAGGATAAGATATGCTGACTGATATGATTTTTCATGCCGGTGTAGTGGGTGCAGGCGGGGCAGGCTTCCCAACCCACATAAAATTAAACGCGAAAGCCGAATGCTATATCGTCAACGCGGTAGAGTGCGAACCACTGATCGAAACAGACAAATACCTTTGCCGCATGTTTTCAGATGAAATCATAGCTGCAATGCAGCATGTGGGCGAACAACTTGAGGCAAAGCGCCTAGTCATCGCGATCAAGGGAAAACATGTCCGTGAGATTGAGGCTTTGGAGCGTTCCATTCACGCAAGCGCTGCGGCAGTCGAACTGTTTCTGATGGATTCGTTTTATCCGTCGGGCGATGAACAGGTTATTGTCGGGCAGGTGTGTGGGCGCTCAGTGCCAGAACGCGGCATTCCGCTGTCGGTGGGCGCAGTGGTGAACAATGTTGGGACGATGCTCGGAATCTATGACGCCCTGTGTGGTGTACCTGTTACGGGCAAGTACCTTTCCGTTACGGGTGAGGTCGAGCAGCCTGTCATGATGAAGGTTCCGCTGGGTACGCCAATCATCGAGTGCATCGGGGCGGCAAACCCTGCACTTGAGCAATATGATGTGGTGATAGGCGGCCCGATGATGGGAAAGCTGTATGATGACCCGAAAGTGATTGCAGAGCAAAACGTTGTAAAAACCACCGGAAGCATCATCGTTCTCCCCAAAGGTCACCTCTTGTCTGTCCGATCAGAGATGCCTCTGCGCAGAATTGTCAGACAAGCGCAAAGCGTGTGCATGCAATGCCGGTTTTGCACTGACCAGTGTCCTCGCTACCGGCTCGGCCACCGTATTCGCCCACATTTGATGATGCGCGCGATATTTAGGGAACCGTTCATAGAAGATGCCGCCGAATATGAACGCCTGTATGGCGATGCAGCAAATTGCAGCGAATGCGGCCTGTGTGAGTTGTATTCCTGCCCGATGGGGCTTTCGCCTCGCAAGGTGAACATTTTCCTGAAGGGCTGTTTGCGGGAAAAAGGGATCGAAGTCCCAAGAAATTCCTCGCCGGATGCTAGGGAGGCTAACTTGGCCGGGCGGGCGGCGACTGATCGGTTGACGGCGCGCCTGAGGCTTAGCGAATACGCGTCCCGTCATGCAGGAGATGGTTGCCTGGAACTGATGCCATCACTGGTAAAGCTGCCGTTTTCGCAGCATGTTGGCAAACCTGCGATTCCTGTCAAGAAAGAAGGTGACCCAATTGAAGTGGGGGAGTTGCTTGCGGCAGCCCAAGAAGGCGCACTGTCCGCGAATATTCATGCCAGCATACGTGGCGTGATCGAGTCTATCGATGAGAAACATGCCACAATCAGGCGGAAAGGGTGAGGAAAATGAAAGAAGCAATCGGCATAATGGAATACACGAGCATTGCCCGGGGCATTGAAACAACTGATATTATGGTCAAAGCCGCACAGGTTCGAATCCTTAAATCCTCAACGGTTTGCCCCGGAAAGTACATCACAATTCTAGGCGGTAATGTGGACAGCATCAAGTCCGCTATGAGCGTTGGCATAAGGCGGGGAGGGGAATATGTTGTGGACACGCTTGAGATTCACAACATTCATGGGCAGTTGATCCCCGCCATTGTACAGGGCAATTCGGTTGAGCACGTGGGAGCAATTGGCGTGATGGAGTTCTACTCGGTAGCGAGTGGAATCGTAGCTGCCGATACAGCGGCAAAAGCGGCTGCAATTACACTAATCGAAATAAAAATCGGATATGCCATCGGCGGCAAAGGCGTCGTCCTCTTGACCGGCGAACTAGACGCCGTGAACACGGCGGTCCGTGCTGCCTGCAGTGGCTCTGACTTGTTGATGCAGGCTTCCGTTGTTGCAAGGCCGGACAGCAGCTTGATAGAGATGCTGTTGTGACCGTTGAACAAAACAACAAAAATGATTTGGAATGGAAAGGAGTTATCAATGAAAAAGGAATTGACAGAATTTGAAAAAGCTATGAATGACGAAATCGAAAGGCGGATTTCCGTGTTGGAACAAGAAGGTTATGGCGACATTAAACGTTTCAATAGAACTGATTTTATTTTCGTCTGCATAGCAGTTGTCGTAGGATTGGGAATTATTACACTTGGATTATTATAAATTGGAGGAGAAATAGAAGCATGAGCAAGACAGGCAAAGCAGCCGAACAAGAAGCTATATTCGGCATAGTCCCAGTGTTTAAAGAAGAAAAAACATATGGGTTTTGGAACACAACATTGGTTACCGGCGGATACGCCATTGCCACATGGTGCTACACTCAGGGTGCTTATATGGCACAGGGCTTGACATTCAGAGACTTTCTAACCAGCTTATTTGGCCCCAATATACTCATTATCACGTTGGTGTCGCTGTTGGCTATTTTTGCGATAAGATACGGCGTGGACATCTGGGTTTGGATGCGCTCATTATTTGGAGACATAGGGCAAAAGATAATTGCAGTTGCGTGCGTAGTCATGATACTGCCGTGGTTTTCAGTGTGCGCGGACATATTCGCAGGATCATTAATGAATATGATGGCAGGTTTTGGCATTGACATCGCTCCCGGGCTGCGGCCTGCAATTGGCGTGTGCTGCGTTATTCTCGGGCTTCTGATTGCGCTTGGGGGCCCGCCGATAATCAAATACGTCAATCCGATACTGCTCATCTCGCTAATAGCAGTCGGTGTTGTCGCTATATATTTAGCATTTACGTCTGTACCGGTAAATCAAATCGTTGACTACAGCCCCGGTGAATACGAGCCAGGAAACTATATGCTGATGGTGGAAGGCGGCATGGCTTTTGCTTTTTCATGGGCTATGGGCGTAGCTATAATCCCAAGGATGAGTACAGGTGAGCGAAAAGGCTATTGGGCGACTTCCCTGAGTTATGGGATTATTGCTCCGTTTTTTGTATTCATTGGCGGCGTATTGAGCCTGGCAATGATTTCAAAGCTGGGGTACGGCTCCGATGACCCGTCGGTCATCCTTTTTGCTCTGGGTGGCCCCGTGGCTTTGCTGGCTTTTGCCAATATTGGAACTGCGGGAACGGGCACGTATCTTTACACAATGATACTAAAAGCGGCTTTTCCGAAAGTTAAATATCAGTGGCTCGCTTTTGTTATCTGTGCCTACATGGGGGTTTTAACCGTTTGGGGCGGCGCGGTCGAACACTTCGGCGCGTTTATATCATTCTCCGCTTTTCTGCTTGCCCCGATTAGCGGCATGCTGTTGGTTGACTTTTTCATCATTCGCAAACAAGAGATGTCGTTGAGGGAGCTTTTTGGCCCGGTCAAGAAATACAATCCAATTGGGATTGTTTCCTTGCTGGCAGGTGTTTTGGGAGGGATATCGGTTTACAACCCGGCTACAGGCGAAATTCTCAGCCCGATATTCTATGCCTTTACCGGAAGCGGGTTTTCGCTTGTCGTTGGCTCGCTTTGCTACTTGATATTAAAGAAGTTCGTGTCAGGCAACAAAGAGCTGTTGAAAGCATCAAACTGAAAGGAGGATTTGCCATGGCAGTCGTTGTAAGAAAGGCAACTGAAGAAGAAAAAGCGGTTATGCTGAGGGAGACGGTTTGGGAGTGCGGCATGTCAGAATTCAACTGGCATTACGATAGCGATGAAACCTGCATGCTTGTAGAGGGGCAGGCCACAGTGACATTCGGCGAAGGCAGCGTCTCGCTTGCCGCAGGTGATTTGGCGTTCTTTCCCAAAGGGTTGGATTGTGTGTGGAAAATTTCATCTCCGGTTAAAAAGCATTACCGATAGCATAGCATGCAAGACGAAGCAGTGCCAAAAGCAGTTTTGGCGCTGCTTTTATTGTGCGCCCGGCGGGATTTGCCTCCGCCGCGCCTGCCTGTTACTTCAAGGGATTGATACTCCGAATGGAACTCCGCGCAATCAAACAGCTTGGAATTCATTATGCTGATAACGATTGTGCGTGGCAAGTCGCATGGACAACCACACCGATTTACTTATCTTATTAAGACTGCTCTAGCCCATTACCAATTTGATATGATTTGGGTCAAATTCTTTTTGCAAGCTGTCTGTTATGCCTCTGAACAGGCAATAAAGCAAATGAGCCGATTTACAAGTACAGTAGAATTCTAGATGTCATGTCAAGTCAATAGCATGATTAAAGAATTTAATTGAATCTTAGCGAGCAGACGAATATAATGATAGTAGACGGCGCGGTCAAGTTCGGAACTACTTGGGCTATTCCGGAAAACGCGGGAAAACCTACTCGTACAGGCGCGTTAAAACCCGGTCGCAAAACTGAAGGGAGGTAGACATATGACGCCTGAAAAAATACGAAAACTACTCGACGAAGGTGAAAGTTTGACTATTGAATATAAAGAATGTGTCAGTGAGTTGAGCAATAGCGTCTATGAAACTGTTTGCTCATTTTCAAATCGCTATGGCGGGCACATGCTGCTCGGTGTAGATGACAGCGGAAGTATTATTGGCGTGAGACCAGCTGCCGCGCAGGATATGAAGAGGAACTTTATCAATACCCTCAACAATCCGCAGAAGATATCGCCGCCACTGTTACTTGAATTGGAAGAAGTATATGTTGACGGAAAACTTGTCTTGTACGCTTTTATCCCTGCCGGCTCCCAAGTGCAGCTTTGTTCAAACAAGATATATGATCGCATCGGAGATGCAGATATAGACATAACCAAGTCAACCAATTTAGCGGCTGATCTCTATGGGCGCAAGTCCGCGGCATACACTGAACGTGAGATATTCCCCTTTGTCACAGAAAATGAGCTGCGATTTGACCTTGTAGAGCGTGCGCAGAAGATGGCCTTGAGGGAAAACCGGGATCATCCGTGGAAAGGTATGTCCGCAATTGAGATCATAAAGAGCGCCGGATTGTATGATGAAGATTGGCGAACCGGCAAAAAAGGCTTCAACCTCGCATGTATTCTGCTGTTTGGCAAGGATGACGTCATCCGTTCATGCGCTCCCGGCTTTGAGACGGATGCCCTTGTGCGCAGAAAGGACGTTGATCGTTATGATGACCGTCTGGTTGTGGGAACAAATCTTATAGAAGCGTATGACAAACTTATAGATTTCATAGCGAAACACACGTTAGACAGATTCTATCTCGTGGATAATCAGCGAGTTAGCGTCAGGTCGTGGATAGCCAGGGAACTTGTCAGCAACATTTTAGCTCATCGTGAGTATTCAAAGGGGTTCCCGGCGAAGATTGTCATTGAGAGTGACCGTATCTATGCCGAGAACTGGAACCGTTCGAACAGGTATGGCCGCATAAATCCGAATAGCTTTACACCTGAACCTAAGAACCCAATCATCGCACGCTTTTTTGTGAATATTGGTCGTGCGGATAAACTTGGGTCTGGCGTACGTAACCTCTATAAATACACCAAAATCTACTCAGGCGGTGAACCAGAATTAATAGAGGGAGATGTATTTAAAACAATCGTACCGCTAAATGGCATTGGGGCTGTGGGATTTACCGGCGACACTTCCGATACCCAAGTTGCCGAAAAGTTGCCGAATAAAGTTACCGAAAAGTTGCCGAATAAAGTTGCCGAAAAGTTGCCGAATAATGTTGTTGAAAGACTAACTCCTGCCGAAATCTCATTTCTAAATAGTCTAATGCCATTTTTTGATGGAAGCACATGGATAACAAATGCACAAGCACGAGATGAAACCAGAAAATCAGATGGCAGCGTAAAACGTTTCATGCGCAACTTGACATCCAAAGGTGCTCTCGAATCCAGAGGCGAGACGAAAGATAGGCAATATCGTATATCACCGCACGATAGTTTCAGTTAAATAACATGAAACGTTTTTAACATTTGACGGTGGGTATGACGAAGAATTCGATGATTGGGCTGATTTGGATAATGCCTTTGCGCGTTGCATGGTGTTTGAAGTGACTGCGCTAAAATGCGGTATTATTCATCGCGACTTGAAGCCAAGCAACGTGATGGTATCAAGACCCACAGTTGATAATCACGCCATCATTGCGTGATATTCGCAGCGATATTTATTCGCTCGGCGGCATATGGTTTTTCTTGCTTACTAACAGAGACCCGTCTCCAGACGCTCAACGGGTATTGCAAAGATTAAGTTCAGAATTGGTCACTCCCGCACAGACGGATATTATATGAGAAATGCACCACATTAATGGGCGGAAAGTGTTTTTTTTTATCTGGTTTTATTGTATACTTTGTATATTATATATCGAACAAGGCATACATGAAATGGAGGAAACACTATGCAAAAAGACGAATACGCCAAATCAAGCGGTATCTGGTGCGGCTTAAATAGGCCGGACTTGTCGGAAAAAGAAGCGGACATAGTAGTTTTCGGCATACCTTACGACGAAGCCGCAAGCTACCGAAAGGGGGCGGCAGAAGCACCGTCCGTGCTGAGGGCGAACACTTTCACGTCGGCGCCTTCGACAGAAGAGGGCAAGAGCATTGAGGAGCTTATAGTATACGACGCAGGAGACTTTGCGGAAAAGGACCGCGAAAAGCTGCACAGCGAAGTCAGCGAGTACGTATGCGGACTCGTTAAGGACGGCGTGTTTTTCACCTGCGTCGGCGGAGACCATTCAGTCACAATACCGATTGAAGCAGGCGTGGACATGGCGCTTAACGGGCAGTTCGGCATCATCCATATCGACGCGCATTCAGACCTTTGCGACACGCTGGGCGGCGACAGGTATTCCCATGGGTGCGTGCAGAGGAGGGCACTGGAGCTCGAAAACATAGCCGGGCCGGAAAACATTTTTTTCATCGGCATCCGTTCATTTGAACCGGACGAGATCGCGTTCCTGAAAGAGAACTGGGTCAACATGAAGACGGCGAAGCAGGTGTTTTCGGAAGGGATACAGAGTGTTGCAGAGGAAGTCGTTACAGAGATGCAGCAGTTTTCGCATGTCTACGTGACTGTGGACATCGACGGCTTGGATCCGGCGTACGCCGCAGGGACTGGAACCCCACAGCCCGGCGGCTTAAGCACAAGGGAGCTGCTGTACCTGCTGGAGGAGGTTTTCAAGAACCTGAACGTTGTCGGCTTCGACGTGGTAGAAGTGGCGCCTAGCCTTGACCCTTCGCTTTCGTCCATGTTTGCCGCTAGGAAGCTCATCACCGAATGCTGGGGGCACTATCTGGACAAGATAAAGAAGACCCACCTGAACCTCCTTGTCCCGCAATGGCAGGGCGGAGGGCAGGATTTGTCGACGCTAACTGGTGCGATGCGCATAAAGGAAAAGCATCTTTACGGGGCAAATCTCGCGGAAATCGAAGTCAGCACCTCAAATTTGAGCAAAACCAGGAACGGCATCAGGGGCTACAGCGAATTGTTCGAGCAATTGATACGCACCAAGATACAGATAATAGAAAGCCGCCCGGCCACGATATTTACAATCGGCGGAGGGTGCGACGCGGACATCATGCCGGTTTCGTATTTGAATGAGATAACCGGCGGCGACATGACGCTGCTGTATTTTGACGCCCACGGCGACCTCAACACGCCGGAATCCTCAGAAAGCAAATGCTTGTACGGCATGCCCCTGCGGACGCTGCTTGGGGAGGGCGATGAAGTAATACTGGACTCGCTGTTTTCAAGCCTGTCGCCCGGCCAAGTGGTCATGGTTGGAGTCAGGGATTTGGACAGGGCAGAAGTCGATTACATAAAAGCGCAGAACATAATAGTGCTTGAAACGGGCGAAGTTGAAGGAGACATTGAGCGAGTGTTGGAGGCTTTGCGTGAAAAAGGGCACAAAAACGTGTATCTGCACATTGATTTGGACGTCTTGGATCCTGAGGAGTTTCCTTGCGT
>Ga0082212_10003176_pt1 | contig 23454 bp, 19 predicted proteins | sample TergutNt197P3_FD_71548 | JGI IMG/M metagenome (GOLD analysis project Ga0082212, IMG submission 71548) | Neocapritermes taracua P3 segment gut microbial communities from Petit-Saut dam, French Guiana - Nt197 P3 | ecosystem: Host-associated > Arthropoda: Insects > Digestive system > Gut ... | reverse complement strand
TCTGACAACCCCCTCTACCTGTATTGTATTTTGCCCGAAAAGCGTAACATTTCCCAACACTGTCAGGGAAATCAAAACCCATAATAATACGCCGCGCCTCATCTTAATTCCGTTCACACATCACAAAACGCGACAAAGGTCGTTTTTTTTTTTCAATCGACAAAACAAGTTATGTTAAGTAAAGTTAAGGGCTGAAATTCGGCAACAAGTAAATATTTTGTTTTTACGACAAAATCTCTAAAGATCATCGACAGCCAGCCGGAAGCCAAGAGAGCTGGAATATATGTCTGGCTTACCACTTATGCGACAGGCTGAGCGGCAATATTCCTCGTTCGTTATCTCATTCTCCGATAAAAGAAAAGCACTTATTGTAATGTTCCAGCGAGGCCGTTCGTCACTTAAGGAGTCAGATTCCGTTGGTGGACTTCCTATGAGAAATGTACCGGAATGGATACTCACCATTTTTATACCTTGCACATTATTAGTATGCCCGCTCTGTTCAATGTATATATGTTTCGACACGTTTCCGGCTGTGACAGTAATAATTGCAGTGCGGGAACTGCTGCTCAGATTCGATTCGACGGATACATTTATTTGATGATTACCTGATCCGGATACCGATGATATGGTACACCATGTAAAGTCGTTATTGCTTGCCGTCCAACTTGAATTGGAGGAAACCTCTAATAATTTGCTTTCAGCCGAAGCGACTAAATATAGTGATTCCGGCGATACCGTCAGGTCTGGGTCAGCGCCAACTTGCATAATGTCGGCAGCTAATCGGAAGCCTAACTGATTGTTATAGTTCTCAGGGAGTGCAGAACTACGATAGGCTGAACGGCAATTTTTGGCGCCGTCGTTCCAGCTTCCACCACGCCACATGCGCCAAATAGAACTTGTAGACCCTTGCGGATTGGCTACAGCGCTACTTGAATAATAACTGCTGCTCCAATAGTCTCTACACCATTCACGCACATTTCCGTGCATATCATATAATCCCCAAGCATTGGGAGCATAGCTGCCAACAGGCTGAGTTTGTTCTATGTACACTCCTCCGGCAGGATTTCCGTTATATATATCTCTTCCATCGAAATTAGCCAAAGAAGTTGTTATGTTATTTCCGGTGTTGAAAGGAGTAGTTGTACCTGCGCGACAAGCATATTCCCATTCAGCTTCTGTAGGCAAACGGCCGCCGGCCCAATCACAGAACGCCTTAGCGCCATACCAGGTGACATTCACTACCGGATGATTGGCAAAACCTGTTTGCGGACGCCATTGACCGTTAGTATAGATAATTCCCCATTCGTGAGTATATATCAAGTCTCTTGCTCCACTAAAACCCGAAACCGCTCCTTGCCCGTATCTGTCTATATAATTCGCGTTTAAGAAACGGCAATATTCATCGTTTGTAATTTCTTTTTCAGATAACCGAAAAGCGTTTAACGTAACGCTATGCGTTGGACGTTCATTATCGTTACTATCCGGTTCCGACTCAAGGCTGCCCATAATAAATGTGCCGGCATTAATGTACACCATTTTTATTCCACTCAGATTTCCGCTCTGTACGATTCTGACAGTCTGTTTTTGTACACCCTGCACATTACTGATGACTGTGAGTTGTGTTTCCCGTGGGGAAACCATTGTGTTGGAGTCGGCCTTAACCGTTATTATTCCATCGTTTGTTCCATGCAGAGGGGAAATCGTAAGCCATGTAGCGTCGCTGCGGACTGTCCAGTCATCATTCGAGATGACATCAAATGTTTTCTGTTCGTCGATTGATTCGAAACTTAATAAATTATCAGATACGGAAAGCGCTATTTGAGTATCATATTCCTGTACTTTTACACAACCTGTTAATAGCATGTAAAGAATCAAAACAGAAATGATTCTTTTCGATATGTATGTAATTATATTTCGTTTAAGTAATAAATTTGTCATTATTGATTATAAAAAACTGGTGAATATAATGCAGGTAACTAAAGTGCGGAGGCCGCCATTCGGAAACCTACATTGAAATCATGGTAATAAGGGTTGTTGGAACTGCGATAGGTAGAGCTGCAATTAGAAGCAGAAACGGTTGACCAGCTACCTCCCCGATAAACACGGAATGATGCATAAGCCGAACCAGGGCCTTGCGGATTGACTGTAGGGCTATAATCATAATATCTACTATCCCAATAATCGTTGCACCATTCCCATACATTTCCATGCATATCATACAATCCCCAAGCATTGGGTGCATAACTTCCCACAGGCTTTGTAGAAGACGAATAATAATTAGCCTGCGAAGATGTAAGATGCTGACCTGTATTAAATTCGGTCGTTGTACCTGCCCTGCAGGCATATTCCCATTCAGCCTCTGTCGGCAAACGGCCTCCTGCCCAATCACAAAACGCCTTAGCGCCAAACCAGGTAACATGCACAACAGGATGATTGGCATATCCCGTTTGCGGATGCCACTGTCCGTTTGAATAGACAACACCCCATAGGTAAGCATATATCAAATTCCTGACACCGCTAAGACCTTTCACTATTCCCTGTCCGTTCATATCTATTTCATTCTCATTTAAGAAACGGCAATATTCTTCATTTGTAATCGCATTTTCCGATAATCGGAAAGCGCTTAATGTGACACTATGTTGGGGTTGTTCATCACTGAAGTAACCATCAAGACTACCCATTTTAAAGGTGCCTGCATGAATATTTACCATTAAAACGCCTTTCAACTCAGTCGTATTATTGCTCTGTACTACATGTATTTGTCTTGACTGGTTACCTGCCGTTACTGTCACAGTAGCCTTTCGGGAACTTTCGCCTGTATGAGCTGAGACAGATACAGTTATTTGACTGTCGCCTGAACCTGATGTCGGCGATACCATACACCACGATGTAACATCACTGCTCGCTGTCCAAAGCATGTTCGTGACAATGTTGAGTGATTTTTGTTCGCCATCAGATGTAAAACCTAATGAATCTGTTGAAACGGAAAGTTCTATTGCAGATTCAAATTCCTGTACTTTCAGGCAACTTGTAAATAGCAGGTAAGGAATCAATATGAAAATATTAAATTTCGAAATTAAAGAAACTTCTTTCCGGTTAATAATAAAAAATATCATATTGCTGTATTTTTGTGGATTTGTTTTGATAATGGGTGAATGTCAGGTAGTAAACTAATGGCCGGATGCAGCCAGCCGGATACCGTTTGGGCTGTAACTAAAACTTGGATAGTTGTACCAGCGAGAGGCAGAACGGCAACTTCCGGCATCATAACGCCAGCAACCTCCTCGAATCACTCGTTCTGTACCTGTAGCAGGCCCTTGTGGATTGGTTGATGCGCTACTTGTATAATAACTATCGCTATACCAATCATTGCACCACTCCTGAACATTTCCGTGCATATCATACAACCCCCAGGCATTAGACGCAAAACTACCCACTGGGCAAATACGTTGCAAGAATGTTCCTCCGGTTGAATTTTCATTGTATGTCCATGTGCCATCGAAATTGGCTTGCTCAGTTGTAATGTTTTCGCCTGTGTTGAAAGGCGTAGTAGTTCCCGCACGACAAGCATATTCCCACTCAGCCTCTGTCGGCAACCGACCTCCTGCCCAATCACAAAAAGCCTTGGCGCCATACCATGTAACACTTTGTACCGGATAATTGGCATAGCCTCCTTGCGGACTCCATTGTCCGTTTGAATAAGTAGCTCTCCCAATCATTAAGTTTTGGTTACCGCTAAAGCCCGTCACTGTACCTAACCCATCACTGCCTATGCCCCTCTCATTCAGAAAACGGCAATAATCCTTAATCGTAATTTCTTTTTCAGATAATCGGAAAGCGCTTAACGTAACGCTATGTTGAGGATGTTCGTCATCGTAACTTTCCGGTTCCATTTCTGGGCTTCCCATTATGAATGTACCTGCATTGATACGTACCATCTTTATACCTTGCAAATCGCCGGATGAGCTGCTTTGTACCACATTGATTTGTCTCGAAAGGAAATCGGCTGTAACCGTTATAGTAGCAGAACGAGAATTTGCGCCTGTATGTGCTGTGACGGATATGTTTACTTGATGGTCGCCATTACCGGATGGTGGTGATACGGTACACCATAAAGCGCTGCTGCTCACTGTCCAATTCGCGTTGGAGTTAATAGTTAAGGGCTTCTGCTCTCCGGCAGCAGAGAAGTTTATAGAAGGTACAGATACAGTCAAGGTAGGAGCGACACCTGACTGCGATACGTTAATGGTCTGTCCGGGTACTCCTGAAATACTGCTACTGATAGTGATTGTAGCTACTCTTGAGGAAGCATTTGAATTGGCGTCGACACGTACATTCATTTCATTTCCGCATGTTCCGTCTTCCGGATTACATGAAGACGGATCAATAGAAAGCCATGCAACATCTTGAGAGACTGTCCACTTTTTGTGGGATTCCACAGAAATCTTTTGCTGCCCGCCTTCAGATGAAAAATTCAACGAATTGGTTGATACGGAAAGTGTTACTTTTTCTTCATATTCCTGGGTTTTTATACAACTTATGAGTAGTATACACGGAATAAGAACGGATAGGATTCGTTTTGAGATGTATCTGTGAGACAGTGATTTATTCATATTGACTTATTGTTTTGTTTAAAAAGTCAACCGCAAACCGGCTCCGGTTCCGGTAGCGATTAAATCAATGCGTGCGTAATGGTTGTGATAAGAAAGCGAAGGGGCAGGATTGTTATAATAGCCTGTATTTGAGGGCTGTACGCTTGCTTTCTTTTTAAGTTGGATTCCCTTTCCGATACAAAATCCGCCTATAGCAAGACCTGCGCCGGCATAAATAAGATTGTATTCTTTTCCGCCTGTTATTTTGCCGTTTGCTTCATCTCTGTATGATGTAGGGAATAAAATGGTTGCTGCCACTCCGGCGGCTATACTCACGCCTCCTGCTACAAAAAACAAATTGGATCGATTTGTCGACGCCTTTGTGAGCCGCAAATTTTCAACTGGCTGTGTGACAAGTATTGTGGTGTTGCCGGAAATATTGGGAGCCTCTTCATCGGAACTGTTTACTATTTCATCATGGCTACGTTGCGCCGATGCATGACCTTGCGCCATGCTTTTTCGATACCACCTTAGCGCTTCGTCCATATCCGTTTTTACGCCTAATCCCTTTTGATACATTACTCCCAATTGATACTGAGCGTCGGCGTTGCCCTGCTCGGCGCTTTTTGTGTACCATTCAAACGCTTTCTCATAATCTTGTGTGTCATAGCCTATAAAATACATTTCGGCTAAGTATAACTGAGCTTCCATTATCCCTTTCTCGGCAAGCGGGCTGACTAATTGAAAAAGTTCGTTCGTATATTGTTGTTCTACCTTTTTTTCATAAAGCAATCGGATGAGTTTAAGCAGACATTCCTCATCCTGTTCCTTACATAAGCGATACATCATCACAGCGCCGCTATAATTTCCTGCAGCGGCCATCTCATCGCCTTCTTTCTTTTCGTTTTGGGCAAAGATTACTGCACTGATAGTCAAGCACATTATTAATGAAATTACTTTATTCATCATGCTTTTTTATTTTTTAAAATACTCATTTAAATTTTCAAGTCCGGATGCTTCTTTGTTCAATGAGGCATCGAAAACCGTCCAGCCCCGGTCGTTTTTTAAGGCAAAAAAGCCGTTCGTCAGCCGTTCGGAAACTTGATCGTAATTGAATATTTCTGCCACATTTCCTTCATTATCAATAATACCCCAACGTTTATCTCCTTCCTTTTGTTGCACAACCATGTAATTGGTTCCCAGCTTGAACGTGCCGACAAAATTATAGGAAGCCAATTGTTGTTGTATTGCTCTGTTTTTAGTTTCTTCGTCTTGCCGTATCGCTTCGTCACATGCATTAATCTGTCTACTGATTTCTGTTTGCTTCAGGTTATCCCTGTTTTGAATAGCAAGGTTTAACGCTTTGTTATACTCCACTTTGGCTGCTGTGTAGTTACGATTGTTAAAAGCTGATTTTGCCGTGTTAATGAGCCGGTCATATTCCGCTATCCATGCTTGCTCTGCTTGTTCGGCATCTTTGCTATTTTGTATCCGTTGTTTTGCCTCATCGGCATATTTACCTGAAGAATACTGCGATAAATAATGTTCGTATGCTTGTAATGTGTTTTCTTCTTCAGCCCTGTTCCAGTCTTTGTCTTCATCCATGAACACAATCTGTTCCTGCTCCGGTTTCGGATCGGCCAAATCTGTTGCCTTTTGAGGCGTAACATACTTAACGAAAGCAAATACCAAAACACAACCGGCTATTACCCAACCAAGTACTCTAAGCAGTGAGCCGGGTGTTTGCTGTGTAATTATATAACGCTTTTTCTTTGATTTGAAAGAGATTTTTTGTCCTTTGAGATGTATGTCTGTCCATTCGACAATCTGTTGAGCAACAGGCCTGTCCCATGTCTTTTTTTGCAAACACAGCGTGACAATATCCATGAGTTCTTTCGACCATTTACCGGGTATGTTCGGGATTTCAGCTCCGTTTTTCTGCTTAAGTCCGCCATGCTCTCCAAAAGGCACGTCTCCGGCAAGCAGTTCAAAGACGGTTGCTCCCATTGACCAGATATCGCTGGCTTTGATGGGAACATGTTCTTTCCCAAAACGTTCGGGGGGCATATAGGCCATTGTTCCGCCAAATTCGGTGGTTTCCAAACTTTTACGTAAAGTGCTACGGGCTTTGGTACTGATGCCAAAATCTGTAATTTGGTAATTGCCGTTGTTATCTTTCAATATATTAGCGGGCTTTATGTCCTGATGAATGATTGGCGGATTTTGCGCATGTAAATAGGCCAATCCTGTTGCTACATCATGAAGAAAGCGCCACGCATCGTTTTCGGTGACACATCCTATAAGATTATTGGCAGAACCTTGCTCGCAATAGGCCATCAATAAGTAAGGCGAACGATTACAAACATTGAAATGTGCAGGGCGCAAGAGATGGGAGTTGTTGAGATCAAATACCAACTCAAATTCGCTGCTGAAAAGCAGTACGCCATCGCTGTCCAATCCTGTATCGGGAACATACACTTTCAACGCCATTTTTTTGTTGCCTACTTTAATGTCTTCTACCAACCATACTTCTGAAAAACCGCCTCTACCTAAAAGTTTCTTTAAAAGATAGCGATTGTCAAATAGTATGTCTTGCTGAAGTTGCATAACAGTGTCTTTATTAGTTATTTATAAAATCCCTTGAACTTCTTTTAATGTACATACCTTATATGTAGGAACGATTGTTTTACAGGGCAGGTTGTCGGGGTTGAACCATAGCTGGTCTATTTTGGCGTGATAGGCGCCTTCGATATCGGCTTCGTAACAGTCGCCGATCATCAGGGATTCGTTGCGGCGTGAATTGGTGTTTTTTAAGGCGAAGTCGAAGATTTCCTGATGAGGTTTTTGAATACATGCATCTTCCGACAGGATGATTTTTTCAAAATAGGGCGCCAAGCCGGCGTTCTGCATTTTTAATGCCTGTATTTCGCGAAATCCGTTCGATAAAATAAACAACCGGTAAAATGGCATTAAATACTCCAACAACTCAATGGCCTCCGGAATCAGTTTTGTTTTTGAAGTGGTACGTTGCAGAAAATCGCGGTTAAGGCTGAGTATATAATCGTTATCTGTAATACCCATTGGCCGGAGCACATGTAGAAAACGTTCGATAATCAGCGTTTGCCGGTCAATCTCATGATTGCGATACTTTTCCCAAAGCATCAGATTATGTGGCATATAGCGTTGAAAGAACATCTCGAACGATTCGTAATGCCTGTTAAATTGATAATCGGTATAGACCTCTTCGAGTGTTTCCTTATTGTTGTGCCATGTATCCCACAACGTGTCATCCAAATCGAAAAAGAGGGATTTGTATTTGGTACTCATCCGACTTCGATAACCAAATATTTGCTTAAACTCCAGAATAATGCGGGTTCGGTAACCACTAAAACCAAATTATCGTTTTGATCTTTGGCAAATAAATACGAATTTCCGGGATGATTGGTGTGTACTTTAGCTTTTCGTGCAAAGAGTTGGATTTCAGTGTTACTTCTTGTATCAACCGAAAGAAAATAATCTCTGTTGAAGCTACCCTGCAAAGCCTTTGTTTTACTGAAAAGCCCTCCTCCTGAAAGAATATCCTGTTCTTTCAACTCCTTTTTCGTACCAAAACAAAAGTAAGCCAGATGCAATTCCATATCCTGTTCGCTGATGGTCCGGTCTTGCTCCATGGCCGTCACCGTCAGATTCTCTATTTGTTCATCCAATTCGCGTATACGAATATCTTTTTTAGCCAATTCTTCCTGTAATGAAGCAATCATCTGCGCTTTCTGGTCGATTTCAGCACGAAGCCGTTCGATGGTTTTTTGTAGTGCGGCAGATTGTATGTTACTGTTTTTCAGTTGATCTTCCAAAGTGGCTAATTGTTTGCGATTGGTTTGTAATGTTTCTGCTATCTGACGGATATTGTTCTTAATTTGTGTCTGTTTATCAACACTGAGTTCGCCCGACGGTTCGATTGTAAGGTAATTTTCAGTTTCACGAAGTGATTGCATATCAGTATAAATATCGTTGAGGGTAGAAAACATATCTTCCAAATCGTAAGCCGTTTTTATCTTTTCTGCTCTCAGGATTTCATTTTCACTTTGCAGTTTTTTGTATTCGGCAGATTTTTCCACACACGATGCAAGTACGATTGCACTTAAGCACAAAAATAAAATTCTTTTCATAATTACAATATTTAAAATTAATAATTTTTTATATTTTCAAATTCATAAATCTTTAAATCTTAAATCTTTAAATTCTTAATTGGTTTTTCCGTTTTTTTCCCCTCCAAAACAACTACAAACTCCCCTCTTGGTGTATGTTCCGTAAAGTGAGCGAGGACATCATGCAAAGTGCCACGGCAAGTTTCTTCGAATTTCTTGGATATTTCTCTTGAAACAGATACATAGCGCTCTTTGCCGAATATTTCAGCTAACTGAGAAAGCATTTTAAGCAATCGATGGGGCGATTCGTAAAAAATGATGCTTCGTTCTTCGGTCAATAAAGAGCTTAAGCGTGTTTGTCGCCCTTTTTTAGGGGGCAGAAATCCTTCGAAACAAAACCGTTCGTTTGGTAATCCTGATAAAACTAATGCCGGGACGAAAGCTGTGGCTCCCGGAAGACATTCTACCTCAACTCCTTGACGAATACATTCCCTGACTAACAAAAAACCGGGATCAGATATGGAAGGTGTGCCTGCGTCGGAAATAAGCGCTATATTTTCGCCTGCACCGATACGCGCAGCTATTGTTTCAACATGCTGATGTTCATTAAATTTATGATGCGATTGCATCCGATTTTCAATCTGATAATGTTTAAGCAGGATTCCGGATGTCCGTGTATCTTCGGCTAAGATTAAATCCACCTCTTTCAATACCCGAACAGCCCGAAAAGTCATGTCTTCGAGATTTCCGACCGGTGTTGGTACGACGTAGAGTTTAGGCATTGATAGTTACGAGTTACGAGTTACAGGTTACGAGTAATTCAAGAAAATCTTTTTTTCAAAATGGCTATAAAATCAGTCACATTTTTATCTTCAAAATCCCAGCTAAACCGTTTTTGTAAATAATCGACCGAGGACTCCAATGATTCTTCCATATTCAAATCGCTAAACACCTGATTCATAATACTCTCATTGTTTCCAAACAACTCACGGCAAAAAAGAAAACGGTCATTAAGCGTAATCACCTTTTTCAAATCAATCAAACTCTTTTGGTCGAACAAATACGGTTGAATCACCTTCTTATCTTCTTTTACAGGTGGTGGAGCAGGAGGCTGAACTTTTTTCGGCATATCCATTTCCTGAACAGGGTAACTGGGTGGAGGAACAGGAGGAGGAGCAGATTGAGGAACAAGCGGCGGGACAGGTGGAGGAACGGGCGATGGAGCAGGTGGAGGAGGCACCGTTTTCGGAATAATTTCCTGAACTGCGTAAGCAGGAGATGGAGCAGGAGGCGGGACAAATGATGGAGCAAGTGGTGGATCTTTTGCCGGCATATCCATTTCCTGAACAGGGTAAGCAGGCTGAGGAACAGGAGGAAGAGCAGATTGAGGAACAAGCGGCGGGACAGGAGGAGTAGTTTTTACCGGCGCTGCCATTTCTTCTTGCGAGAATAATTTGAGCAGCTGTTTCTTTTGAGATTCAACTAACTCAAGTTGTAACAATTCAAGCTGTCGGATATCTTCCTGAATCATGGCCATGATATCGAAAGCCTGACTGAAAAAGGAGACCGGATAGATATCCATTTCGCGAATTTCCTCCGCTATTCTTTCTAACCGCCTGACCTGTTCGATTAATTTTTCTAGTCGTTCTTTATGTGTCATCATAATTTTCAATAATGGTGCAACAAAGATACGATTATTTATTACATAATTATCAACTACAGTTATTATTGTTTCGGATTGCGTCGGATTTTTTCCTCGCGACGATATACGACAAATTGAAATGTACACGTAAACACCGATATCTTTCCGGAAACAATCTCACGCATCCGGTTCTTTCCTGCATTGCATCACAGGAATGGACGATTCTATCCAATTGCGAAATTTGGAATCGGATACTATCTCCATCATGGCTGTTATTTCTTCAGGATTGTACGAAATCTGTTCGAGAAATCCGTTCCTGTATTTTACAGGCTGTTCGTAAATTACGCCCAATTCGATTAATTGTGCATAAATACTATCTTTATTTATTTCTTTAGTTATCATATCAATACAGTTTATATTCCTGTTGCCTGCCTGTATTTCGCCAATTTTATGTAATATGCCGTTATCGCTTCGGTATGCTGGTCGCGGGTTTGCTGGAGGGCGCTTTGGGCTTCGAGCAGGTCGGTAAGCAGGCCTGTTCCCGCTTCGTAGTAGTCCGCGTTCAGGCGGACGTTTTCGAGGGCGGCGGCAATTGCTTTATCGGCAAGTTGTATCTGTTGGGCGGCTTCTTCCACATCGTTACGAAGTAACTGCATCTGTATCAAGAGCATTTCTTCGGCGTTGCGTTTGTCGTTTTCGGCAATCTGCACTTGCAGTTTTTGCTTTCTGACGGCGTGTGAACCGCCCCACCAATCGGTAATGGGGATTGAAACGGTTGCGAATACCATGCCAAAGTCCTGTTTCATGGCGTGCGACGAGCCGCGATCGAAACTCATGTAGTTCCATCCTGCGCCAACGGCTACGGTCGGCAGATGCTTGCCTGTTTCCATTTTGACCTGCAATTCGCCGGCTTCTATGCTTTTTTCAAGTAGCCGGTATTCGGTACGTTGAGTCAATGCAGATTGGTGGTCGGCGTAAACGGCGAGCGACATGGTTATGTTTTCTACAAGCGACCTGTCTATATCAAACTCGTTGGGCGACAGTCCGATAAATTGCGCCAAAACTATTTTCGACAATTGCAGACCGTTGGCAAGTTTCAGTTTGCCGCTTTCCAATTCGTTTTGTTTGAGTTCCACTTTCAGAAGGTCGTTGCGATTGATCAAACCTGCATCCATAGCGTTTTTCACATCGTCGTGTATGCGATTGAGCAGGGTTTCGGCTTCGGTTATGGTCTTTGCCTTTTCCTCTAAGTCCACAATTTGCCAGTAATATTGTTCAACGGTAAGCGCTATTTCGTCATCACTCATTGTCTTTTGCAGTTCGGCCACTTCGACGCCGAGTCGGGCAAGTTTGTTGCCATTGATGATCTGTCCGCCTGCAAAAACGGGTTGCATGGCCATAACTGCTCCAATAGCCCCTTTTTCAAGCATACCGAAAGACACAGGCGGCATTTCGGGATTACCGAGCATGGCGCCAATGGGCAAATCCATCGCCATCATCGGGTTGTTTGCGCGAAATCCTACGGCGGTGGCGCTTACCGACGGAAAATATTTGGTAAAAGCCTCTTTTTTCACTTGCTCTGCCGCTTCGAGCGACAGCCGGCTGTTTTGGGCTTTGGCGTTATGCTGCATAGCCAGTTCTTTGCATTTGTCCAAACTGATAATTTGCTGCGCGTGAAGCGAAACGGTCAACATACACGCGGCGAAAAAGATTATTATTTTTTGTAACATAATTATTTGGTTTTGATATTATTATATTTCTTTTTATACATTTATTGTCATTTTTCGTCTCGTCTTTGCAAGATTCTTCGTCCATTCGGATTTACTTCCCTTCGTCCATTCGGATTTGTAATCCGAATGTGTTGAATATTAGGATTTTCAATCCGCTTGTTTTTCGTCTTTTTCGGATTATAAATCCTTATACTCATTTCGATTGGATTGCAAATCCAATCGGACGGACAATAGGGCGAAAACTTTTCGCCCCTACAAATCATTGACCATTAACCGTTAACCATTTACCGTTATTTTCATCTGTTTTTTTAAAAATCAACCAATAGGCAATCGGCAATACGGTAACGACAAATACCATCGAAATCAGCGTGCCGAAGAAAATAACCGTGCCGAGCGGCATCCACATTAAATCGCCACTTAACACCATCGGCAAAACACCCATAGAAGCCGCTGCCGAAGTGAGGAATATCGGGCGCATACGGCGTTTGCCCGCTTCAAAGGCAGCTTCGCGAACGGACAATTCATGTTTGTGCCGCAATTCATCCGTATAGTCGAACATAATGATGCCGTTGCGCACCACAATTCCCATCAGGCTGACCATGCCCAACATGGCAGTCATGGCAAAATCAATGCCCATCACCCATATTCCGAAAGCGGCGCCGAAAACGGTAAGCGCACACGACGAAAAGGTAAGCAGCGCCAGATTGAGCCGTCTGAAGTGAAACAGCAAAATCAGGAAAATAATAAACACGGAAATTACCATAGCATGTATCAAGGGGGTAACAGTTTCTGCGTTTAGTTCGTCTTCGCCGCCGTACCACAGTTCGATATTGGCGGGCAGGTTGGGGATGATTTCAGAATTGACATATTTTTTGACTTTGGTATTGACTTTGGTAGCATTTTCGTTCCATTTCAAATCGCCCAGCACGCTAATAGTGGGAATGCCGTTGCGCCGCACGATTTGTTCCTGCGTCCATTCGGGTTTCACATCTGCAATTTGCCTCAAAGGTACGCTTGCGCCGGGCATCAAACCCGAAACATACACATCGCCAATACTGTTAAATCCACGTTCGACGGCTTCCGATTTCAGCACCACCGGAAGCGCATAATCGCCTTCCCATAAGGTACTGATTGGCATTTCGCCAAAATTAGACGATAATTGTAGCGACACAAGGGCTTTGTTGACACCCAGACGTCCCGCTTCTACAGGGTTCAACGCAATTTGAGCGCCCGGCAGCATATCGCCAAAATCGGTACGCACACGCAAACACTCGTCTAACGTGTTGAGATACGCCAACATTTTATCCGCCTGTATTTTCAGTTCTTCCACATCTTCGCCTGAAAAACGTATTTCAACAGGGGCTTCAACCACCTGAAAATCCAACTGTTTGAAACGAACGTAGGCTTCGGGAAACCGGAAAGCATATTGATTGGTACATTCTGCCAGCAACGCATCCGTTTCGTCGTTCGTGTACGTATTGACAATGAACTGCGCATAAGCGGACGAAGGCATTTTGGGCGCGTATGCAAAATGGAAACGCGGCGAACTTGTGCCTTTGAACGCCGTTACGGATTTGACGCGGGGGTCGGCGCGAAGGATATTTTCCATGCTGTCGCTCACGGCAATGGTCTGTTCGAGCGAACTGCCCTGCGAAAGGTATATTTCAACGGCAAACTGATTGCGCTGAATGACAGGCATCATACGTTGCGGCAAGATAGACATGAGCCATATTCCGACAACTATCGAAATCAGTGTAACCACCAAAGCCGTTTTGTAATGTTTAAACACCAGAGCCAGCAATTGATCGTATCCACCCTGCATGTAATCCAAAATGGTTTTTCGTTCCTTCAGCCCTTTCGCGGCGCGTTCGCGCTTCCCGGCAAGCAATCCTTTGCGTATCAGGACATATTGCAAAAACGGAATGACTAATATGGCAACCAACAGCGAAATACCCAAGGTAATACTAACCGTCCATGGGAAATGCCGGAGAAAATCGCCGGTCATACCTTTCATGGTAATAAGGAAAGGGAAAAAAGTAATGCTAATCGCCAGCGTTGCCGAAAAAATGGATTTGAAATATTCTTTGGCGCTTGCTATCGAAGCCTCCCATCGTGGCACACCGTGGTCTAATTTATCCACGTAACAGTCCACAATCACAATGGTATTGTCCACAATCATACCCAGTACGATAATCAGCGAAGCCAATGTAATCATGTTCAGCGGAATACCTGTAAAAAACATGACGGCAAGCGAAATGGAAATGGTAAGTGGAATGGACAGCGAAGCCACCGCCGCCACCCGCAAGGGCAACAAAAGCATACTGACCAAAATAACGGCAAGTATCGCCATGACAATTTCCGTTAGAAAGGTATTGATTGAATTACCGACTAACATGGGCAGGTCGGCAATGCGGTACATGCTGACGCTTTCAGGCAGTTCACCCTGAAATTTGTGCAACACCTTATCCACTTCCTCGCCAAAGACAATGATATTGTCCCTTTCCATTACTTCCATCGAAAGCAGCACGCATTGCTTGCCGTTGTTGGTGATGTAACTTTCGGCTTTGGGATATTCGCGCACCACACGCCCGATGTCCTTTACGCGGACAACATTCCCTATCGGGTCGGAATAGATGATTTGCTCCTCAATTTCCCGCTCGTTGGCGAAACTTTCGGCAATATGAATGGGAACATTCATCAGTTGATTATCAATTTTTCCGCTCATGGTAGTGAAACCTTGCGTAAACAAATTCAACATCAACATATTGGAACCAATTCCGTAGGCGTTGAGTTTTTCATGGTCTAAATAAATGGAAATCTGTTCTTTTTGCGAACCGTATCGGTTTACATTCGACACCGAAGGGATTTGACGCAAACGGCTTTCAAGCACGTCCAAATAACCGTCCATTTCGCGGTAGGTTTTGTCGTCCGTTTCCATCGCAATGAGAATGGCAGCCGCATCGCCGAAGTTATCGTTGGCAATCAGCGCCATCACGCCCGAAGGCAGTGACGATTTGAACATGTTCAACGAATGTTTGATTTTCGACCACACAATATTTTTATCTTTTATGTCGTCGGCTAATTCCACGTACACGATGACCATTCCGTCCTTGGTCTGTGAATAGGTTTTTGCGCGGTTCACTTCGGGGAAGGTCAGCAAATAGGTTTCTAACGGCTTTGTGAGTTGCGCCTCTACCGTTTCGATATTTGCGCCCGGATACACCCCGATGACAATGCCCTGACGAACCGTAAATATGGGGGTTTCCTGTTTGGGCATTACGATTAAGGCGTATATGCCTGCGATAATCAGTATGGAAGTTACTATTATCAAAATCTGCCGATTACGCATCACGGTTTCTATGATTCCTGTTTTCTCTTTCATTTTCAAAATATATTTACATATAATTTTATTTTCCGGATTGCTTCGTTCCTCGCAATGACGTAATGCACCGTCATTGCGAGCGATAGCGAAGCAATCTATCTCTTAATTCTTAATTTTTTCACTTCGTAAAAAGAACTCCTTCGCACCTCGACATAGTCAAACAAGTTTGCCTCTGCACTCGGTTTGTCGTCGTTTCTTAATTCTTAATTGAAACCTGCATCCCTTCGCTGATTTTATTGCTGCCCTCCACAATCAGTCTGTCGCCTTCCGTAAGACCGTTTTCCACGACAATGCCAAAGTCGGCAAGCGCTCCGACCGTAATAAAACGGCGGCGGGCGGTATTTCCGTCTGCTATCCATACGAACTGGCGGTTGTCTGGCGAAATCTGTACGCTTTTGTTGGGGATGATGATTTTTTGAGCGTTGCTGTCCGCGTCATTCTGTAAAAGCACCTTGCAAACCATGCCGGGCATCAGTTCCGAGTTCGGATTGCCTGTTTTTATTTTGAGCGCGTATGTACGTGAAACAGGGTTAGCCTCGACGCCTTTTTTATCTACAACGCCCCTATATTCGCGGTTGCCGAGTGCAGGAATCGTAATCGTTGCCGGTTGTCTGATGTGGATACTTCCTATTTCATTTTCGGGAACGGGTACATTAATATATACTTCGTCAATCAAAACGATTTTGAAAGCCGACAGACCCGGCATTACATTTACGCCTTCTTCAATTGAACGTTTGGCAATTACGCCACTCATGGGTGCGTACAGATTACAGTCATCGAGGCTCTTTTTGGCAATGGCTTCCATGGCTTTGGCCTGTTCAAGTCCCGATTCCACCTCTATCCATTTGAGGTCGGTTAGGCTTCCTTTTTCGTGCAGGGTTTTAAGGCGGTCGTAAGCATCCTGCGCCTGATGCAATGTCGATTTAGCCACATTGTAAGCGTTTTGTGCCGTTCCGCCCTCCAAAACAGCGAGCAACTGTCCCTTTCGTACCCGATCGCCTTCCGATACAAGGACGCGTTCAACCGTTCCAATGCCTGAAAAACCGAGCGAAACGGCCGATGATTCTTCCACCGTACCTACATAGTTTTGACTGTGCGACCGGTCGGAAAAACCGATATTCATCACTTTTACAGGGACAATTTTGGCTGTTGGCTCTGTTGTTTGCCTGTTTTCGCAGCCTGTCAGACAGAGCGATATTAATGCTGCTGTGCTGATAATTGAAATACTTTTCATACTACTACTATTTTTTATTTAGTTACTATTATTTTTTGTATCGGCGACAGGATTTGAACCTGCAACCTGTTGTACTTATTTTTACAACCGTTCTATACCATTGAACTACGCCGAAGTGTTTAAAAGAAAGGTGGCATTGCCACCTTTCTGATGATTTAGTCGGGACGGTTATTTTCAGAAACGGTACCCCAAACCCAGACTGACAGTATTATTCAGCATACTTGCATTGTCTTTATTGGCATTCAGTGCATCAATAAATCCAATCTTGTAGGTTGCAGTGATTTGAAGCCGACTACCGAACTCGTATCCGAGCATGGCGCCTGCGCCGAAATCAAAGCGTTGAAATTCAGATTTTTGACCTCCGTATTCCTTGTAAAGTTCTACATCATCCATGCCGGAGGTTTTATACCGCGCATCTAAACCTATACCCAAATAAGGCCCCACGCCGACAATTCCCTTTCCGTTCCCGATAGCGAACTGCCCGACGGCATATACGGGAATTTCCAATCCAAAATACTGAAAATCCACATCTTGCCCGGACAATTTTTCCTCCATTTTGGAATTTTTGAAATGCAGCAACAATTCGGGCTGCAATCCAAAATTGTCCCCAAACATGATTTTGGTGTATCCGCCAACAGTGGCTCCAAAACCCAATTTACTTTTCATCCCGTCCATATCGGACAGAATGAAATTCGACATATTGGCATCTGCCTTAACGCCAAACGATACTTCCTGTGCGTGGGTTTGTGTCATTCCCAATCCCAGCACTAACGCCACAAATACTACTACTTTTTTCATTTTTACTAATAATTTAATTGTTACTAAAATTTGATTAAAAAATGCTTTAAAATTTCGGGGCAAAGGTACGGGTGTTCTCACGTCCTCACAAGGTTAAAAAGTACGAAAGTTGGACGATAGTTAGCATGGTATTAAAAAATACGTTTAATCAACGGCAAACAGGCAAATATGGAACTGTAAAATTTGGACGATAAATACAAGGTTTGGACGATATGTAGTATTGTTTGTTGGTGCATTTTGAAAAAAAAATACATTTGCAGAAAAAATGAATGTATTTTTATGAATTCTCTTGGATATGTATATAATCTTTTCATTTCAATCTCATCAACAACAGTCCGACCAAAATCCAGCATGTTTCGCGTATGCGGGTAATTAAACTAACGTATATTCCCAATCCCGATGACATCGAAAGTCCTTGAAAAGCCAACAGGAAACTACCTTCGCGCGTGCCCAACTGTAAGGGTGCAAAAAACAAAATATTAGCAATGAGCGATGATATGGCAACAATAATCACTGAATCCAAAAATGTGAGGTTTAACCCCAATGCCAATACAATAAAATACACTTCCAGACATGACACAATCCTCGACAGGAATTCAAGTGACAATGACTTGTAAAAATCACTCTTGCGATACGTGTACAAATGTGCTATCTGCCGGTCGGTTTCTTCTATTGTTTCCAACCGTTTTTCATCCATATTATGTACCCATTTTTTCAGACAAGGTATTTTCCCTGCCATACGAATACTTTTCATGAGAAATCCATTGCGATAGACTTTCAGAAAAAAAACAATACCAACAATACATAAGACAATAACTACTCCCAACGTTGCGCCAACCACCCATGAAGGGCGAATATAAACTACCGTCAGCGTAGCTGTGGCAAGCCAGAACAAAAAATGCGACATAAAGTGCATCATGTTGTAAAGCACTACCGATGATGTTGCTTTTTTACCTCCTACGTGCCGACTCATGTCCAATATCCGGTATGGTTCGCCGCCTAACGCCACTACCGGTGTAATGTAATTGATAGCATATCCGCTAATTGTCGGTTTCAGTATATTACAAAATGACACATGCGGAGTATCGTTGTCACGCAGTATTACCAACCACGACCATGCATTCAGCATATATACAACTAACCATATACCAATAATGGCTGCAAACCACCATCCTGTTTTTTGCACATTACTGATAATGGCATCAAAACCAATATGATACACCATGAAGCAAAAAGCAATTGCTCCCAGTACGAAAAACACGATGCGATACCGATTATTTTTCTGCGCCATCATGCAGTTTTTTATAAAAATATTTGCTGATACTCTCCTGTTTCAGAATCATATAGAGCAACATGATGTTCAACACCGTAAGTTCAAATACGAAATATATCCATGGATGATGCAGGAATAGACTGATAAACAATGCGATTACCCGCGTGTTAAAGGTCAGCATGTTGGTGTATTTCATCAACGGTTTATTTTTGGCACGAAATTCATCTCTCAACCATTGCGGCACATCATCGCCGAAACGGTCACGGATATAGCCCATAAATCGTTGCAGTGCGGGCGAAAGTTTTTCCTGTTGATTGGTGTAATTGAGATAAAAAGCCATCATAACTTTCTGAATCAGATTCTTTGACCAACGCAATTTTTTAAACTCCTGTTTGACATTGACAGCACGGTCAACCTCGCTACCTTCTTTTCCTTTGAAAAAATACAGATGAATATTACGATAATAATCAGCCATCTGCACCTGCTGAATATGACTTGCTCCTGCCAGCGAGGCGAGCGCCCATATCCACCCGGAAAGTCCCTCCTGTTGCATACGGATACATAAAGCAAAGTAAATGGTAATAAACCAAATATTTCCGCACATACCGTCAAGGATACGTCCTATGCGGGTTTTTTGTCCGGTCATACGCGCTAACTGTCCATCGGCGCTGTCGAGCGAATTAGCTACGACAAGCAACGCCATACCTGTTATATTGTGATGCAAATCACTCTTCCCGAACAGCAGACCGGCTGCCACGCCAATAAAAATACTTACAACGGTAACGGGATTGGGAGGAATACCCAACCATCGAAAAAACAACGCCCACAAGTAACCCCATGGACGGTATAACCACAGGTCAAGTGTTTCTTCGGTATCAGCCGATTTCAGCGTATCGGCATATCTGATTTTTTTCTGTTCCATGATTTATTTACTTTAAAATACAAATCGAAGTCTGAAGGAGGCTATGTAAACATACTTTCGTCTTCATATCAGGGAATTATGGCGTAAATCGTTCTTTAACAGGCATTCCGACTGCAAGGTCTAAACCATGTATATCGACATATTCCACCTGCAATGAATTGCCGGTTTTGGTTTTGATGTAAATCATTTTCAGCACGGATGGTTGCCGGTTAATGTCTATCAGGCAGACATACTCCTGCCCATTGTGCTCTATGGTAATTTCCCTGTTTTTGGCGGCATTCAGTTCAATGGTAATCTTCCCGTTTTGCTTTCCTTTTACAGTATATCCATACGCCAGTTTTTCCTGAATGTAACTCAATTTCCCGTATTGTCCCGGATGTTCCTCGCGGTTAATCCAATAGACGGATAATGGTTTTTTTTCGTCCGGAACATCTGTTGTATTGGCATTAAGGTCATAACAGACAATATTTTTGTTTTTGCTCCTTTCGATATGGAACAAACGTTTTTCAGTATTGTATGTGTTGTCTTCATCCGGCAGGATAATCAGGGAAAACCCTGAAACACAGACAAAACATGCAAAAAAACACATTACGATATATTTCATTTTTTTAAAAATCACCAATAATTTAATGGTTACTAAAATTTGATTAAAAAATGCTTTAAAATTACGGGACAAAAGTACGGGTGTTCTAATGCCCTCACAAGGTCAAAAAGTACAAATGTTGGACGATAGGTAGCATGGCATAAAAAAATACATTTAGTCCAATGGTAAATACATGTAATATAGCTGCTTTATTTGGACGATATGTATAATAAATGGACGATATGTAATATTTGTTGGTACATTTTTTTTAAATACATACATTTGCAAAAAAAATGAATGTATTTGTATGAAAGCCGAGAGTATATTGCCTTTCAATTGGCGTACTGAATTAGAAAATTTTGAGTGTTACACGATAGACGACGACTTTATTTTGGTTGATAAACCTGTCATTGCTTCTACTTTTCAATATCCTTTCAGAATGGATGTTACTGCGTGTTTTTTTTGCATCAGTGGAATTAGTGAAGGCTCTATCAACCTGAAACCTTACACTGCAAACAGCCCGTGTTTGACTACGTTTTTGCCCGGTCACATTGTGGAAATAAAATCTATTAGTGATAATTTTTCAGGACTTTTTATCATCATGTCCTCAAAGTTTACCGACAGTTTAATGGAAAATGCTTCGGAACGGCTGCCTCTGTTTCTTTCTGTACGCGATAATCCTGTCATTCCTTTGGATGAAGAAACGCTGAAAAGATTAATAGAGTATTTTGAAACGCTGAAAAGGCTGGCTCAAGCTATAGACCACCCCTACCGGTTAGAAGTGGTGCGGTATCTGACGCTGGCGTTTTTATACGGATCAAGTTTAGATTTCTATAAAGTTTCTAACAACAGAAAGATGATGCATAAAGAAAAACTTGTTGAGAATTTTCTAAATTTGGTAAGCATCCACCACAAGCGACAACGCGAACTGAAATTTTATGCCCCCAAAATGAATATTACGCCCAGACATCTGTCGAAAGTCATCAAAGAAACCAGCGGCAGACCTGCTAATGATTGGATTGACGACCATGTTATCCTTGAAGCCAAAGCGCTCCTGAAATCAACCGACATGACCATTCAGCAAATCAGCGATGAACTGAATTTTCCCTCGCAGTCGTTTTTCGGGAAGTATTTCAAGCGGGTTACTGGAATAACGCCAAGTGAATACAAGGGGAAAGGGTGATTTTTTATTGTTATATGCTGAAAGTTAGGGATTATATTTGTTTTGGGGTTATTGTTGTTTTTAGGGGTTATTTTCCGATACAGAATTTCTCGAAGATATTTCCTAACACCTCATCTGTGGTGATTTCGCCGGTGATTTCGCCGAGGAAGTGGGTACATTCGCGGATGTCTTGGGACAGGAAGTCGCCGGACAGGTTTTTTTGCAGGCCTTCAATTATGCAGGTAATGGCCGATAAGGCTCTACTAAGGGCTTCATAATGGCGAATGTTGGTGACAATTACATCGTTTGCTTCGCACGACGGAAACTGAATAAAACCAGGAATGATACTTTTTATCCGCTCGATATCGGCAGGGTCTTTGCATGAGATATGGATTGGCAGCACATTGCCGGATATTTGAGTCGGGCTTCGGTGTGCTATATCATTTTTTGTTCCGATTATCAGGAAAGGTTTTAGGAATTTTTGCAGCCAACGGCTTGTTGCAATCAAATCATCTATGTCCTCTTCGACAGTCAAATCAAAAAGGTAAAGGATAATTGATGCTTTTTCGGCTTTTTCAAACGTGCGTTGTATGCCCAGCGCCTCAATGCTGTCGTTGGTGTGTTGGCGGATTCCGGCAGTGTCGATAAATCGAAATAACTGTCCTCCGATGGCTAAAGTCTCTTCGATGGTATCGCGGGTTGTGCCGGGTATATCGGAAACAATGGCGCGTTCTTCATTCAGTAACGCATTGAGTAAGGTTGATTTACCTGTATTCGGTTTTCCGATAATGGCTACAGGGATGCCGTTTTTGATGACATTGCCTACATTGAACGAATCGGTCAGGCAGGAAACCTTCCGGTGTATGCTTTCGGCTAATGTCAACAGTTGTGTGCGGTCGGCAAATTCGACTTCTTCTTCCGAAAAATCAAGTTCCAGTTCGATAAGCGAGGTAAAATCAAGCAATTGCATGCGAAGTTGTCTCAGTTCATCGGAAAAGCCTCCACGCATCTGATTCATAGCTAATTTATGCATGCCGGCAGATGTAGAGGCAATCAAATCGGCCACAGCCTCTGCCCGGCTTAAATCCATTTTACCGTTCAGGAAGGCACGTTGCGTAAATTCACCCGGATGCGCCTGTCGGGCGCCGTTTTCGATAAGTAAGCGGAGGATTTGCTGTTGAATATAGATTGAACCATGACAGTTGATTTCCACTGTATCCTCGCCAGTGAAAGAGTGGGGCGCTCGGAAGATGGTAACCAGTACATCATCCAAAAGCGTTCCGTCATATTGGATAAAGCCGTAAATAACCTTATTTGCATTGTAGTCAGAAAGTTTTTTCCGCTGCTCACCCACTTCCACCAAATTTGAAACCGTATAACCGTAAGACTGTAAGACCGTAAGGCTTCTATCGATTTCTCCAATTTCCCCTGTTTTTCCCGGAGTGAATAGTTTGTCGCAAACAGCAAACGCATTTCGCCCCGATACACGAATAATCGCTATCCCGCCTGTTCCAGGTGGGGTAGCAACAGCACAAATAGTATCTTGAACGACCGGATGAAGCATTACAGTTCGATTAGTTCATATCGTTGCGTTCCGATTCCTATTTTTTCAGCATGTTCCAAACAAACCTTCCAATGAACATTCGGATGGAGCAGACGAAACTTGTCTTCGTCTGCCATATACCTTCCCGGATGTGTATCCGTAAGTTTATTGTTCAGAAGGTTAGGCGCCTTTGTCACTAAATCGGCACAGGCATGGTCTAACGCAACAGGGTCGAACGAAGCGGCAATGCCCAGATCCGGTACGATGGCAGCATCGTTATGATCCCAACAGTCACAATCCGGTGATACATTCATAATAAAGTTGATATGAAAATGTTGTTTGTTAAACAAGACTGCTTTCGTATATTCTGCAATCTTACGGTTGAGTGTTTCAGTCGTTTCATCCCAACCTGTCACGGCGGCATTATACTGACAAAGTGCTATAC
>Ga0082212_10003175_pt1 | contig 23466 bp, 16 predicted proteins | sample TergutNt197P3_FD_71548 | JGI IMG/M metagenome (GOLD analysis project Ga0082212, IMG submission 71548) | Neocapritermes taracua P3 segment gut microbial communities from Petit-Saut dam, French Guiana - Nt197 P3 | ecosystem: Host-associated > Arthropoda: Insects > Digestive system > Gut ... | reverse complement strand
TGTTTAGGGCATTAAAAGACTCTGCTATGTTTAATACAGTAAGGGTTTGTTTCAAAACAGTAGCATGGGCAAATAACGCCGATATTGATCCTGAAATTTTATACCCAAACAGTCAAAAACTAAATTATGAATCTATTGGGTAGCGATAGAGAGGCCAGCAGATAACAAGCGGTATTGCGAAATTTGGTGGTAAAACAACTTTTTCAAACTGTTAATTATGAAACGAATCAATTTTTTTCCCATGTTTATTAAAAAACGGCCTTATACTGTTTTATCTGTTTTCGACCTGACTAAAATTAAGTGGTATTTCGAAAATAACGTTACAGGGCCTGCATATCAGGTACTGACGGAACAGACATGTGCAGATTTGGATTTTGATTCGTTTTTTATTCGCATGAACGGGACATCTTCATGCGTGGGGCAGCAATACCTTTACGACCGGTTGAGACGTATTCCCTTTGAAACGGAAATGAAAGGCAGAGATGAATTGATTCAGTATCTTAAAAGTAACCCGGATTCGGTACTCCGTTGCCGAAAACATCTTTCGGGACTGGCAAATGACGATGCCTACTGCATTTGTTCGCTGTTTCATGATAACCATCCCACGTTGTCGCCCCTTATGAGAGTTATTATCAGAATATTACAATTCATGCCGTTACTGTTTACCTTGTTTTTTATCATTTTTTCAAAAGGGATATTTCTTTTTGCCGCCGGATTTTTTTTCATCACCAATATGGTGTTGCATTACCGTAACAAAAAAATTCAATTCATATACCTGTATTCCATTCCGCAACTGCTGAAACTGATATCAATCGCCAAAAAAATGTCCGTTGAAACGCCATTTAGTAAAGCGCATCCCGATATTGAAAATCATTTAAAATCGCTTGATTCGCTTGTACGTCGACTTTCGCGTTTCAGGTTCGACGCAAAAATCGAAAGCGAAATGGCGGCGCTGGCATACATGGCCAAGGAACTGGTTGATATTTTTTTCCTGTCCGAACTCAATACTCTCTTTCATTCGTTTAGGATGATTGATTTACAAAGAGAGCGTATTGAGGCTGTTTTCACTTATGTAGGGCATGCGGATATGTTGTTGTCGGTTACGCATTTGCAGGAAAATTTACCCTGTTACTGCAAGCCGGAGTGGACAGACGGCGGGTTGAGAATGGCCGGCGTATATCACCCACTCATTGAGGAGTGCGTACAGAATACACTCGATACCTTTGGGAAATCCTTATTGCTGACCGGTTCGAACATGTCGGGCAAAACCACTTTCATCCGAACCGTAGCACTCAACATGCTGTGTGCCCTGACACTTGACATGTGTTTTGCCGAAAGTTTCAGCGGGCGGCGCATGAGGATACATTCGGCAATCAACCTGCACGACAATATACTGGAATCGCAAAGTTTCTACATGAAAGAAGTTATAACGGTAAAGAAAATGCTGGATGAATCGCAAAGTAGCAGGCACAATCTTTTTGTGCTTGATGAAATATTCAAAGGTACCAATACGCCCGAGCGTATCGCGGCAGGCAAGGCCGTATTGTCGGCGCTGGCGGAAAACGGAAATACCGTATTTGCTTCAACACATGACATAGAACTTGCCGGCCTGCTGTCTAACGAATTTGACCTGTATCACTTTTGCGAACAAATCGAACAGAACCGCCTGCATTTCGACTATTTATTGAAACAGGGGAAGCTGAAACACCGCAACGCCATCAGGTTGCTGGAAATGGAAGGTTATCCCGAAAGCGTAATTGAGGAAGCAAATGCAATTGTAGGGAAATTGTTGAAAACCGGTTCGGTTTAGCTATTCGATCTTCTTTCAATCTGAACGGATTAATATCAACATCAAAAAAGTTTTGAATAAATGAAAATAAAGCGTATTTTTGCCGTTGATATGGACTGAATATATAGAAAAAAAATAATAATAAAAACAAAAAAAGATGAAAACGGGGAATTTACTTGCAATGATGATGTTTGTTTTTCCTTTGATACTCGCAAGTTGTGGAATAAATGAACTGGATGGCAATGCTGTTATGCATGATTACAGGGTTCAAAATGTCTTTTATGCAAAAGACAGTAAGTTGAAAAATATTTCGTATGTTGAATCGGTGAAATCAAATAAAGGGGGCAGTATTTTTGCCGAATATGAATACGATAATTTAGGGAGAATGTGTAAAGTTTCTCACCCCATGTACGATAATGGAAGCATAATAGGAGTTATTGATTATGAAGCCTATGTTTATAATGCTAAAAACCAGTTAGAAGAAATCGAATATTACAACAACAATCTTTATGCAGGGTTCATTATCCTTAGAACACATAAATATTCATTCGATAACGATGGGAATAAAATAAAAGAAGTGATCGGGTATCCTCAAATAACTCAAGGCCGAATAGATTCTACCCTATATTTTTATAACGATAACCGTTTGATACGGGAAAATAAATATGAGGATGGCTATTTTGGTCGTGAACCCTGGCGTAGTGAACTCATAACATATATAGTGTATGAATATGATAATCAGGGGCAGTTAGTTAAAGAAAGCACTTATTCAGGAACAGATAACGCGCTTATATGCTACAGTATACACAGTTATCAAAATGGATTAAATGTAAAAACCGAGGTTTTTGTTTATAACAACGTTATCGGAAAAACACCACTAAGAGAAATCAGACGATATTATGATAGGAATGACAATTTGATTTATCTTGAATCCAATGAACTTTCACTATTTAGTTCAACGATAGGTTATGTGGCAAAATATGAATATTATGACAAATAGAGATGTCAGCACACAACAAAAAATTTCAATGAAATCAATTGGAAAATATCTTCGCGAACTGTCTATCGTTGTTACAGGCATTGCTATAACCATTGGCATAGGTCTTTGGGTGAACAGCAAAAATAACGGGAAAGACCTGCAGCTCAATTTAGACGCCATCAGGATGGAATTGGAAGAAAACATGATGTATATTATCGAGCAGGAGGCAGCATTACTGCCCGAATATCAATATGCAGCATATTTGAAATCGCACAAAAAAGATAAACTGGATTTTGATATTATAAGGGATTTTGCAAAAAACGGTTATACCAATGTTGATTTTATCTTTTTTAAGACAGGCGCCTTTGAAATGTTTAAATCTTCAGGCGTTATGCGTTTATTGCAAAATAAAAAGATGATGCATGAAATATGGGATACCTATTTTTGGCTTCATAGACAAGAAATTGCATTTGAAAAACTTACGCAAATTAAAATAGATGAACTACAGAAATGGTCAGAAGAGAAAAAAAAGTATCCGGAAAAGCAAATTATACCCCTGTACGACTTTTATGTACTTGGTTTTTACGATTTTTATTATGAAGTAATCAAATCATCATACAGCCAGCTTTTTGAAAAACTCAACAAAACATTATCGGAACTGGAAAAAGAATTTGAAAAACAGGACGGCAAAGAAAGTCAACATTCAATCAATAACAAACGGATGTTAGTTCTACGTAATAACAATGCTTCATGGGTTTATCTTTTCATCAATGATTATGCCCAATCCGAACAATTCGCCCGTAAAGCTTTGGAATTGGACAGCACTTATATAATATCTAAAACCAATTTGGCACATGCATTACTTTTTCAAAATCGTTTTTCCGAAGCGGAAACCATTTACAAAGAGTTGTCGCAAACCATTTATAAAAACAATGAAACCTATACCAAAACGCTTCTCAATGATTTTGACGATTTGGAAAAAGCGGGTGCAATTCCTGAAAAATACAGGGACGATGTTGAAAAAATAAGGAAAATATTGCAAGAGTAACCTGACAGACAAAAACTTATTGCAGCGAAATGGCGTGAGATTTAACTGCTTTTTCCTTCGGCTGTTCCATGATAGGTATCGAAGAACCATTCTGCTACCTTCGACATGTTTACATTTATTTTATCATCTACAAATGATATTGTTAAATGTATGGATCCCAAGTGATCGTCTATTGAATAAATAATGCCCGACAGCGTGTTTTTGTCCTGCCATGCCCCTGCTGCAATTGCATCATAATTTGTATCTCTGCTTACTATTCGAGCGCCATAATACTTTTCAGGGAATTTCTGGAACAGATATTCGCCCATACCCAGGATGATGCTGTGTTCGCCTGTGCCATTCTCATAATGAAGGATACATTTTTCAGGCGTGACGTCAACACGCATCCATTTGATACCCATACTGTTTTCTTCCATGGTATAACGCTTGCCGGAAAACTGTGCCGCACTGGCTGTTGTTTTGCTTCCGGCAGGGAGCGGGGTGGAGACGTTTGCAATTTTGTCATTCAATAGCTGCTGTGCTTCCGTATTTTTCGGCAGGGTTGTTTTCTCCACTTTTCCGGCAAGCCTGAAAAAGGCTTCGATAATGGGTTCTATTCCGTTGGCAATGGCTTGATTGTCAGCCGTGGTGATCATAACTAAATTTTTGCCCGGATGGCACATCGCCAGCTGTCCGCCCATGCCATAACATGCGAAACCGCCGTCTCTGAGACACCAGAACTGATAACCGTAACCGAACCGGAGTTCGTTCCCTGCCCGCGCGCTGTTGTCAATTTGAGCGGATGTGGCCGCTTCCATGTACTCGCGGCTTATCAACTGCTTCCCGTTCCAGGAGCCTTTGTTCAGGCAAAGGAGTGCAAAACGGGCGAGATCACGTGTCGTACACATGATTCCCGATCCTGTCCAGGAACGTCCGTCACGCGACTGGATACACCAGATATCGTTTGAAATGCCTATTTCATCAAAAACAGACCGCATGTATTCGAGTATTGGCTTGCCGTTCAGTTTTTCCACGATACCGCACAATACGACAGTGGCCGCCGTATCATAACTGAACAATACGCCCGGTTCATGCTTTTTTCCGGGGTCTTGAAAAAACGTCGCGACCCAGTCGGGGGAATACTGATTATAAGAGGTCGATTCGTTGAACGTAGCCATCATCAGCAAATGACGGACGGTCGCCTGAAGGATAAACGGGTGCGGATTGTCCGGAATATATTCAGGAAAGAAATCCGCGACCTTGTCGTCTAACGAAATACGTCCTTCATCGATCATCATGCCAATCGCAGCAGACGTAAAACTCTTGCTCACCGAATACATGCGATGTTTCTTATCGGCGCTGAAATAAGGCCAGTAACATTCTGCAAGCGTTTTGCCGTTCCTTATCAATAGAAAACTGTGCATGTTCAAATCGTTACGTGCCAAATCGTCCATAAAGGCGCTGATCGCCTCCGACGGTACGCCCTGACTTTCGGGCGTAGCGGGTGATAAAACCGCTGTATTGCCGGAATCACATCCAGCATATAACACGACAAAAAGTAAAAAAGTAATCATTCGTTTCATAACTTAAATATTTTAAGGTTTGTACTTTCTGAATAAATCCACGCTTCTTTTCCTTTGTTCAAATACGTAGTTTTTTCGACCATTCTTCCGCCTCGCTTGCTTGCTGCTCAAAGGTTAAAATATCAAACTCTTTCAAGATGTCGGCCACGTGTATGTCCGGCGAAAGGCTTTCAATAACAGTCCAGTTCTCATCATGGTAGTTGGTAAGTTTGATTTTTCGATCATATTTTGCCCTGATATCGTCGAAATGTCTGACATAAGGCCACACGCTAAGGAATGCCTTTTCAAGATTGACAGAAGCGCAGATCAAATTGCGGTCCCAATTACCGGTTTCTGCAATGACCTCGCCTGTGAAATCACATATTTTAGACTTTCCCCAGGTACTCGTCACTACCACATACTTATTTTCCCATGCCCTGCCATTTATCACCTGACCGCCGGGATAAGCCGAAGGCCAAAAAACAATTTCGGCGCCCTGTTGCCGTAACGCATGCCACCCGTCATTCCAATTGCAGTCGTAACAAATCTGGATACCGATTGTTCCGAAGTCGGTTTTGAATACAGGCGGCTGTAAAGGTCCAGGAGTAAGCCCGTCGCGTAATTCTTCTAAAGGAAGGTGTATTTTTCGGTATTCACCCATGCGGTTTCCCTGCCGGTCAATGACGACGCCTGTATTGTATACCTTCCCGTTTTCGCGCGTTAGCATCGGGCAAATCATATAACAGCGATTCGTCCGTGCGAAATCCATAATGTCTTTCAGCAATACGGCCGACAGGTCTACTCTTTCTTCCACAGAGAAGCGTTTATTGATATTCGTGGTCATAAAAACTTCGGGAAGGCAAATGATATCCGGACGGTACGGGATACATTTTTTAAGAATGGAAAGAACGAATTGTACCATTTTTTCAGGCGTCTCAGCGCTCAATCTATCTTGTGAGAGGGTTGCAATCCAGACTTCACGGGGTAACCGTTCTTCGACGGTTTGCTGTCTTGCAAATGCCATTCCGGATCCAAATGCGGTAAGGCCTGCAGTTGCTGCCGCTTTTTCAATAAAATGACGGCGTGAAATAGATTTTATCATATCATCAGTATTTTGGAGATTAATGTGATGGTAAATTTTTCAATCTGTCCTGGCGCGACCGGTCGAAATAACTGTCGAGCAACTCAATGTCAAATTCTTTTGCCATATCGGCGGCGCTGATCTGATCATGTTCGCTGGTGATCATTACTACGCCGAGTTCGCCATGCGCGGAAATGATGACCTTTTCACCGTATTTCTTTTTTAAAGCGGTTAGTTTTTCCCTGTTAAAATCCTGATGTACCAGGAGGCGATCAAGGTTAACGGTTGCTACGGCATAATTGAAAAAATTCGAACTTGAAGCGACAAGTTCGCCGAAAGGGTTTCTTATTTGGGATGGACTGGTCAGAAAACCGTATGAACTGACAAAAAATGATCGGCAGGTGTAAGCCCACTTACCCTGTTCCAAACCGCCATGATATAACGAAGGAAAGAGAATGATATCAGGCCTGAGTACGGCATTTCGATCACGCAGTTCGTCAAAGTTGAGGTCAAAACAGATGGCACATGCCACGCGACCGAAATCACATTGAATAACCTGCGTTTCGTTATCGGGCGCGATCGCCGGCATTTCGTAAACAGTCGGATAATTTTTGTGATAAACGCCTGCCAGTTTTCCCTCCCTATCCAATATCACACAGGCATTATACCAAATGCCGTTTTCTTCACGTCTTGTACCGAAAGCGATGTAGCACCGGTTTTCCCTGGCTGCAGAAGCAAAGAAATCCTGTATTTGATTGTCTCGAACTCTATAATATTCAGACCTTTCCTGTTCATTCAATCCGGACGGATTGTCACAAGTTTCGGTCAACAGAATTAAATCGGGGTGATACATCTGGGCTTTATTCAGCTCCCGCTTCCAGTATTCGATCATACGGTCGACTATTTTCTGTGGATTACTGCGATCATTACCCGTATTTACTACACCATACCCTCCACCGATAGTTACGATATTAACTTTGTTGCTTGCCTGTCCGTCGAGATTATTAATGAAGAATACGATTATCAACAAAAGAATATAATTGGATATTTTCATTTTTTTTGATTAAAGAATTTTTGTAAAAAATTGCGCCCGGTAAACGCTTTTAGAAATCTGATATAGCCGGTATTAAAGTAACCGGCTACATCAGATTGAATCAATTGGTAACAGGTTCATTAATCCCATCCCGGGTTTTGGGTCAGTTTCGGATTCATGGTAATCTGTGCCGGCGGTATCGGATCCAAATAATCACGATCTGCCTTGAAACCCCAGCCATTGGGGAATCTTAGCATTAACGGATCGAGATAACCGTCTTCATTATAAAGATTGGTCAGAGAACCCGGAAATTGTGCATTTCTTGCGCCTAAGGGTCTTTTGCCGATTATCAATTCTTTAGCCGCTGCCCACCGCATAATATCTGCCGTGCGAAAGCCTTCATAGGCAAGTTCCACTCTTCGTTCACGCCTTATTTCGTTGATGATTGGCGAAAGCGCCGGAAAATCCCAATCAGGGTCAACAGTGATATTGTCAAGCGTAAGATGCGGCATAGCCACCCTGTCTCTCAGCTTGTTCACGGAAATGTCGAGATCGGTTTGGGTGAGGGTACCTGATTCGGCTTTGGCTTCGGCATAATTGAGTAACACTTCGGCATAGCGATAGGTAATTTGAGGATTTTCCTCGTAATTCTGACTGCGGTATATCTCTCTCGGATTATACCATTTACGATTCTGGTAGCCGGTATGGCAACGGTTCGGATTTGTCCCGTCGTTGATCATGGCAATCACTTCCGAATAGTACCGCATGTTTCCTGCCGCGTCAATTTGCCAAACGGCATCCGGTGTAAATATCTGTTGCTTGAATCGCGGATCACGGTCGATCGCTTCGTCTGCAATCGTATTGTCGCCCTGGTAAAGCGGGCTGATACTGATGGGAAGGCCATCCTTACACAGGTACGAATTAGCTAATTGTTTGGTAATTGACTTATCTCTGGGAAGCATCAATTCATAATTTTGGGTATTGGTGATTGTCAAATCAACACTGAATTTTGTCCAGAAAACTACTTCCGGATTGCCGTCATACGTCCGGAGCGTTGAATGTAAATTGTAGTAGTCTTCATCCGGATTGCCTGTGGAATAAATGTTGTACAAACCTGAATCCATGATTTCTTTTGCCGCTGCCGCCGCTTTGTTGAAATATTTCTGAGGATCGGATACTTCGGCTGCAAAAGGCGTTCCCGCATGATATTTTTGCCAGGTTCCTTCATAAAGCGCCACCCTGGATTGGAACTGCAGAACGAGCCACCGGTTGATTCGTCCGTATCCGGAACCTTTTTGATTCGAACAATACTGGGCTGCCTTGTCAAGGTCGGCAATAATATTGTCGGCAACAATATGGCGTGGCGTCCTTGGATCAAACAGCCCTTCGGAGTTCGTTTGCAATGTATTCGTGTACCATGGTACTGCGCCATGCGATTTCAGAAAGCGAAAATAGAAAAATGCCCTGAAATAATGCGCTTCGCCAACATACTGCTGGTAGGAAGATAAATTATCCTCGCATTTTTCATAATTGTCGAAAAAGAAATTGACGTCTCTGATTCGACCCCAACCCCAGCCGCCATCGTTAATGGTTCTGGTTCCCAACAGGCGGGAACTAAGTCCATTTTCATTGTATGCGTTATCGCTGGGAAAATCATCGCCTTCTCCGGAAGCATACCCCGTGTTATTAAAACCGGTGGTTAAGAGGGGCCCATAATAGGTGGGGAAACTATTCAGGCAATAAAACTGATTCATGTAAGTCTCCAGGTCTTTCGATGTCTTGAAAAAATCCTGCGTTGAAACCTGATCCAAAGGATATCTTTCTAAAAAATCCCCATTGCATGCGTTCAGTATTGCCAATGCGGCAATCGTTATTGCTATGATAATAAATTTTATATTTTTCATCTTGTTAAAATTTAAAAGGTTATATTAACGCCAATGGCATAGGATCTCGTGAGTGGATAAATAGAGCCGTTTCGCGAGGCTCCATAATTGCTGTCACCGGCAATACCCGCTTCAGGTTCTATGGATTTCCACAATGACGTAATTGTGAGCAGATTTTCACCTGAGACATAAATTCTGGCTTTCTCCATAAAAGCTTTACGCGAGATTGTCAACGGCACGGTGTAGCCTAACTGAATACTTTTCAGGCGGAGATAGGCTGCATTTTCAACATATTTCGTCTGATATTGAAAGTTTTTATAACGCTGATTATTGTCAAAATAAGGTCTGCCAAAAAACGAATCGGTATTGGGTCCCAATATGGTCTGGTCGTCAGCAGCCCGCCAGTAATCCAGTGTCGGGCTGTTTTTGAAAATTCCCGATTCGGAACCGGTCGAACCTCCTCCGATTAACCCCCAATACAGTACGGAACCCCGGTTAGGCACATAATCACGTTTACCTATGCCCTGCCAGAACATATTGAAATCGAAGTCTTTCCAGGTAGCTCCCGCTGTGATTCCGATATTGTAACGGGGCAGCGTATTGGCTATTACTTTTAAATCTCCGGGGTTTTCCACTGTAGCTCCGCCTGTTCCCTGGTCGATCTTGCCATCGCCGTTCAGGTCTTTATACCGCATGTCGCCAATTCTCCAGATTCCGTTATATATATACGACTGATCAGGCATGTTCCTGACGTCTTCCTCCGTTTGCATGATTCCATCGGTAACATAGCCCCAGTATTCGCCGATACGTTTTCCGGGGTACCAGCCACTGACAAAATTCTGCGCAGTGTTGTACTTTAATACGGTTGATTTCGAATCGCCCAACGAGAAGCCCACATTGTAGGACAGACCGTTTGAAAGCTTGTCTCTCCAGCTAATCATCAATTCAAAGCCTTTCGTTTCCAATTCGGCATTGTTGGATCTTGGAGCGCTTGCTCCCAAAACGCCGGGATATGATTCGCCGGGTCCCAGCATATTGGTTGTTGTCCTGTTATACCATTCAAATGTTGTTGACAGGCGATTTTTCAGGAAATTGGCTTCTATTCCCATATTCAATGTCCGTACTGTTTCCCACGTAAAATCTGCTGAAATAAGACCGGGCGCCCCATTGACATAATTAGGCCGCGTCCCGTCCATATTCCAAAGATTAGGACCCCTTGAACTTGCATTATTGATTCCCAAGGTCTGTATGTACATATAATTCGATACATTCTGGTTACCCAGCGAACCATAGGAAGCTCTTAACTTTAAAAATGAAACATAAGGAAGTAAGGGTTCCCAGAACGGTTCTCTCGAAATCACGTATCCCACGGAAGCCGAGGGGAAGAAACCCCATCTGGAATCTTTCGGAAACCGTGACGAACCATTGTACCTGCCATTAAATTCCACAAGATATTTCTCTTCATAATTGTACTCCACACGTCCGAAAAGACCTTGCACAGCCCAATGGGAAATGGAATTACTCAACGTTTCCATGCCGAGACCGGTTGAGATAGACGGCACTGCCTGGGTAATCTGATCCGCTTTTGCGCCGTAAATACTTCTGTATTTGTTTTCTTCCTGCTCGTATCCTGCCATGACTCTGAAATAATGATTCTTTAATTGATGTTCGTACGAAGTGGTTGCATTGATCAGGATACGGTTGGAAAGACTCAATTGCTCTTTGGAAGTGTCGCTTGCCTCGCCGACATTTCCCTGTGTTCCGTTCGGAACTTCTATCCACACCTGTCTCGAATTGGTAATCGTAGAACCCGGCGTCAAGCGATAATTATAATTGATACTGGTTTTCCATCCTTTGACGGGTTCGATCACGGCTCCCAGATTGATACCTAAATCATTATTGGTGATCACCTCTCTACCGTTACGTTTCAACTGGACGAGCGGCACGTAAATTTCGGTAACTCCGTCGGTCAGGTACCTGGGAGTCATTGGACCGAATGAAAAGACCTGATGTAAAAAGTACGACTGGTTTTGTCCCTGTATTCCGTCCGGGCGGTCTATCACGTCATTCGAATATTTCGTGCTGATGTTGAATGTGAGCCAATTCGCCGCCTGAGCCGATACATTTGCAGTAACGTTATACCGTTTATAGAAATCATCCCCCCAGGTGTATAATCCCGGTTGATCCAGTAAACCGGCAGAAATGTAAAAATTCATTTTATCGCCGCCGCCTTCCACATTGACATTGTGCTTTTGCATGGGCGTTCGCCGCTGCATAATCATAGACGGCCAATCGTAGTTGGCATTCCCTTGCCATCGAGGTTGCCATACACTGTTGATCCGATCGGCATGGTCGGGGTTATATTCGTATTTATAGTTTCCGGCAACATAATCTTTGGCGCGCTGTACCTGTTCGTCAGGATAAACATTTGTTACTCCGCCATAATTACATGCCTGATTATAAGCGGCCATCCAGGTAACTACATCAACAAAATGAGGAAGATTCAAAGGTGTGTTGATAGAGATATTATTGCTATAGGACACCCTTACCGGCTGATTCCGTTTTCCTCTTTTGGTCGTGACCAGGATCACGCCGAAAGGAGCGCGGGAGCCGTAAATAGCCGATGCAGAGGCGTCTTTCAGAACGGAAATGCTTTCGATCGATTCGGGATCAATCCGGTCGATGCTGGCTTCCATTCCGTCAACCAGAATCAGCGGGCCATCCGAAGGGTTTGAAAACTGGGGATTACCATTACTGGTTCCCTCTAATGTACCGATACCCCTGATGTTCCAGTTTCTTCTGGCGCCGGGTTCGCCTCCTAAGCTTATCGCGCTGATATTCAGATTGGGTGAGGCGCCCTGAACCATTTGTGAAACGGTGGCAGCTGAACGGTTGGCAAGCGTCTTTTCGGAAATGACGTCTACTGCCCCGGTCAGGTTCACTTTCTTTTGGGTACCGTATCCGACTACCACGACTTCTTCCATTTGCTGAATGGATTCGCGCAGTTCAACATTGATCGTCCGCCGGTTTCCCACCGGAGATTCGACAGTTAAAAAACCAATGTACGTAAACACCAGTGTAACATTTTCATTGGGGACAGGTAAGGAATAAGCGCCGTTGGCGTCGGTTACCGTTCCTTGCGTCATACCTTTGATTGTTACAGTAACACCCGGCAACGGTTCGCCATTTGAAGCATCCGTAACCATTCCGGTAACAGTGATTTGCTGCAGTGTCTCCGAACCCGGATTAACACCAAGACTTATTCGCGTATTTTCCGCAGAAGATGTTGTCGCCGACAGCATCAATGGAAAAGACAGAAAAAAAGTCAGCATCATCAATAAAAAAGTCGATTTGAACAAAGCAGGGTGATTCCTACCCTTAAAATAGAACTCAATCATAAATTTCACGGTTTAATATTTAATAATTAATAGATAGTTTAACATAGATATTTTTTTGATTTTTGGTTAATACGGCACAAATATAAGAACAGTTTTTATTCCACGCAATTTTCTTTATATTTTTTTGATAATAAAAAAATCAAAAATCATTACGCAAATGACAAATTTATTTATATCTTTGACGCCCAAAAAACACAGCATGTTAAACACATTAATTACGATTGCCTATGAATTACTGAATAGAAAAAAACGAAAGCCGGAACATTTTGGTATAAAATGAATGTCGGCACACTAAAAAAATTCCAGCAAGACCCTGATGATCGGTTTGGAAACGAACACGGGGAATTGTATTGTTTCATTAAAAAATATATAAAATTTAAGTATGAATAAAAGTAGATTAACTTTCATTAGATTTTCAGGGGGGGGGGTAGCGCATTTTTTCATAATTTCACATTTGGTTGTTGCGCTTCTTTTTACGACTTCCCTATATGCGATGTCGGCAGAAAATGTATCTTTACAACAAATTACAGTGAGTGGTACAGTTACCGATAATGGCGAACCGATACCGGGCGTAAATGTGGTTGTCAAAGGCACAACCATCGGTATTGCGACCGATATCAATGGACAATATTCACTTACAGCGCCCAGCAGGAATGCCGTACTGGTATTTTCCTATCTTGGGTATATTACACAGGAAATTACCATCGGGAATCGAACCGTCATTCATGTTGAACTGGTTGAAGATACACAAATGATAGATGAAGTTGTGGTCATCGGATACGGTACCATGCGCAAGCGCGACCTGACCGGCGCTGTCGTATCCGTCTCATCCGATAAACTGCAAGCCTATCCGGTACAGGGCGCTGTTCAGGCATTACAGGGACGCGCTGCCGGTATACAGGTGACTTCTACAAATGGCGATCCCGGAGCATCCCTACGAGTCCGTGTTCGCGGGAGCACCTCATTGACAGCAAGCAACGATCCGCTGTATGTGGTGGATGGTTTTGCCGGCGGGATGTTGCCTCCTCCCGAAGATATTATATCCATCGACATTCTGAAGGACGCCTCAGCAACAGCCATTTACGGATCGCGCGGCGCCAATGGCGTTATATTGGTCACCACCAAATCCGGCAAGTCAGGCCGCATGAAGGTTGAATTCAACTCGTCGTACAGCGTCGATAATGTTTCTAAAAAGATAGATATGCTGAACGCAAGGGAGTACGGCGAGTTTATCAACGAACTCGATACCAGGGCCGGTGTTGCCAATCCGCGCTTCTCCGATTATGCATCGTATGGAGAAGGCACCAACTGGCAGGATCTTATTTTCCGGACAGGCTATTTGCAGCGGCATCAAGTGTCGATATCAGGCGGTTCGGATCAGATCAAATCCTATACCTCACTCAATTTTTTTGATCAGGACGGTATCATCATCAACAGCAACAACAAACGTTTTTCCGGCTTGTCTACGATTGATTATCAGATCGGTAAAAGACTGAAAGCGTCAACCAACATGAATTTCCAGCGAAACTTGCGGAATAATGTCAGAACGCAGGAAGGCTCGGGAGGCATCGGCAGTACGGGCGTCATTGGAGGCGCACTAACCTTTGAGCCTACCACCCCGATATATGAAGATGACGGGAGTTATGCGATCTCAAGGGTGAGCGACCCGATCGACAACCCGTATGCGATGGCAAAAGAATACGTCGGGCAGGAGACCAATGATTATTTTCAGGGCAATGGAAGCGCAGAGCTTTTGATTATTGAAGGATTGACCTTCAAATCGACCTTTGGCGTACAGATTACAAACAACCGCTCCGGTTATTACTATCCTACCACATTAAATGCAGGTAAATCCGCGCCCGGAGGAGAAGCATACATCAGCGCCAGAAAAGCCACGCAAATGCAAACATCAAACTATTTTACGTATAACAAATCATTCAACGATGTACACCGCCTGAATGTCATGGCAGGATATGAATGGCAAAAAAGCCGGAGTGAAAACTGGGCAATGACCAACCGTACATTCCCGACTGATCAGTTTCAGTTCTGGAATATGGGCGCCGGTTCCGACAGACGATCCAACTCGTCAAGTCTGTCCGAATGGGTGATCGCATCGTTTATCGGACGTTTGAACTATAATTACAGCGACCGCTATCTGCTTACTGTAACCGGACGCTATGACGGATCATCCCGCCTGGGAGCCAATTCCAAATGGGGATTCTTCCCTTCGGCTGCACTGGCATGGAACCTCCACAATGAAGAATTTATGCAATCCGTTGATTTTCTGAGTCAGTTCAAACTGCGGGCAGGTTACGGTGAAACCGGAAATACCGATATTGGCGTTTATTCGTCATTGGCAAATCTCACATCGCAACTGGTAAGTATCAATGAAAGGCAAGTGAACGCGGTCAGACCCAGTACCAGCAATGTGCCCAATGCGGATTTGCGCTGGGAATCAACCAATCAAACGAACATCGGTCTGGATATGGGATTTTTCAAAAACCGTATAAGCATCACTGCCGAATGGTATTTAAAGAAGTCGGACGGCTTGCTTTATAGCTTTCCGCTGCCTCAATATTCGGGCTACAGCAGTGCAACAAGTAATATCGGTTCCATTGAAAACAGAGGCTTTGAATTTGAACTGAGAACGGTCAACTTCCAGAGCGGTGATTTTCAATGGGGAACTGATTTTAATATCACTTTCCCCACTTCCAAGGTAACCCATTTGCCTTTGGGCGAAATTTTATCCAATAGAAAACCGGGACACATTACCGACTTCACCGAAACGCATATTTTGAGGGAAGGACTGCCTGTCGGCTCTTTCTATGGCTACATTTTCGACGGTATTAATCCTGACGACGGAACAGTCAGGTTCAAGGACATTGCAAGCAGGGACGCCAATGGCAATTTGGTAATGACGCCCGACGGCGTAATCAACCCGAACGACGACAGAACCGTCATTGGCAATCCGAATCCCGATTATATCGTTGGTTTCAATAATGATTTCAGTTACAAGAACTTCGATCTGAATATCTTTTTTAATGGTGTGGTTGGTAACGACATGTATAATTTTACGCGCATGGAATTAGAGTGGTGTAACGGAAAGACCAATCAGATGAAAACCGTATTGAACCGGTGGAGCGAAACCAACAGGAATACCGACATTCCCGTTGCGTCGCCTGTCCACAGTGCTACATCCTCGTCAAGATGGATTGAAAAGGGCAGCTATTTACGTTTACAAAATGTATCTATCGGATATAACCTGAATATGCCGTCATTGAAAAAGATGGGTATTGACAGGTTCCGGATTTACGTTAGCGGACAGAATCTCTGGCTGCTTACCAAATATACGGGTTACGATCCCGAAGTTAGCTACAATAATAACAATACGACTTTTGGCGGCGATTATGGTAGCTATCCCCACAGGCGGTCTATCACTTTTGGTCTCAACCTGATTTTTTAACCATTAATTTTTAAAGCGATGAAAAAGATTAAAAATCATATCATACACCCAATCAATGTTTTCATCCTGTTTACAGTCATGCTTTACGGAGGATGTACCAATCTGGATGAGAATCCCATAGGCCTGCTGGCTCCCGAATCATTTTTCAAGACGGAAGCCGATGTTGAAATGGCCGTATTAGGCGCCTACAAGTATTTTACCACCGAGGCCCTGTGGGGTCGCCGGTACACGACAGCCTTAGCTTTACTGGACGATATTCACGATATCGGGGATATCGGAACAAGCGTTGAGCGTATCCAGGTGAATAACCATAAAATAGACGGCGCAAATGGCATGATCGGTACTTTCTGGCCTGTCTTTTACCAGGCCGCCAGCGCTGCCAATGCGGCAGAAAATGCGGCCTCGCTAATTACTGTCAAAAACCAGCAAAAAATCAATGAATTAACGGCAGAAGCGCGCATGATCAGGGCGTTCTGCTACTATCATTTAGTACGCCTGTTCGGCGATATTCCCTATATCGGCGAATTTGCTTCCGACCCGTGGGCTATTTCGACGGTCAGCAAGACGCCGGCCAGCGAAATTTATCAGCATATCATCGATGACTGCAAATTTGGAGAGGCAAACCTGCCAGCTACCTACCCGGATAATATACGGTGCCGCCCGACAAAAGGCGCGGCAAAAACCATGCTTGCTTCGATTTATCTCACGCTGGGCGATTATGCCAGCGCAGCGCAATATGCGGAAGAAGTAATCAACAGTCGCGCTTCCTACGGTTACGACCTGATGGAAAATTACACTGACATCTGGCGGTCGAATCCCGATGGCGACGTGAAAGAATTTATCTGGTCTATCGACTTTTATGGCGGTATTGACGACGACCTGTGGGGATGTATGACAGCCCCCAGAAACACGACGTTCTTCGGAAGGGACGGCATGGAAGGCCTGGGAGGCTGGAGTGTTGTCGTTCCTTCGACAGGATATTACGGTATGTTCGACCCGGGCGACCACCGGATAGAATCGACTTTTATTACGGAAGCGCTTATTAAATTTTCCGATGGCTCAACAGAATTTCTCCCATATAACGAATGGCCGCAATGGCCTCGTATCCATTTCGGCAAGTACCAGTGGGCTGGCCCGCGATCTGACGCTGAAGGCCGTTATAGCGGGCGGAACTATGCTTTTTTCCGGTTGGCGGAAGTTTACCTGATTGCTGCCGAAGCCCTGGCCGAAGTGAATAACTCCCCTACCCCCAAAGCGCTGGAATACCTGAATGTGATCAGAACGCGCGCCAGGTTTGGCGGTACGGCGCCTGCCGATTATCAGTCGGGCATGAGTAAGCAGGCTTTTATTGATGCTGTATTGAAAGAACGTATGCTTGAATTTGGAGGCGAATTCAATCGCTGGTGGGACATAGCCCGGCGCGACCTTGGCGCTGAGGCATTCGGACCGAATGGCATCGAACTGCCTATGATGCTAAACGGCGTTCCGCAACGTGAGACAGCGAATCCTACCTGGGGTCCGTCAAAGAAATATCTGTTGCCCATACCGCAATCCGAAATTAATAAAAATTCAAATTTAACCCAAACACCGGGATATAATTAACTGATGCAGAGACGGGGCGCTCCTGCTCCGTCTCTGCTATTATAAAAAATATTAAAGATATGGAAAGAAGAAAATTTATTAAAACAACCGTAGGCGCTGGCATGGCTTTGGCAGGCGCCAATCTTTTTGCTGCCGATAATGCAAACGACGGCAGCTCCAATGTAAAAGAAGCGCCGGCAACCATGTTCGACGTGAACGATGACGGCTACGATGCAAAAGGATTGCCGACAGTACTCTTCGGCAGTACCGGCGTCCGTATTCCCCGAATCGTGCTGGGGCTTGGCAGCCGCTTTTGCCATATGGACACCGACGAAGAAGCGTTTGAAATGCTGAATTATGCGTTGGATAACGGATTTTATTACTGGGACACAGCGCATACATACGACAATACCATTGCGTTACCTCCCGGTAAACCGAAACCGAAAGAACTTGTCACCAGCGAAGTTCGTGTAGGTGAAGTGGTCAAGACGCGCCGTAAGGAGATATTTCTTTCTACCAAGGTTCAGGCGCGCGATCCGTCGGAAGCCATGAAACAAATCGAACTGAGTTTGAAACGTCTGAATACCGACCGGTTGGATATGCTCAAGATTCATGGTGTGGATACGATGAACGATGTCAACCAGATGAGCCAGAAAGGCAATCTGATTGATATTGTGATGCGGATGAAAGAAGAAAAAGTGACCCGTTTCATTGGTTTTTCATCTCATTCCGGCGTTGAAACAGCAAAAGAATTAATTAATCGCGCCCCGTTCGACAGTATGCTGATTGCCATGAATCATTGGCCTCAGCCGGTAAACAAAACACGTACGGATATTACCGTTTCTTTCGCAAAGGAGAAAAAAATGGGCTACCTGCTGATGAAAGCCGTTCGTCCGAGAGAAACCGTTGCCGGATTGGAAGCAACCGAATTGGTAAAATATGCGCTGTCGCTGGAGGGCCCCAATGCATTGGCGCTGGGAATGGATAGTATGAATGTAGTCAAATCAAATTTGGAAATCCTCCGCAATTTTCAAAAATTACCACAGGAAAGAATGAATGAACTGGCAGATAACCTCGCGCCGTTTTATCGTCACGAAAATTTACCGTGGATGCAGGAAGGTTATCATGATGGAAACTGGAAATGTTAAAATAATTACTAATTACAAATTACGAATTACGAATGAAGCATTTTTTTATTTATTGCATCGTATTTTTTCTTCTTGTGTCGACGTCCGATCTGCTTGCTCAAAGACGTCCACCGGTATTCGGCATTGCGAAAATGACCTATTTAGTGAGTGATTACCAGGTAGCGCGCGATTATTACGGCACCTTCCTGGGATTTGACGAGGCCTTTGCCTATCCGTCGCCGCTCGGTGAAGTGATTTCCTTCAAGGTGAACGACCGGCAGTTCCTGGAATTTGTGCAGGACCGCAATGCAAAAGAAAAAACGCGCCTCGTTTCCATTTCCTTTGAGACAGGCGATGTGGAACAAATGCGTCTATACCTCAAAAGCAAAGATGTTCCTGTTCCCGATGCCGTTACCGTCGATGGCGCCGGCAACCATGCGATTCTGGTACACGATGACGCCGGCGTTCCGGTCGAGTTCATAGATATGAATCCGAACACACTGCACCGGAAGTCGGCTGGAAAGTTTTTGTCGGAACGTCGCATCTCGAAACGAATCCATCATGCAGGGCTGTACACTAAGGAAGTGATAGAGAATCCCCGATTCTACAAGGAAGTTTTAGGATGCAGGGAGTTTTTCAAAAATCCCGAAGATCCGGGCGCGCCGCTTGTCATTCTTTATCTGCAACTGCCCGATTGCGTAGAGTTTATAGAACATTATGCTTCGCCTGACCCGAATTTTTCCCATCCCTGTTTCGTAGCCGAAAGTATGCAGGATGTCATGTATACTTTGAAAGAGCGGAACGGCAATCGTCCGGTAGCGCAGTCAGCGCCTGGTCGCGGAAGAAAATTTATATTGAATATCAGTAATGCCGACGGTACAAAGGTCGAATTTACCGAACCGTACAATGTGCGGTAATGAGTTATTATCATCCATAACAATGAACATATGAAATCAAACACAGAACGATTATTATCATTAGATGCCCTTCGCGGGTTCGACATGTTCTGGATCATCGGCTGGGGCGGCATCTGGCACGGACTTGCACAGCTGACCGACTGGTCGGTTTTTAACTGGTGGTCAACCCAGATGACGCATGTCGACTGGGAAGGATTCCATTTTTACGACATGATTTTTCCGTTATTCCTTTTTATTGCGGGGATATCGTTCCCCTATTCGCTCGAAAAGAGTCAGCAAAAAGGCCTCTCCCGTAAAGGCATTTACTACCGTATCATCAAACGCGGGTTGATGCTGGTATTTCTCGGGCTTGTATACAACGGATTACTCAAATTAGACTTCGAAACGCAGCGCTATTCAAGCGTACTGGGACGCATCGGACTGGCCTGGATGTTTGCCGCTTTCATTTTTATGAACACGAAACGAAACGGACGCATCCTCTGGTGTGTAGGCCTGTTGCTTTTCTATTGGGCGGCGCTTGCTTTGTTACAGGCGCCCGATTATCCCGATGCGGCGCGTTTTTCGAAAGAAGGAAGTATTGCCTGTTATATTGACAGGGCATTTTTGCCTGGTACAATGCACAATCCGATTTACGACCCTTGCGGGCTGGCAGGTATCGTACCCGCCATTGTCACCGCAATGCTTGGCATGTTGACGGGTTCGTTTGTCAAAACCTCGAAAGAAGGCCTTACGCAAATGAAAAAGGTCGGGTACATGACCGGCGCGGGCGTGGCGCTTGTATTGCTGGGACTGTTGTGGGGGTTGGCTTTCCCGATTAACAAACTCTTGTGGAGCAGTTCGTATGTCTGTTTAGCAGGCGGTCTGAGCCTGTTGCTGTTCGTTTTGTTTTACTGGATTATCGATGTTCGCGGATACCGCCGGTGGACGTTGTTCTTCACGGTAATCGGGCTAAACTCCATCACCGTCTATATGGCGCAAGTGATCATCAATTTCCGGTTTACCGCCAATTTTCTTTTTGGCGGATTAGTCAAACTCTTTCCGGAAACATGGGCGCTTTTCCTGAACAACCTCACTTTCATCACCGTTTGCTGGCTGTTCCTTTATTTCCTGTACAAACAAAAAGTATTTATCAAAGTCTGATTTCAAACAATAATTCATCATTATGACTACCTCAAGAAGAGATTTCCTGAAAAAAGCCGGCGCAGGCTCAGCCTTGCTGACAATGGGAGGCGCAACAGCCGGCACTGTATTAACATCCTGCACGTCTTCTGAATCCGGGAAAGGAAAATATACCCGTCTGCATCCCGAAAATGAAATTTACATCCCCGATCTGCCCGACAAAGCCATTGACGGGAAACCTGTCAGGGCGGCGCTTATCGGATGCGGAGGAAGGGGAACCGGAGCGGCAGTTAATTTCTTAGATGCAGGCGACAATTTGTCGATCGTGGCTTTGGCCGACATGTTTCCCGACAAGATTGAAGACTGCAGGAACCTGCTGAAAAAAGAAAAAGGGATAGAAATACCCGACAATGCCTGTTTCACAGGTTTCGACGCTTACAAAAAAGCGTGCGAATTGCCTGTCGATCTCGTGCTCATCGCCTCTCCCAATATTTTCCACCCCGAACATGCGAAATATGCGATTGAACAGGGCAAGCATGTATTTGTAGAAAAACCCGCAGCCATTGATGCTGTGGGATACCGCTCTTTTATCACGACGCTGCGACAGGCCAAATCAAAAGGACTGAACCTGATGAACGGCGCTCAATACCATTGGGACCGTCCGTTTGTTGAATCATACCGCATGATTCAGGCGGGATACATCGGGAAGATTTTGAGCGGAAACGTATATTACAATACTGCCAACGAAAACTTCCTCCGACGACGACCCGAATGGAGCGACACCGAGTACATACTTCGCAGTTTCTTCAACTGGAACTGGATCAACGGCGATCAGGTCAGTAATATGTTAATTCACTGGATTGATGTTTTCGTTTGGTTCTCACATGCCAAACCGGTCAAAGTGAGCGCTTACGGTTCGCGTATCCGGCGCACGGTCGGTAATGTCTACGACAATTTCAGCATGGATTTTGAATTCGATAACGGGGTGCGCATGTTCGGCATGGTGCGCCGGATGGATGGCGCCGACAACATGAGAGGCGCCATTATTCAGGGCGACAGGGGTGTATGGAACAGTGATGATTTCAGTATTCGCGATCTCGAAGGAAATCTGGTATGGCAATATGACGCAAAAGCAGCCAAAGAAAAATTCAAAACCCACGACATGTATACCCTGGAGCATATTGATTTGGTAAACCACATCCGTAAAGGCGCAGTCCTTGATGTTGCCGAGATCAATGTGACCTCTGCCATGACCGCAATCATGGCGCGCGAATCGGCTTACAGCGGAAGAACCGTTACCTGGGAAAACATGGTGGCGTCCGACCTGAATCTGATGCCGGCGGAATTTGCTTCCGGCCAGTTGGGTAAAATGGATATGGAGAAATATGAAACTGTTCCATTACCCGGTATCCGTTACAAAACTGACTGAACAGTTAACCATTTACCGGAAAGAGTTGCATCAATGTTCAATACGAGGCGACCGTCGGCCACTTCCGAGTTCACGGATTGCTTACCGAATTTAACTGTCGGCTTCCTTGATTTTATAGGTAACGGGAGCGTTACGCGCCCTTCGCCTGTTATTTGTACCTTATAGGTGGACAAGTTTTCGGTTTCGGGTATAAATACGATAGTATGCAATGGTTTATCGGCAAATTTATATGTCGTTCTGTCGATCGTAACCGCATTACAATCGTTACCGATAAAGGCCGTCAACTTGTTTTGGGCGTCGGTACGGAATGCCAGCCACAGCCTTCCCTGATAACTTATTTCGTGACCATTGACTTTCATGCCATCCAACTCTACCCGGTCGGATGGTAGCGGGTTAATAGCCAGCGCCGCGGCGTCGCGTTCGGCGTTGCGCGAAAATCCGCCTTCCCAGCTTTCGGGATGCGTCCGGTAATGGCGAACGATCATGGTTGTGGTATTGGGGAAAGTAGTTGTAAAGTAATCAGTCGTACGCGACACAACCGAAGGATTGTCGTTCACGCCTGCAAAACGACCTGAAGCGGGATACGCTCCGGCTGTATTGAGTATCTCGAACATCGCGCGCATTTCGTAACCGAGGCTTTGCGACTGGTCGTCGCGCGGACGGAAGCCCATATAATAGAAGGCTCCCTTGCCTTTTCGGTTCATCGCACCGACAGTTTTGTCCCCGCAACCGGCAATGGCTTTGCCGCCGGATAATTCGACGGGATAGATCCTGTCCACCAGAAAATCGGTCAGCACCGTTTGGGTCGGAATCGCTACAAAATCATTGAGAAAAGTAATTTTCTTACCTGCGGCGATCTCTCCCATGTAACGGTCGTGTTTATATATTGCGCCAAACATCCGCCGCCATTGCGCCGAACAATCCTTTCCTTCCGTATCAAGCAATGGAGGGGCGCTGCACCAGACGACTTTTCCACCGCCTTCTACGAAACGCTCCATCAGGTCGAGTAATCCCTTTTCGGGCAGTGGCTCAAACGCCGCTACCAGCGTGCCGTACGTCTTGTCTTTCACTTTGATTT
>Ga0082212_10003174_pt1 | contig 23466 bp, 19 predicted proteins | sample TergutNt197P3_FD_71548 | JGI IMG/M metagenome (GOLD analysis project Ga0082212, IMG submission 71548) | Neocapritermes taracua P3 segment gut microbial communities from Petit-Saut dam, French Guiana - Nt197 P3 | ecosystem: Host-associated > Arthropoda: Insects > Digestive system > Gut ... | reverse complement strand
CGTTGATAAGTATTGGCACTTTCTTTTTGTACACCTTTTCGCATACGGCGCGAACCGCCTTCCCGTCTATGGCGATGTGCTTGCCCTTGGGTGTCGCAAGCGCGACGATCCACTGCGCGAAGCACTCGAAGAACTCGGCGGGGTCGATGATGCTGAACACCGCGCTGAACGTGTCGTGCGATGGGATCCCGTTCGCCAGGCCCAGCAGTTCCTCGAAATATCCGGCGTGGTACCTGAGCTCTATGACCATGTTCGTGAAGTCGGTGTGCCCCCAAAGCAGCCCGAACACCGCCAATATGAATATGTCCAGTAGCCTGTGCCGCTTACCGCGCTCGTCACGCGGGTCCTCGATGGAGCCGAACGCGGCGGCCAGCGTGTTCAGGGGTTCGTATCTATACTGCGTCATCGATCCTCACCCCCGTCCTCTCCAGTATCTCCGCCATCTCCGGCGTCACCTCCGACAGCATGTCGCACTCTTTCGTTTCCACTAGGTACAGCCCCGACAGTGGGCGCAAATCCTCGATGGCTACCTTCGCCAGCCGCTCGTACCTTTTTGCCTGCATGCTCAGGTTGATGTGCAGGTCGTCCAGTTCCGGCAGTTCCACGCCCCTCAGCAGGTAGCTGTTCGGGCAGTGCTGCCTGACGATGTGCAGGAAGGCGTAGCGCAGTGTCTCCCTGTCGTGTGAGTTGACGAGGAACCCCTCCGGGAGCAGAGCCTGCATCGCGTGCGACATCCCGTACTCGTAGACGCGGATCCTGTCGGTCGATATCTTCCTTATACCCGTGCGCACCACCCCCTCCCTCGTTATTGTTCCTATGTACTCCTCGATCGGCTGCGGATACTTCTTGCCCGGGACGCGCTTCGACGTTGCGCGGTACAGGTAGTACTCGTTGCCGACCTTCTTGATAGACGTGCCTTTTTCCTTGAATGCGTTGACCCAGTCCGGGTATTTCGACATGGCTTGTGCCTCCCCTTATATATGTATACTATATTATAGTATTCTTTGCGGCGCAAAGCAATAGGGAATCGCATTTTCTCTGCAATCCCCTTATACATTGTTTTCCTTGCCGTTGCTACAGTTCCCCAGCGCTTATCTTTTTTCTACGCGATTGCCCTGTCGCATTGCCTGTCGGGGTTGAATTATTGGGAAAAAGAGGTTAAAATACGTGCGGATAAGGGGGGTACGGTAAAAATGTGTTGCGTATCCGCAAAAAATAAGGCCAAAGCAAAAACAAGGCTTGTTTTGCTTGTACTCGCTTTTGCGATTCTGATGGCCCCGGCATCGGGATGTAAGAGGACAACATCAAACCATGACGGCAAAATCAGCGTTGTATGTACGATATTCCCGCAATATGACTGGGTTCGTCAGATCCTTGGAGCCAAGGCGGACGATATAGACCTGACGCTGCTTCTGGACAACCGGGCCGACCTGCACAACTACCAGCCTTCGGTAGACGATATCATCAAAATATCCGAATGTGACCTGTTTATCTGTGTCGGCGGCGAGTCCGACGAGTGGGTGGATGACGTGCTGAAAAGCGCGAAAAATAAAAAAATGACCGTAATCAGTTTGCTGGAAGAACTAGGCGGCGCGGCAAAGGAAGAAGAGATCCTCGAAGGGATGGAAAACGAAGACGAGGACGGAGACGAAGCCGATTATGACGAGCATGTGTGGCTGTCATTGAAAAACGCTCAGATATTCTGCACTGTGATCACCGACGCGCTATCGTCGCTGGACGCCGGTAACGCCCGGGAATATCAGGATAACCTGGCTGATTATATCGATGAGCTGAAGTCTTTGGACAACCAATACCGGTCGGCTGTGGACGCGGCTTCCGTAAAAACGCTGCTGTTCGGCGACCGGTTCCCGTTCCGGTACCTGACGGATGACTACGGCCTGACTCCATTCGCCGCTTTTTCAGGGTGCTCGGCTGAAACGGAAGCCAGCTTCGAAACCATAATATTCCTTGCCAACAAGGCGGATGAGCTGAACTTAAAAACCGTTATGGTGACCGAAAGTTCGGATCAGTCTATAGCCGTGACCATTATCAGCAATACGGCAGGCAAAAATCAGCAGATCCTTGTGCTGGACGCCATGCAGTCGGTGACTGCGGACGATGCACAAAACGGGTCGACATATATTTCCGTTATGGAAAGCAATCTGGCTGTTCTGAAAGAAGCGCTGCGTTGACATTCCCCCGGATAATGCCCGGTTTCCATAAGGAAGCAACCGCAAAACACTTAAAATTCTGTTGGCTGACGGAAAGAGAGGCCGCATATACCGCGTTGCAGGCATGTCAAAGAAAACATATGAAAAGATTCAGATCGCCGCTCCTTTTTTTATTGTTACTTGCCACCACTCTGTCTTTGTTTGGATGTGTACGCCAAAAGGAAGACGGAGACGCCGCCGCGCTTCCGGTTCCCGGCACAGTCGTACCGACGGAGGAAAAAGAGGCGGAGCCGCCCCGGCAAACAATGGTGTTCCTGTTTTTCAGCGATACGCAAGCGGATCCGGATACTGGAGATTACTCCGGCGTGGCGAAATTGATCGACCGGGCGGTGGATCGCGAAGAAAAACCGGAACTTGTCCTTTTTGGAGGGGACACGGTCAATAACGGAGGGGACGATACGGAATGGCTGGACTTCCGGAGGGAGGTCGGAGCGGCTCTTGACGGGCTGACAACAGCGGCAGTTGCGGGAAACCACGATAACAATGCCTTGTTGGCCGGGCAGTTTGACTATCCCCGGAAAGCAACGGATAGTTCCGGCACAGGTTTCTTCTACTCCTTATATTTCGACCCGGTGTTTTTCCTGATGCTTGACAGCAATAAAATGGGGGCTGCCGACCAGGCTGATATAGAATGGCTTCGAAACGAGCTGCGGAGCGATAGTGCGCAGGGCGCCGTCTGGCGCGTGGCGGTAATGCACCACCCCATGTGGCCGCCGGTTGATATTCCGAAGGACCTGCAAAGGGCCGAAACAATGCGTGAACACTTCCTGCCGTTGCTTGAGGCTAACGGCATTGACCTGATCCTGTGCGGACATCAGCATGTTTACTCACGAACGGCGCCAATGAGCGGCGGGAGCGAGGGTGTCGACAAATGCGGCATAGTCCAGGTCGTCGTCGCTTCAGGCGGAAAAGGTTCGTATGCTGCGGCGGAGCGGGATAATACTTTCGCAGACAACGCGGCGGCGACGTATCTGCTGTTGACAGCGGACGCCGGGAACCTCAAAATAGACGCGTACAACGATGCTGATGAATTGATCGACAGCTGTGTATTAAGTTCCGTTGATCAATAGTGATCATATATTTGACTTGTGGAGATAAAGAGGATAGAATACGTGCGGAAAAGTTATGGTAAAGAGGTTCTCTCACTAGGGGGTGGACTATGCCGCAGTTATCCTGCCAAAACCTGGCCCTTGCGTATGAAGGGAAAACGGTGCTTTCCGGCCTGTCCTTTTCCGTCAACGCCGGGGACTATCTGTGCATAGTAGGGGAGAACGGCTCCGGAAAAAGTACGCTGATAAAGACGATACTCAGGCTGAGAGCCCCGGCTTCTGGTCAAATCGTGACAGGGGACGGGCTCGCTCCCGACGAGATAGGTTATCTGCCGCAGCAGACAGTGGTTCAAAAGGATTTTCCGGCGTCTGTGCGGGAGGTCGTCCGGTCCGGATGCCTGAACCGCTGCGGCCTGCGGCCTTTTTACACAAAAGCTGAAAAGCGGACGGCGGAAGACAACATGGCAAAACTCGGGATTACCGGCCTCGCCGACCGGTGTTACAGGGAACTGTCGGGCGGGCAGCAGCAACGGGCGCTTCTGGCGCGGGCTTTGTGCGCCGCGCGAAAAATCCTGCTGCTGGACGAACCGGCAGCGGGGCTTGACCCGAAGGTGACGGCCGAACTGTACGATCTGATCGGGGAGCTGAACAACGACGGCACGACCATTATAATCATATCGCATGACATAAACGCTTCAGTCAGGTACGCTTCACACATCCTTCATATCGGCAGCCAGTCGGCGTTGTTCTTCGGTACGGTACCGGAATATCTGGACAGCGAGGCGGGACGTTCTTACGCCGGCGCGGGAGGTGTGCAGGCATGACGGGTATAATAGATAAACTTATTTTATACTTCGGGTACCCGTTTGTCCGCTACGCCATGATCGTCGGAGTGCTGATTGCGCTCTGCTCGTCGCTTTTGGGCGTGACGCTGGTTTTAAAGCGGTTCTCGTTCATCGGGGACGGGCTTTCCCATGTGGCGTTCGGCGCTATGGCTGTCGCCGCGGCAATGAAACTGACAAATAATTTCCTGCTGATACTGCCGGTCACGATAATTTGCGCCGTTTTGCTGCTGCGCACGGGACAGAACGCAAAAATAAAAGGCGACGCCGCGATCGCCATGATTTCTGTGGGAGCGCTTGCCGTCGGCTATCTGATAATGAACGTTTTCTCCAAATCCGCAAATATCTCAGGCGACGTCTGCGCTGTATTATTCGGGTCTACGTCTATCCTGACGCTGACCGGAACGGAGGTTTGGCTTTGCGCCGTTTTGTCGGTGCTGGTCATTGCGGTGTTCCTGCTGTTTTACCACAAGATATTCGCCGTTACATTTGACGAGGATTTCACAACGGCGACCGGAGTCAATGCGAAAGTATATAACCTGATCCTCGCCGTCGTCATAGCCGTCGTCATAGTGCTGGCAATGAATCTGGTCGGCGCGCTACTGATTTCCGCGCTGGTGATTTTTCCGGCGCTGTCCGCAATGCGGGTTTTTAAAAGCTTCAGGACAGTGACCATATGCTCGGTGATCGTGTCTGTGGTCTGCGCGGCTCTTGGGATACTGATATCCATCATTGCCGGAACGCCGGTAGGCTCGACCATCGTTGCCGTGGATATAGCGGGATTTGCCGGTTTCAGCGCAGTTGGGGTTATCATAAGGATTTGACGGGCAAAGAGTTTGAAAGCACATTTTAAACTGCGGCGTCCGGTTGGACGGACAGATTGGATGCTATCATGAGTAAGCATAAGAAACGAAGAAATACGCAGCAAAAGCGGCGTCAACAGGGGAAAAGGAACGCCACCTTTTTTGGAAGAGCAGGCGGTCAAATAGTGCAGATATTCAGACGCAGTTCACCGGCTTCTCTTATAGTCGCATCCTGTGTCGCGCTGCTGGTTATACTGCTGATCATCTTCGGTACGCGGGGCGCGTTCCGTAAGAATTCCGCCGGAGCCGGTTCTGATATCAGCCAGGTTTCCGGCCCGTCCGGTACAGCGGACACATCTTCCAGAGACGGGGCGGTCACATACAAGGACCCGTCTGACGATTCCGCGCCCGTATCCGGCGGCAAGGCGCAGGAGGTTGCCGGAGAGGGAAACGCGAAGGTGATAGATTTGACTGTGCTGAGCAGCACTATGGTTTATGCGGAAGTGTATAACATAATGGCTCATCCGGACGAATACATGGGTAAAACCGTAAAAATGAGCGGCCCGTATTATGCTTCATACTACGACGAAACCGGCCTGTACTATCATTATGTGGTTGTCGAGGACGCGACTTCCTGCTGTCAGCAGGGGCTGGAGTTTATTTGGAGCGGGGAACATAAATACCCTGACGACTACCCGGAAGAGAGTACGGAGATCGAGGTGACAGGCGTGTTCAGCAGTTATTATGAACTGGGCAGAACATACTATTACATGGCGGTCAATGAAATATCTGTCTTGAGGTAGGTCTGTGCGCCGTTGGTTACTGTTTACGCTCGGCCGGGATGGTGACTATTTCTGAATTCCTCGCCGCTCGGGGCCACCATCCCGTCCTCGCTACTGTGCGCTATAACATACCGTGAACCGTAACGTTGCTGGTAAAAATAAAAATAGCATATAATATGTATTGTTGTCCGAAGCATAATGTGCTATTATGCTTATCAGGCGTTTTACCGCATGATCCCGCAGACTTTTGTTCCCGTTGTACCGCGCTGCTTCCAGTGTTGCTGCATTTTTCAATACGATGCTTGGAGTGAGATTGATATGAAGCTAAAGAGCGCTCTCAAGAACCTTGCGGATATTATCAGGTATAAGGACACCTCTAATACGCAAGTTCAGCAGGACAGCAGAGCAATAAGTATCATAACCCTGGCGCTTGCTGTCATCACCGCTGTTATGAGTTTCATGAACTATAACCAGCATCAAAACCAGATGATGATCGCGACCCTGATACTGACTGTGGTTTTGGTTGGTATTTTTGTCTGCAGCCTTGTGGTAAAAATAAAAAAAATCGTAGAGTTGATGCTATGCGCGGTGCTGCTGATACTCTGCGTGTATTTTGCGCTGACGGGAGGGAATGAAGGCTTTGCGATCCTTTGGTCGCTGGTGTTCCCGCCGGCTGCGATGCTGCTTCTGGAGCTGATCTACGGCACATCCATCGGCCTGTTTTTTGAACTGTTCTTCATAGTTCTCTTTTGGACGCCGCTGAAAGGCATTGTCAGCGTGCATTACTCACAAACGTTCATGATGCGTTTCCCGATGCTGTATACAGCATTTTTTGTTTTGTCCTTTATGGCGAAATACCTTATAACCAGACAGGAAATAGCCGAACACAACTATATCCGGACTATTGAGAGTTTGAGTCTGATCGATCAACTTACAAAAATACCAAACAGGCGCAACTTTGAGGACAGGCTGAGCCAGGAGTGGAACAGGGCGGTCAGGAACAAGGAGCCTCTGAGCATATTATTTGTGGATGTGGACAAATTTAAGAACTTTAACGACACTTACGGGCATTTGCAGGGTGATAAAGTGCTGCAAATAGTCGCGAGTGTGTTTTCGGGCGAATTGAAACGATCCGTCGATTTTGTCGCGCGCTGGGGCGGGGAGGAGTTCGCGGCGCTGCTGCCAAATACGGAAAGCGACCAGGCTTTTACGATAGCGGATAAGATCAGAGAGAAGATCTCTGAAACGGAGATCCCGCTGGAAGACGGCCAACCGATAAGCGTGACTATTAGTATGGGCATAAACACTCTGACGCCTTCTCTCGAAAGCTCGGTCGATGATTTCATCCGCTGCGCGGACGATGCTCTCTATACCGCCAAACACGAGGGCAGGAACAGAGTGTGCAGATATTCCGGAGCGTGAAAACATGGCTGATAATTCATTCCCCGTTGGCGCGCGTATACTTCTGGTCGAAGACGATGAAGACATCCAGAAAATCAACACGATATTTCTGACGCAGCAGGGATATGAAACGACTATCGCGGGCACAGTCGCGCAAGCCGGCGCGGCGGTGAAAAACGGAAAATTTGACCTTATCGTGCTCGACGTACAGTTGCCGGATGGATCAGGAATAGATTTTTGCGAGAAAATCCGGCAGAACATGTCGATCCCCATAATATTCCTTACCTGCTCCGGCGAAGAAGTGGATAAGGTCAGGGGCCTTATGGCGGGCGGGGACGACTATATGTCGAAACCATACGGGCTTTCGGAACTTGCGGCCCGTATACACGCCCTGCTCAGGCGAGTTCAGTTGGGGAACGCGCAGGTCCTGGAGTTCCCGTCGCTCCGTATCGACAGATTGACGCAGCGCGTATATGTCAACGGGGCTGACGTCGTAGTCACGCCGAAAGAGTACCAGATACTCATGCTTCTGGCTGAAAACGCAGGGAGGACGCTGGCGGCGGAAGAACTGTACGAAAAGATATGGGGGATGGCCCCGCTGGACGGGCTGAAGACCGTTAACGTCCATATATCCGCCCTTCGAAAGAAACTGCGCCTGGACGACGAGTCGCGGATAGAGATCCGAACGAAACGAAACGAGGGGTTCTGTTTCGAGGCGGAGTATGATTAGCGGAAGGATGGTAAATTTTCAGGTGTCACAGACCACTCGGAAAGTCGGCTCCGCCTTTTACGCCCTGGTCATACTGGCGGGTATCGTCCTTGTTTTTTACACGATCACCTATGATAATGTCAGACCGGCATATGACGCGGCCGGCGGAGTCCTCGATCTCCGTCAGGTCGATTTTTTCGCGCTGAAAAAGCCCGTACTCCTTTCGGGCGAATGGGATTTTTTCTATCAGGAATTTTTGCTGCCGGAGGATATCGGTTCCGGGCAGGCGGCGGAAACTGTGTCCGTACCCGGAAACTGGGCCGGAAATACACGCCAGTCTTACGGTTACGCCACATACCACCTGCTGATCGAACTGGGTGAAAACGCCCCGAAGCAGCTTGCCATAAAACTCCCTCCGATCGCCCACTCCGCGAGAGTATGGATCGACGGCGTACTTGTGCTCGAGGCCGGAGTCGTGTCCGCGGACCGGAAAGAAGCCGTACCGCGGTTTCAGACGGAAATAGTCGTCTTTGAGAATACCGTCAATCAAGTCGATATAGTGATTTGGGCGTCGAACTACACATATTATAAGAGCGGGGTCACCCATTTCCCTGAGCTGGGGCTCCCGAATGTGGTCCTGAACAAAGTCGTTTCCCGGTTCATGCTGACTTCGCTGATTCTCGGCGGTATGCTTTTTATCGGGCTTTACAGCATAACGATATATATTTTCCGTACAAAAGACAAAAACCACCTGTACTTCGGGTTGCTGTGTTTCTTCTACTTTTTGAGGTTCACGCTGGGGCTTGTGGAGATCGACTCGGTACTCTTTACGAGGCTGCCTGAACTCGTCAAGTTCAGGGGCTCGATGGTCAGCAACTTTTTGATCGTGTATTTTTCGATCAAACTCGGGTTCCTGCTTGTTTTCAAAAAAGTATACCGGTTCGCGCAGTATCAGTTGTATATAGCGCTGGCTATAGCGTTATGCTGGCTCATTGTGCCGCTGGCGTTCATGAACGCCATATATGTGTTCGTCAGGATAGTCACCGTCGCGGGCGTCGTATATTTTGAGTTCGTCATGATAAAGAATCTGAAAAAACTGCGGGGCACTGTACAGATGGCTTATGTCGCGGGCTTCACAGTCTACGGCATATTGTGCATTTTTGAGGCGGTAGGCTACAGCGGGCTGTTTTTCCCGAGCCTGACCGCTAACCTCCTTCTGATAGCGGTGCAGAGCATAGTGCTTGCGCACGATTACGGGGAGGCCCTGACATGGCACGAGGATACAAACGTACTGCTGGAGCGCACTGTGGCGGAGAGAACGGAAGACCTGCGCAAGTCCCATGACGCGACCAGGGAACTGGTCGGCAATATCTCACACGACCTGCGGACGCCTATGACGGCGATACACGGGTACCTTGAACTCTTAATGGCAAACGACGGGATCGGCGGGGCTGACAGAGAGTATCTGGAAAGCGCGAGTTTAAGGGTCAACCAAATGAACAAGCTGATAGGCGATTTGTTTTTTCTGAGCCGGATAATGGAGCAGAAGCTTGACATAGTCCTGAGTCCGCTGGATACAGAGGAATTCCTCGCGGTTTGCCGGCATCAATACCAACCAATGGCTGAGCAAAAGGGTATTGCCCTGACGGTCCAAAACAACGCGGCGGGCTGCGAGGCCGGGGCGGACTGGAATTTCCTCGTGCGTATCATGGATAACCTTATGCAAAACGCACTTTATTATGCCGCGTCACGTATCAGAATAGCGGCGGAAAAGCAGGGCGCCAACGTAGTCATAACCGTGTCAGACGACGGGCCCGGTATCAGTGAAGATGTTTTACCATATGTTTTTGACCGTTTTTACAAGGGGCGCAAGGATGGCACGGGGCTGGGGCTGTTTATCGTCAGGGAACTGGCCGCCGCGATGAACGGCGGGGTTTCGGTAGTCAGCAGCCCGGAAGGTGTTCCGGACGGCGTTGGCGGGCGCCGCGAATATCGCACAGTGTTCGCTTTGGAACTGCCCGAAAAAAGCTGAACGCACATGCTCCTCAGCGCCTGCTGCCGGGGAGTCCTGTGAAGAGTTACGCCGCCGGTGCAGTCTTGGTTTAAGATTTCTTAACTTTCGGCATTTCTGTAGTTTTATGTGGTATACTCGCCGCAGTTAGACATTTTGGGAGGAACTATTCCACATGAACGCCCCGCCGATCAAGCGGGGCGTTGGTTATAAGAAAATACTCCATACTTTGTTTGACTTTTTGCGGTTCCGGAAATATAATGAGTACTGTGCTGGAACCAGACTTGTTCGTGGTGTGCGACAAGTCAAAACTCAATGACAGAGGGTGCAATGGCGCGCCCGACATGGTCATTGAGATAATGTCGCCGTCTACTTCGAAAAAGGACAGGACGAAAAAGTTCAATAAATATTTGCAGGCAGGCGTCAGGGAGTTTTGGATCGTAGAACCCGGCGATAAGACTGTTTCGGTCTGCATACTAAAAAACGGGGAGTATGTTATAAAAACTTATGACGATACCGAATCAGTGCCTGTACATGTCCTTGACGGTTGCATAGTAAGCCTGCCGGATGTTTTCGCCGGGTGAGCCGTTTTTTGCCGGCCACATACAACTTGGGCTGCCATAGCAGCCCGCCGGAATAGGAGTTTGATTATGAAAGCAAAAAGAATGATCACAGCGTTCCTCAGCGCCGTACTCCTGCTGGGCCTGGCGCCCCTGTCGGCTGTCGCCGCGGATCCGGATAGCGTAATTGACATATCAAATATCGGCAAAATCGGAGAGTATGCTTGTGAATACTGGGAGTTCGACGGCGAGAAGACCTTTACCATCAAAGACGATGTCACCGTAATAGGCGGCTGTTACGATTTATATGATGCAGGTCTTGTTTTTGAGCTTATTCCAGGAATGAAGTACGCGCCGACATTGTACTGGATCGCAAATTACGGTGGTGAATCCACGTCAGAGGAAACTGTGCTTATCGATTTGAAAGGTGAAGGGAGCGTCGAGATAGACGCGAACGGCTCGATGGCGCTCTACGGCGGGGGCACTGCTCTCAAAACGGAAAGCGGAATCTCAGTTACCGTAAGTGGCTATGGCAGTATCACTGCATTCGACAACAACACCGCAGATTTTAATCTCTCAAACAGGTGCGTTGCGATAGACGCCGGAGGCTGCGTTTCATTGAACAATTCCGCCAAAATAAATGTCAGAAGTACCGCAGGCTGCACAGGAATCAATGCAGGCGGCGATGTAACAATAGACGGCTGGGCCGAGGTGACGGCTTATTATGACGTCAGTTATTATCTCTCGTCTATGCAAAGCGTTGCGATAAGATCAGCCGCCGATATCATGATCGACGTCAAAGGCGGCGGTTACATACAAGCGTACAGCGGAATCATCGCAAAAAATGCCGACGTCTCAGTCAGCGGTGATTCACGTATTATTGCTTTGGGCTGGTTGACATACGCTGACGGGGAACTTTTCGGTAATGCGATAACTGCAAAGAATGTGACTGTTCGGGACAATGCGCAGGTGTCGGCGAAAAACGGAGCGGCTGCGTATTACAGCGGTGAACTCGATGTCAGCGGCGGTGCGCTGTTTGCTTACGGTGGCGGCATCGGCGGCGGGGCGTTTGAAATCAGCGACACCGATTATGACGAGGATATACCGGACATCTGCTATCTCCTTAATGTAATATTCAAAACACAGGATTCTGACGTCAGAGAAAATGTTGTGTATGCGGATTGCGGCAGCATTGAGCCGGGCGCATGCAATGGAATCATTCTGGCCTGGGACATTGTGAATGTTCTCGATAAAATATACGATAACGAGAGCCCGGGTTACGAAAGAGATGGTAATGAAGATATCTATGGGTACTCTGATGAGATTACCGACTATTGGTGGGTTATTTCCAGATTATTCACAGGAATTGAATATACCCTGGGTAAAGATACGAACCGGTTTTCTGTAGACTTTTCATTAATACCGTTTAAGCCGCTGAAGTACAAGATAATTGAAGATCCCGGCGCCGACCCGGATCCGGACCCCGGCGCCGACCCGGACGATGAAGATCAAAAAGACCCGGGCAACACAGGCAGCGGCAATAACAACAGTAATAATAACGGCGGCTGGAACTACGGCAACTGGACGCAGATCGTAACGTCCATTACTGATCAGGGCGTTCCGCTTGCCGCAATGCCTTTCACCGACGTCGCGACAGGCGCGTGGTATTACAGCGCTGTCAGCTATGTATACGAAAAGGGGCTTGTCATCGGCACGGCAGATGACAGGTTCAGCCCTAACAGCACACTGACCAGAGGCATGATCGTCACTATCCTCTACAGGAACGCGGGGGAGCCGGGCGTCGCCGGGGTATCAAACCCGTTCAGCGACGTTCCGGGCGATACGTGGTATACCGATGCGGTGAAGTGGGCTTCGTCAAACGGTATTATCAACGGTTACGGTAACGGGAAATTCGGCCCGGAAGATCCTGTCACAAAGGAACAGCTTGCGGCGCTGATATATCGTACGCAGCAGGCTTCCGGAAAGATCCCGCAGAATAGTAGTACGGGCAAATCTTTTGCGGATGCGAACAGGGTCAGCGATTGGGCGGAAATCCCGGTAAGCGCCCTGAATGCCCAGGGGGTTTTCGGCGATTTGCCGGGCGGCAGCTTCAGCCCGCGAAGCGCCGCGACGAGGGCGGAGGTAGCTTCCATGCTGTACCGCTACCTGACCGCGATATGAAGACTAATGCGCTCTGCGAAGCGCATAGAGTTAGGAGTTAGGAGTAACGCGCCGCAACGGCGCGCAGGAGTTAGGAGTAACGCGCCGCAACGGCGCGCAGGAGTTAGGAGTTAGGGGACGGGGGTTGCAGGATTCATGGTTCTTATTGCGTCTGCTTAACCATAAGGTACACAATGAGCGCTGCAAACAGGATCCAAAGCATGTGGAAAGCGCGGGACGAATTATCGCCCCGCTGTTTCCGCCTGGCAAGCGTTCCTCTGGCGCTGGTACTCCTGCTTTCCATAATAACCGGCGCCATGCGATACCTTGATCAGAGGCTCGTAATACTCGGCATGGATTCCAATAACCTGACCCAAATAGCGTTTGGTTTAGGTTTCCTGCCGATGATCTTTATTAAAGAGCGGCATACACGCCTGATGCTGCGAGTGTCCGTAATCGCGCAGGCGGCGCTTCTTGCAGCCCAGCTAACTATGCCCTACGGTATCCCAAGGTTTTACGCGTATGTTTCCTTCCACTTCGCAAACGGCGTCAGCACAGCCTGCGGGCTGTACCTTTTTGCCTTCGCGCTCAATAATGTTGAGCGCCTTTTTACTATGCTGGCGGCGCAGGTATACTTCGCTTTGTCTTACCTGCTGTTTCAGAGCGAACCGGTCGCTGCTTTTTTGCGGGGCGCAGGGTCGGTCGTGATCATGTTGGGCCTGGCAGCCGTTTCGTTTTTGATAAAGGGACCGGCCCGGCCTGAGGGGGAAGAGCAGTTCAAACCGGACGCTGTGGAACCGCCCGGGAGCGGGGCAAAGCAGTTGTCCCGGGCCGGGGAACCGCCCGGGAGCGGGGCAAAGCAGTTGTCCAGGGCCGGGGAACCGCCCGGGAGCGGGGCAAAGCAGTTGTCCAGGGCCGGGGTGACTGATCCGCTCCGGACAGATTCCGGAGAATCCCGGGAACGGACATTGACAGGGCCGGGCGCGCGTGAATCCGGCATTGCGGCTGTCATAGCTTTGAGCGTTGTGTATTATATCATCACTCTGATGACGCTTTATATCGAGTACCAGGAGCAGACGGTGTCGTCGACGCTATACGGGATCGGCGGCGTTGTTTCTGTCGCCGTCATTCTTGCGGTCATGCTTTTTTTCAACTACAGCGCCCTGCACCTTTGGAGCCTCTGCCTCGCATGCACGGTGCTTGGCGTCGGCGCATTGCATTATAAGGCCGGGATAGCTGTAAACGGCGGCTCGCTTCTGTATGGTATCGGCGAGGGGCTGGGCTTTATGATCGTCTACTATTTACAGGGCGGCGCGCTCAAGCGGAGCGGATCGTTCCGGCTCCTGCGGTTGTGCTGTTTGTTTTTCTTTTTAAATTACGCCGTTATTTCCGGCGTGTTCTTTGCTTTTTTCGACCGGATGGACGCGGCAAATCTGACGCTGGCTTTTCCGGCTGTGCTCGTTTTGGAAGTCGTCTGCCTTCTCATAGCGCCCATGCTGTATAACAGGTTGTTCCGTACCGACTGGACGGACGGGTATCATATGGCGGACATGCCGCTTTACACGCAGGCGCTCAGGCAGATCGAGCAAATAGATAAGGAAAAGGATCTGGACCTCACTCCGCGCGAGATGGAGATTTTTCTGCTCCTGCTGACGGACGCCCCATATAAACATATCGCGGACACTCTGAGTTTGAATATCAACACGGTTAAATGGCATTCCAAAAACCTCTATCGCAAACTCAATATCCAGAGCCGGCCGGAGCTTTTCGCCCAGTACGGCCACAGGGGCCAGCCTCATTAGCAGTTTTCCATTGATAACAGGCAGTTTTTGCCCACCCCACCCTTTTGTGTGGGTTGGCAGGACCGGGTGATCAGTATTATTATTATGCCGTTAGCCCGGTTTTTTTGACGGCAAAAATGGGAGGGCAGCGGATGCGGACGAAGCCGGTCACAAGAAAATATACGAATGTTTCGACGGAATATGAATTTCAATTTGTATTTCATTGCGACCGGTGCGGGGCGAGGGCGATGAGCGAGAAGCTCAAGTTCCGCACGGAACGCTATGCGCCGCCGCCGCTGGGGCGTACCCGCGCGTTTCTCTGGACGCGGCAGCATGACGCCGCTTATGAGCGGGCAAACAATGAAGCGAAGTTTGAATTTAACGTCTGCCCGGTCTGCGGCCGCCGCGTCTGCAGCGACTGTTTCTATGTTTCCCCGGGAACAGACACGGACGTCTGCCTTGACTGCCGCAGTTCGCGCAAACCGTAGGGGCGGGTTCCATATCCGCCAAAGAGCCGTAGGGGCGGCCTGTGGCCGCCTGCAATCCGCAGGGGCGATTATCAGAGCGTCTGCAAGACGCTTTTCGCCCGCCGCACCAAGTGGAGAGTGAGCGGTAAACGATGTTAGCTGCTGTTACAAAAAAATATACCGACCTTTCCACGACCGGCGGATTCGAGTTCGTGTTTTACTGCGACCACTGCGGCAAAGAGTGGAGAAGCGAGGTCTATAAGTTCGACGTCAGTGGTTTCGAGGTCCCGATGGACGAAAAGATCAGTTCAATGCTCTGGAATCAGCAGCACGAGGAGGCATATGAGCGCGCAAACCGCGAGGCGGGCGCGTATTTTGTCCGTGTCCCTGAACTCGGACAGCGTATCTGCGACGACTGTTTCGACGCATCGTTTTAAATATGGCCTCCATGCACCCGTAAGACGTCTTCCGCGCCGATACTGATTTGCAAAGAAACATAAAGGTGGTGAGCAAATGCAAAATAGCACGTCCCCTCTGAAAGGGCTTGGCGCAAATAAGCAGCCGGCTCCGCGTAACAAAGGGCGTAAACTTCCGCTCACAGCATTTGCGTTCAGCCTGCAATATGCATTTTACCACGTATATTTCCGCGACTTCCCCGGCGGGCCGGTCGGAGCCGCTGTGCGGGCAGCGGGGGCGAGTGTAGAAACCGTCAGCGTTTGCGTCCTTGTCTCTTTCGCCGTTGGTATCGCCTGCTGTTTCAATAACGCATGGATGCAGATGGTGTACAGGCGCCGGAGTCTGAAGCTTTTCCTGCTGATATGCGCGTTCTTATCAGTATTCCTGCTGCCTCTGGCCTCCTATGTCTGGCTTATAATGGCTCTGGCGATTATTGGCGCTTTTTGCGCCGGGACGATAATGTGCCGCTCGCTGTATACGGCTATGTTTTTATCCCTGGGTATCCACCCGTCGCTGCTCGTGGTAGCGGTGTACGCGATATTCCAGCCTATCTACCTGATTTTTGAGTTCATACCGGCCCTGCGTACGCTGCCAATGTTTTACGCCGTGGGGGCGCCGATGCTTTTTGCGGGGCTGGCTTTCTTTTTCCCGCATGAGGGCGATGAAATGGAGCGCCGGCGTGTACTGCCGGAAAACAAACTCCGGCTTGGGGTTATCTGGCCGCCTCTGGCCCTGATAATACTGGCTCAGGTCAGCTTCGCTTTTTACGAAGTCGTATTATTTCCGCAGATGCCGGGTCAGCCCTATGACCAGGCGTTGAGGATAATACCTTATGTCGTTGTAATGCTGATACTTATTTTGTTCGGGCGGAAAATCAGCATACGCGGCGCCCTTTACACATATGCCGTGATATCCGCCTGCGCCGCCCTGGCATTCCAGATGGATATGAGCAGGGCCGTGGTGTACATGTTTACAGAACCCGCTTACCGTTTCTTCACGCTGTTCCTTTTCTGGCTGCTGTTGTCCAGCTTCAGGATGTACGGGCGCAGCCAGTCGCGGCTGAAGCTGTTTATAGCCGCCGACGTCGCCCTCGGCGTGGTCGTCATAATGCTGGCGCAACTGCTTCTGCCGCTTCTGCCGTCCGGGTTTATCAGCGAGATACCGCTGTTTGCTATCGTTGTCCTTGTTTTCCTGCTTATACCGAAGGCGGAGCAGGTGATAAGAAACATGGATTCGCAGGGCGAGTATGCCGAGAGCCGTTCGGAGCGCGACGTGCCGCTGCCTGACGAGCGGGAAGATATACTGGCTGCTATCGACGCGCTGATACATACCCGGCCGGCCGGCGCCGCGCTTACCAGGGAGGAAGAAAAAGCGCTTGCCTACCTGATCAACGGGCAGCCGGCCGATGTGACGGCGCATTTCATGGACGTCCCGATCAGCAGGGTCAACGAGTTGACAGCCGCTGTCATCGCGCGGTTCGGGTGTAAGAACGCTCACGAACTGATGGTCAAGCTGGGCGCGGCGCAGGCTGAACTGGTACAGCGGGAACAGATGCGCGGGCTCATAGCCACGGAGAGCCTTTCGCAGGCTGAAATGGACGTCGCCCTGATGCTGGTAGAGGGCGAGCCAAAACGTGAGATCGCGCGGAAGCTGCACATCAGCGCTGATGAGCTTAAACAGCATGAGGACGCGATCCGGCAAAAGCTGAATATACTGAGCGGAGTCGACCCGGTCATCGCCGCTGTCGTGGGCAAGTACAAGCTGACGAAGCGGGAAACTGAGATTCTGAGTTTCCTGTGCAAAGGCAGTACCAACGACGAGATCGCGGACGAACTGTATCTTTCCGAGGACACGGTCAAAACTCATGTGCGCAACTTGCTGAAAAAACTCCCCGTCGAAAAACGGAGAGACATTCCCGCGTGGCTTGAAACCGAACGCAGGGGCGTTGAATGAGGAATGAGGAATGAGGGATGGGGAGTCAGGGACTCTACTCATGTTATCCAAAAGTATAATTTTGTGGAACTTATGCTGTGAAAGAAGAGCGCTTGGTTCGAAAACTACACTGACAGTGAAAAATAGCTCTGATTTTACCTGATTTGTCGCCGGGCGCGAAGGTTTTTTAAAACTTCGCGTCTTTTTTTGCGTTTACAAAGGTTCTGAAAAAGCCTGTAATACCAACCGTTTCAAGAGCAGGGGTTGGTTTTTGTGACAAAGTTCACCCTTACATTGTTCAGGGCTTTGTGTTATGAACAAGCTATAGAGAAGCGGTCAGTGACCAGCTGCCGGCGGTCAGCGGCCAGCGGCCAATGGATAAGTAGCTACCATGCAGCAGCAGCGGGGGTGGTGAATTATGGTAGGTAAGAAAGTATATCTCCAGCCGAGGAGTACAGTCCTTGAATCAGTGAACGACATAGTGGAACTTTTGCGGGGCAAATCGACCGTCGGCGACACTGCCAACGGGAAGATCGGCACCCGCCTGTCGATGTATGGCCTGCAATGGGAAGTGCGGTTTACCGTCGCCGACCTCGGCAGGAACCGCAGCCGCGTCGCCATTGAGATAACAGGTGAACGCAATGACAAGAAGAAAGAAATACTCAGCATGTTCGCGCTCCTCGACTCAATGCTCGTCGCCGCCGCAGAGATAGAGTTTGAGGATGATTACGGTGAATTACGGGGAACTCTGTAGGGGCGGCCTTTGGCCGCCTGCCTTTGAGGGTTACGCTGTGAGAAGTTAGGAGTTAGGAGTTAGGAGTTAGGAGTTAGGAGTTAGGAGTTAGGAGTTAGGAGTTAGGAGTGTGGAGTGTGGAGTGTGGAGTGTGGAGTGTGGAGTGTGGAGTGTGGAGTGTGGGACGAAGGAACGGGTCGGTGCTCCAGTATTACCCTCGTCCACTGGCCACTAACAAATAATTAAATGGAGGAAGAATCACATGAAAAGCAAAACAAAAAGAATGTTATCAACCCTGATGGCTCTGGCGTTGGTATTCGGCCTGTGCGCCGCGATGCCGATGACGGCGAGCGCGGCGACCATTAATCTCGGAGACGCCTCGGATTACTGGCGTTGTCTTGCAGACGCGGAAAACGGCGATACGATTAGACTAACAGCTTCGATTACGAGATACGAGCCTAGTACGATTCGTAAAAGTATCACTATAGACCTTAACGGTTTCAACCTAAGCATTGACTCCTCTGGTATGGACGGGCTGTATGAGGGACTCCATATTGATGGTGATTGTACAGTCACTGTTAAAGGACCGGGAACATTAACCGTAAGAGGCAGCCGACACGGAGTTTATTCAACCGGCGGAAGTACGCTCAACATGACCGGAGGCGCAATAATTAATGCTGTCGGGGGAAGCCGGGGCATTGATTACGCTGTATCAGCGAGTGAAGGCAGCAAAGTAACCGTCTCTTCTGCCCGCGGAGGAGGCGGCGTCAGTGCAATATCGGGCGCAGAAGTCACGGTCACCGGGAATGTTGAAGCTACCGGAGTCACAGATTCCAGTGGCTCCGGAGCTTATGCAGTGACGGGTGGTAAAATTATTGTTGATGGTACGATGACAGTCACATATGATGCGCGCTATGTGAATTTTGGTGCAACGAGTAAATCTATGGCAGATGGCGTCCCATCATCGACCAAGCCGGGATATCTTGAATATACCGACGGCACAAACTATGTCTGGGTGAAAGACACAAGGCCGGCCCCCGACGTATGCAGCATCGGTTCGACACGGTATAAAAGCCTCGACGACGCGCTGGCGGCAGTGACGACCGGACAGACCATCACACTGTTGCAGAATATAGATCATAACAAAGGGATCACAATATATAACAAGGTCGTCACCTTTGCCCTGGGCGGGTTTAAACTCAATGTGGTCAACACCGGCGGAGCCGGAATTATCGTTGGATACGGTGAAGTCCGGCTGTCGGGCACAGGAGAGTTAAACGTCACAGGGACGGACTATGGTGTGGATTCACATCCGGAAAGTAAAACCACGGTGACGAGCGCGAGAGCGACCGGGGCGTCAGGCGTGGCTGTAGGAGCGCGGGGCGAAGTTACGGTGCTTGGCAACGTAACGGCGACAGGCGCGTCAGGGACCGGGGTGATAGCAATAAACGGAGCTAAGATAACAATAAACGGGACGATCACAGTCCCGGCGGGCGCGGCATACATAAAGGTTGGAAACACGGTCAAAACGATAGACCAGTTTAATTCGCCATCGTCAAAGTCCGGGTATACTGAGTACACCGACGGCACAAGCTATGTTTGGAAGTACGGTGCGGAGCCTGTCCAGGCGGTGTCGTGGAGCGGACTGACGGCAAACGGCACAAGCGGCAGCGCCGCGACGACGCAACTGACCCTCACATTCAACGTTGAACCGAAGACGCTCACGGCAAGCAACATAACCGTGACGGGAGCGACAAAAGGCGCGCTCACCGGTACGGGCCTGACGCGGACGCTGGCCATATCGAACATCACAGTCGCCAACGGAGCAAATGTAAATGTAAGCCTGACGAACCCAACGGGTTACACGATAACGCCGGCAACACGGTCGGTGGCAGTATACGTCGCTTCAGCGCCGAAGATCACCGGCCCCGCGACCATGACGCTCGCGCAGGGATATGCGGCAGCATCGTCGGAAGCTTTCACCATAACAGGAACCCCTGCCCCGGCGGTGACAAAGACCTCCGGCGACGCCAAAATCACATGGAACAACACAACAAAGAAGCTGGACATAGCGGCGGGCCTCGCGGCCGGGACGTATCCGGTAACGCTGAAAGCCACCGCGTCAGGCCAGCCCGACGCGACGCACACTTTTACGCTGACGGTATCAGCAAAGACGATCACAGCGGGCGCGCAGTCCGGAACCCTTAAACCGGGTGAAGCCGGTACGGCGACATTCCCGGTCACCACTGTGGGCATAGACAATGGCAAAACCGGGTATGTGTTTTGGTTTACGGACGCAACCGGAACGGCGGATGGGTTGACTCCTTTTGGCATAACTGCTACGGTTTCAAATGTCGCGACAAACGCCTCGACGGTGACAGTGACGGCGTCAAAAGAAACCGTCGCGGGCACATACTATTTTAGAGTCATAATAGACGGCATGCAGTCGAACGTAGTAGCGCTTACCGTAGCGGCAAAAACAGTCACAGTGGGCGCGCAGGTCGGGACGATAAGGCCGGGCGAGGCGGGTACGGCTACATTCCGCGCGACGACAGCGGGCATAGACAACGGAAAAACCGGCGCTGTGTCGTGGTTTACCAGCGCAGCCGGAACGACGGCGGGCACGGCCCCGGCGGGCATAACAGCGGCGGTGTCTAACGTGGCAACTAACGCCTCGACGGTGACGATGACGGCGACCAACGCCGCCGTCGCGGGCACATACTATTTCAAGGTAACGATTGACGGCGTAACGTCGGGCGTAGTCACGCTGACTATAGCGGCAAAAACCATCACTGTGGGCGCGCAGTCCGGGACGCTGAAAGCCGGAGAGGCCGGCTCGGCGACATTCCGCGCGACGACCGCGGGCATAGACAACGGTAAGACCGGCGCTGTGTCGTGGTTTACCAGCGCAGCCGGAACGACGGCGGGCTCGGCGCCGGCGGGGATAACAGCGGCGGTGTCTAACGTGGCAGCCAACGCCTCGACGGTGACGATGACGGCGACCAACGCCGCCGTGGCGGGCACATACTATTTCAAGGTAACGATAGACGGCGTAACGTCGGGCGTAGCCACGCTTACCGTAGCGGCGGCAAACACGGCGGGTACTGCGGGTATGCACAATTTCGTTAAAATCGCTTCATACACGCCCGGCATGTTCACGGACGTAAATGAAAACGCGTGGTACGGATTCATCCAGCAGAAAGTCATCGCCAGCGCTTATGAGTACGGCCTGATGGTCGGGATCACCGATACGACGTTCGAGCCGTCGGGCAATGTGACGATCGCGCAGGCTATCACGATAGCGGCGAGGGTGCACAGTATCTACACCACAGGGAGCGGCGACTTCACGCAGGGCGTTCCGTGGTATCAGGTATATGTCGATTACGCCGTCGCCAACGGGATAATCACCGCCGCCGACTTCGACGCATATGGCCGCGCCGCAACCCGCGCGGAGATGGCGTATATATTCTCGCGCGCGCTGCCGCAGACTGAGTTCGCGGAGCAAAACACAGTAAACGCCCTGCCGGACGTGAACGCAGGGACGCCTTACTATGACTCAATTCTGACGCTTTACAAAGCGGGCGTCGTGACCGGGGACGACAAAGGCGTTTTCTACCCCGGCAACAGTATAACCCGCGCCGAAGCCGCCGCGATAATCAGCAGGGTGATACTGCCGGATACGCGGGCGGACGGGAAGGTTTATGGGTGAGGATAGAATTGAGAATTGAGAATTGAGAATTGAGGACAGCCGTTTTTTCACAACAGATTTATGTAATCCTGCATACCATGAAAGAACCGGTACACGATCACCTGCTTCTGTTCCTCAAAAACCTTATATATCAATACATAATTCGTAATAACTGCCCGGCGATAGTGCTCGCTTTTCAGATATGCGTCATAGCACTCGCTGTAAATATTAGGATTTCCCTCCAACCGATCATAACAATCGAATACCTTGTCAGCAAAATCACTTGCGGCTCCCGGCGAAGCTAAATCGTCACTTATGTACTTAACAATACTATCCAAATCTTCATCAGCTTGTTGCGTAATTTCAACATTATACATCGTGGCGACCCCTTAGTTCTTTCAGAGATTGCTTAGCGTTTTTAGTTTTCCCTGATGCAACATCAGCTTCCGCCGCAGCCAGTTTGCTGTATACGTTAAGAAGATACATCTTTTCTTCGTACATTTTAACGCTCATGATCACCATAGAGCCATAACCGTTTTTAGTAATATAAATCGGCTCGCTGGCTTCCTGGCACATCCGTGATATGGCCCCTGTATTTTTTAGATCCCGTATTGGAATGATATTTGGCATTAGATATCCCGCCTTTCTGTGGCACAATTATACCACGCAGTGCATACGATGTCAATGAAGTGCCCGGACAGGCTCAAGCAGGAGATTCGCTTTAGGAGGTAACCAAATGAGGAATAAACCATTGGCCACCGGCCACTGTTTTGGGAGGTACAAAAGCAGGGGCGGCTATACCGCCGCCTCTGTGTACCGAAAAAAATGAGAATCAATCACACATACGCTACTCATGCTTCGCATACCGCAAAAACTCCCTCATATACGGATACGCAAAACGCAGCAACCCGTGCCCGGCTGCCACAGATATATACTCCTATATACTTTGGAATTTCGTATATACTTTTATATACTCTTATATACTTTCACTGCGATTATATACTCCTATATACTTCGTGTCAATACAAATCCCGACCATCCATAGAAACAGTAAACTGACCAGTACCTACTGGCTACTAATAATTGTTTTGGGAGGAAGTACCTTATGAACAGCAAAGTTAGAAAAATGCTATCGACACTGGTGGCGCTTGCGATGGTTTTCGGTCTGCTCGCTGCCATACCCGTGACAGTCAGCGCAGCGGGGGCGGAACCGTCGGACACACTCATTGACATCACAGTCATGGATGACGTCAATGAAATGAGCACAGCAATTCAAAACGCAATAAACGCCGCGGCTCTTATAAGCGGCGAGATCACGGTGGTCGGAAGTGCGACGGACACTATAAACGGAACACTTTATCTGACCATACATCCCAATGTGACAGTCAAATGGGAAGCATACTTTGCCGGCGCCACGTCAGGCACAGGCGCGACATTTCCGCTTATATCGCTCAGCGGCGGAGGGACCTTTGACGTCGCTGAGGACGGCGCGGTACTGCAAAGCGGCACGGCCCGCGCCATAAGCGCCACCGGCGGTACGGCGGTCGTCCTCAGCGCCGGTGAAGTAATGCGGACGGGCACAGGCAGCGAGCCTTCGATCTGGTCCGAGGGCCCCGTCACGGTGAGCGGCGGCACGGCGGGGGCGATCAGCACCACCGGCGCAAACGGCGTGGTCACGGTGAGCGGCGGCGCGGCAGGGGCGATCAGCACGACCAACGGTGACGTATACGTTAGCGGCGGCACGGTAGAGGTCAGCGCGAATTACGCCAACGCGATCAGCACGACTAGCGGCGCTGTCACGATCAGCGGCGGAACGGTCCGCGCGTGGACAGGCCACGCCGTCTATAGCAACAGCCAGAAC
>Ga0082212_10003173_pt1 | contig 23471 bp, 17 predicted proteins | sample TergutNt197P3_FD_71548 | JGI IMG/M metagenome (GOLD analysis project Ga0082212, IMG submission 71548) | Neocapritermes taracua P3 segment gut microbial communities from Petit-Saut dam, French Guiana - Nt197 P3 | ecosystem: Host-associated > Arthropoda: Insects > Digestive system > Gut ... | reverse complement strand
CCCGACTGGCTGACCTTCATGTTCGCCACGGCCAAGCTCGGCATTGTTCTGGTGACGATGAACCCGGCGTATAAAAGCTCGGAGCTCGACTACGTGCTGAAGCAAAGCGACATGTCCACACTCTGCATTGTGGATGCCTGGAAGGACGTGGACTACATCGAGATCATCCGCGACCTCATCCCTGAATCCCTCAGCTGTGAGCGCGGCCATCTGATCGCCGACGAATACCCGCGCCTCAAGAACCTCGTCTACATGGGGCCCGAGAAACACCGCGGGTTCTACTCCGTGCCCGAGCTCATCCTGCTCGGCTCCCATCTGCTAGACAGCGAGCTGAAAGAGATCAGCGCCTCGCTAGTGAACACCGATCCCATCAACATGCAATACACCAGCGGCACCACCGGCTTTCCCAAAGGCGTTGTGCTCACGCACCGTAACATCCTCAACAACGGCTGCTACATAGGCGACCGTGAACGCCTCTCCGCAATAGACCGCGTCTGCCTGCCGGTACCCTTCTTCCACTGTTTTGGCTGCGTATTGGGCGTCATGGCGGTGCTCACACACCGCTCGACCATGGTCATTGTGGAGGACTTCGACGCCCATCTGGCGCTCCAGGCCATCCACAAGGAGCACGCCACTGCGTTCTACGGCGTCCCCACCATGTTCATCGCGGTGCTCAACCACCCGCTCTTTGGCGACTATGACCTCAGCTCGCTGCGCACCGGCATCATCGCCGGCTCGGCCGTGCCGCCAGCTGTGGTCCAGGAGGCCATGGACCGCATGGGCATGGTCGAGATGACCAATTGCTACGGCCTCACCGAGACCTCGCCTGTCTTCCTCCAGACCTCCTGGGATGACAGCATGGAGCACAAGGTCAACACCGTGGGGCGCAAGCATGACGCCGTTGAGGTGCGCGTCATCGACCCCGCTGACCAGCACATCTGTGGCCCGGGCGAGATAGGGGAGATCTGCTGCAAGGGCTACAACGTGATGAAGGGCTACTACAAGATGCCCGAGCAGACCGCTGATGCCATCGACGCAGACGGCTTTCTGCACAGCGGCGACCTGGGCGTTGTGGATGAGGACGGCTACTATAAGATCACCGGCCGCATCAAGGACATGATCATCCGCGGCGGCGAGAACATCTACCCGCTGGAGATAGAGAACTTCCTGCTAAAAGTGAGCGGCGTGCTTGACGCGCAGGTGGTGGGCGCCCCCGATGAGAGGCTCGGCGAGGTAGTTGTCGCCTTCATCAAGCAACGTGAGGGCTTCGAGCTCACCGAGGAGGGGATCCGCAGCTATATGGTCAAGCGCATGGCCCGCTTCAAGGTGCCCAAGTACGTCTTCTTTGTCGATGAGTTCCCCGAGACCGCAAGCAAGAAGGTCCAGAAGTTCAAACTCCGCGAAACCGCCGCCACGTTAGTCGAAGCCCGTAAAAAGGAGCAATCATGACCCAGAAACGTGTTATCTCCATCCAGGACATCTCCTGCATCGGCAAATGCTCGCTGACCGTCGCGCTGCCCATCCTCAGCGCCGCCGGCATCGAGACCTCCATATTGCCCACCGCCATCCTCTCCACGCACACCGGCGGCTTCACCGGCTTCACCTTCCGTGACCTCACAGAAGACGTCGAACCCATCACGGATCACTGGAAGACCCTCGACCTGAAGGTCGATGCCATAGCGACCGGCTACCTGGGAAGCGAGGAGCAGCAACAGCTCATCGCCGGCATCTTCACCGACTTCCGCCAGCCGCAGACCGTCATCCTCGTGGATCCGGCCATGGCCGACCAGGGCAGGTTCTACCCGGCCTTCGACCAGCGCTTCGCCTTAGGGATGCGCGACCTCTGCAAGCTGGCCGACATCATCTGCCCCAACATCACCGAGGCCTGCTTCATGCTGGAGAAGCCCTATCCCGGCGATGACTACACCCAGCAGCAGATAGAGGAGATGCTCAAGGAGCTTGCGGCCCTAGGCCCCGCCCAGGTGGTGCTGACCGGCATCTCCTTTGAGCCTGGCAGGCTTGGCGCGGCAGCCTACGACAAAGAACTCGACCGCTTTGAGTATTACTTCACCGAGAGGATCGAGGGCTACTACCACGGCACCGGCGACATCTACTCCAGCGCGCTTCTGGCCGGTATCCTCAACGATAAGACCCTGGACGATGCCATCCGCATAGCCTGCGAGTTCACCGTAGCCGCCATCCGCCGCACCAGGGATGCCGCCACGGACCCCAAGTTCGGCGTGGACTTCGAGCACGAGCTCGCAACCCTCATCAACCTGCTGAAGTAGGGCAGCGAAGCGCTCTAATAAGGCAACCGCCCCGTCCTTATCGTTATAAAACGATGCTTCCTTAGCGGGAGAAGATCACCTTCTCGCTGTTGAACATCTTGGTCAGGGCAAAGACGCACGCAGCTGTCACCAGCAGGTTCACGGCCACCGTCACCCACACGGAGAGGGGAGAGGTGGTGAAACTGAGGACGCCCACAAAGCATTGCACGCTGTTGTATGCGGGGATGAGGTAGTACCCAAGCTCGGTCTGTGCGCCGGGACTGAACATGGCCAGGGCGCCTACCAGCATGACCACTATCATCATGGGCAGGGTCATGGTGCTTGCTTCGCGCACCGAGCGGGCGAAGGCCGAGATGATGGCGATGATCCCAATGAAGAGCAGCACGGTTGAGAGGATGACGGCCAGAAGCTGCGCGTAGTCGGCCACGTTGTAGAGCGCGCCGCCAAAGGCCGCGCCGCCCTCGTCGCCCAGGGCGCCACCCAGCATCTTGGGAATCGAGAGCATGATGCCAATGAAGCTCGAGGCGCCCGCTAAAAGCGCGATGACGCCCAGGCTGAGCACCTTGCCCAGCGCCAGCTGCCAGCGGCGCAGGGGAGTGACCAGCAGCGTGGCGATGGTGCCGCGCTCCTTCTCGCCGGCGATGGACTCCGGCGCCACACCTATGCAGCCGGAGTACAAAAAGACCATCATCAGCATGGGCAAAAGCGAGGCGAAGAGGAAGCCCGCGGTGTCCTCGTCGCTGGCCAGGTCATAGGTCAGTCCGGAGGCGTTGATGGTGATGGTGGGGGTGTTGTAGCTGTCGAGCACCGCGTTGACCAGGACGTAGGCGTTGGTGGAAGTGCTGCTTGTGGAGTTGAGGAAGACGTCGATGTTGAAGGGTTCATCGGTTGGAGGCACCGCTGCGGACGCGCTGGTGTAATGGGTGCGAGCGGCAAGGAGGCTGTCGAAGTCCTCAGGGAAGATGACGAGAAGGTCGGCCTGTTTATCCTGGATGAACTGCTTGGCTGTCGCCACCTCATCAGCGTCAACCGGGTTGAGCACTATGCCCAGCTGGAAGAACAGGGCATCCGCTGAAGGCGGCAGGTTCTGTACGTAGATGAGGGGCTGATAGTCTTCGTCAACCGTGAACGCGTTGGTCATGGCTGAGCCTATGAAGGAGTAGACCAGGTAGATGAGCAGGCCGGGCATGAGGATGGTGGTCAGCACCATGCGGCGGTCCGTGAAGAAGCGGGTGAACTCCTTCTTGATGATGGCGGCAAGTCCGTTAGGCATCATGCCACCTCCTTTGTTGCGGCAGAGTAGAGGTCGAAGAAGACCTCCTCAAGGTCGCGGCCGGCGGCCACCTCTTCCAGTGTGCCCTCGCTGACCATGCGGCCGTTGATGATGATACCCATGCGGTCACACAGCTTTTCAGCCAGGGTGAAGATGTGGGTGCTCAAGATGATGCTCTTGCCCTGGTCGCGCAGCTCAAGCAGATAGTCGGTGACCACCCGGGCGGTGATCACGTCAAGGCCGTTGGTGGGCTCGTCAAAGATGATGACGTCAGGGTTGTGGACCAGCGACAGCACCAGCGAGGCCTTCTGCTTCATACCGGTGGAGAGGTTGCCCACCTTGACCTGTGCGAACTCGTCTATGCCAAAGCGCGTAAAGAGGGCGTCCTTGCGCTGGGCGGCTATGGCGGGGGGCACGTTGTGCAGCGTGGAGAAGAAACCAAAGAGGTAGTCCGGGGTGAAGAAGTCCTCCAGCTTGAGCTCGCTGGTCAGAAAGCCCACCGCAGCCCGCACCTTCTCCGGGTCAGCGCCGATGGAGAAACCGTCTATGTGCGCCTCACCCTCGTCCGGTTTGATGAGCGTGGCAAGCATACGCAGCACCGTGGTCTTGCCTGCGCCGTTGGGGCCTAAAAGCCCGTAGATCTCGCCTTTGTTGGCGCTGAGGTCCAGATGGTCCACAGCCACCCGCAGGCGCCCCGGTGCATTCTCGATGCGTTGCTGCTTGGCGCTCAGTTTGAAGGTCTTGCAGAGCCCTTTGGCCTGCACAATGGTTTGCGGGTTTGCCACGTTCGCCCCTCTCTCTGCGCTGTTTTCGCGTTGCTTTGATTATTCATTCACTGCTCCACAAAAGCAAGCCTCTTACGCGCCTCTCATGACAAAGGGGACGGTCCCTTTTGTCAAGTTTTCACGAAAACATGACAAAAGGGACCGTCCCCTTTGTCATGAGAGGCGTCCTGCTCGTGATACATAGTACAATGATGGCGTTACGCTGATACACCTGAAAGGGTCACCATATGTCAGGACATTCCAAGTGGGCGACCACCAAGTACCGCAAGGCAGCGCAGGATGCCAAGCGGAGCGCCCTGTTCTCCAAACTCAGTCGCAATATCACCGTTGCCGCCAAGGAGGGTGGCGACCCCAACCCCGACAATAACGCCTCGTTGGCGGCCGCGGTTGCCAAGGCGAAGAGCTATTCGCTTCCCAAGGACAAGATAGATACCGCCATCAAGAAGGCCTTTGGGTCTGGCAGTGACAGCGCCAGTTTTGAGAACGTGGTGTATGAGGGCTACGGCCCCGCCGGCGTTGCCGTGTACATAGAGGCGCTGACGGATAACCGCAACCGCACTGCCGCGGACGTGCGCAGCGCCTTCAGCCACAGCGGCGGCAACCTGGGCACCACGGGCAGCGTCGCCTTCCAGTTCGAACGCAAGGGCCAGCTCATGCTGGAGAAGAGCCAGGCTCCCGATGAGGACGAGTTCATGATGCTGGTCGCGGAGGCCGGCGGGGACGACTATGAGGACGCCGGCGACCAGTGGGCCGTGCTCACCGCAGCTGCTGAGCTGACCAATGTGAAGAAGGCGTTGGAAGATCAGGGGCTGGAGGTCCAGGGTTACGAGCTCATCATGCAGCCCACCACCCCCACCGAGGTCTCCATAAGCGACGCGAAGAAGGTCATGCGCCTGGTCGACCGCCTGGAGGAGCTGGAGGACCTGCAAAGCGTCTACCACACCATGGACATGACTGACGAGATAGCAGCGGCCCTCGATGAATAACCCCCATCAGGCCCTCCAAGCGCGCCAAACCCCCCGCCAAACCCCCACCCGACACCCCTCGATGGATGAGTGAGACATGCGACTGGTCATTGCGCAGGTAACCAAAGCCCACAGGACACGCAACGGCGTGCAACGCCTTTCAATCGAATACCCTGACGCAAAAGGTAAATACACCAGCGGCGAGGCCCTGCGCTACGACGAGCTGGCGCCGCTCTGCGAAGAGGGCGACAGCGTGCTCATCAACACCACGGCGGTGGACCTTGGCCTGGGCACCGGCGGGCGCAGCCCCGTACTCGCGAACCTCAGCGCCATCGAGCGCGGTGGCCCCATCGTCTTTGACGACCCCGCACCCGGCGGCGGCCACATCATGAAGCTGCGCTACACCCCCCTACAACACGAGGTCCTCTCCGTTGAGGAGCCAGCCTCGCCCTTCCACGGCATCATGGACAATGCCATCTCGCTCAAAGGCACCCCCGTCATCTGCTGCGAGCTGCACAGCCAGGTCCCCCTGGTGGCAACCGCGCTCAAATACAAGCAACCCGGTGCCCGCCTTGTCTATTGCATGACCGACGAGGCCGCCCTGCTCGCCGCCTTCTCCACACTACTTGTGCAGATGCGCACCACCGGGCTGCTCGACGCGTCCATCACCTGCGGCCAGGCCTTTGGAGGCGACCTTGAGGCGGTCAACCTGTACTCGGGCATGCTCGCGGCATCGGCGGTCTGTGAGGCCGACGTGATCATCTGCTCGCAGGGTCCCGGCCTTGTGGGTACGGCCACGCGCTTTGGGCACGGCGGCCTTTCCCAGGCCACGGCCCTTAACGCCGCCTCGGTGCTCGACGGCGTCCCCATCGCAACCCTGCGCGTCAGCTTTGCCGACGCCCGCCTGCGCCACCACGGCGTCAGCCACCACAGCCTCACGGCGCTCGGCCGCGTCTGCCTTGCAAAGACCATCGTCCCCTTCCCCGCAAGCCTCACCCCTGAGCAGGCAGAACTCGTTGAGCGCCAGCTTCAGGAATCCGGCATCACAACACGCCACGAGGTGGTCAAGGTGGACTTCAACGAGAAGGACATTGACCTCTTTGGGTTGGAAGTCACCACCATGGGGCGCACGCAAAGCGACGACCCGGCGTTCTTCTCCGCATCCTTCGCAGCCGGGGTCTTTGCCGCCCAACTGCTCGACACCAGGCAAAACGGGTGAGCCCAGCCCCGCAAAGGCGCCCCAAAGCCCGAGGGGCCCGGGAGGCCCGGGAGGCTCCTGCGCTTCCACCCGCCCTCCGCGTCGCCCTGAGAGAGTACATCTCCTATCTCACCGTGGAAAAAGGCGCCTCCACCAAGACCATAGAAGCCTACGGGCTCGATCTTTCCCGCTACCTCACCTGGCTCGATTCCCAGGGTATCTCCAGCCTTGAGGAGGTGGACCGCGAACGGCTCACCGCATACCTCGCCACGTTACAGGAGCAGGGTTATGCACCCAGCTCGCTTTCACGCATGACCTCGGCGCTTAAGAGTTTCCACCGCTTCTGTGTGCGCGAGTCGCTCATCAGCTCAGACCCCACTGCCCAACTACGCCTGCCTAAGGTGCCTGACACCCTGCCGCAGACCCTGAGCATAGAGCAGGTAGCAAGCCTGCTCGACCAGGTCTATCCGCCCACCCCTGCGGGCAAGCGCGACAAGGCCATGCTCGAAGTGCTCTATGGCTGTGGGCTGCGGGTATCCGAGCTCATCGGCCTTGACCGTGCTGCGGTGCTAGCTGATGAGGGTTATCTGCGGGTGACGGGCAAGGGCGACAAACAGCGCGTGGTGCCCCTGGCCGGTACGGCCCTGCGCGCTCTGACGGACTATCTCAGCGGCAGCCGCGAGCATCTGCACCCCAAGCGGGTCGCCTTTCCGTCTGACGGCATCGCGGTCTTCCTCAACACCCGGGGTCAGCGCATCAGCCGTCAGGGTGTCTTCAAGATCGTCGAGCAGTACGGGAGGTCGACCGGCATCACAGGGCTGCATCCACACACGCTGCGACACAGTTTTGCCACGCACCTGCTCGAAGGGGGAGCGGACCTGCGCTCCATCCAGGAGATGCTCGGCCACGCTGACATCGCCACCACCCAGATCTATACCCACGTCGACCGCAGCCACCTGAGAGAGGAATACCTCTCAACCCACCCAAGGGCTACCCTGAGGTAAGCTACCCAGACCCCGGCCATCCGAGCTAGGCCGCCCTGAGCGAGGCCGCCCCGAGCTAGGCCGCCCCGAGCTAGGCCGCCCTGAGGCAAGACGTCACGTGCCAGGCTACAGCATCTTGGAGCCAAGTGAATACACAACACAATATCTTGTAGTAAAACGGAATAATCAAAAACAAAAATGGCACTCGTGTAATATCACATGCCACCCAATTTACCAGCAAAAATAGCCCAAAAAATGCCATTTTTACTTGCTAAGTGGCAAAAAGTGGGATAGTATATATCCATCTGGAACGTCAGGAAGCGTCAAATACACTAGGGAGGGCAGCGTGAGTTATTTCGGAGGCGACACCACACATCCCATGGATGTAAAGGGCCGCCTTTCGCTGGCATCCAAACATCGCAAGATGCTTCCTGATGACCTGGTGCTCGTACCCTCTCCTGAGGAGGACTTCCCCTCACTGTGGCTCTTCTCTGAAGCAGCCTTCGAGGAATGGACCGAACGGGTCGCCGAAGACAAAGGCGGCCTTTTGGCAAACAGCAGTTCCGCGCAGCACATCAACCGTGAGATGTTCAGGAAGCAGGTGATCGTGACCATCGACTCGGCAGGGAGGATCCTCGTACCGGCGAACCTTCGGCAGTACGCCTCCCTTGAGAAATCGGTCAGGGTGATCGGCGCGGGAAAGCACATCGAGATCTGGAATGAGGAGATCCTCGCTAAAAGCGATGCGTTCCACAGCAACCACAAGATCCTCGATCTTCCTTAAGGGACGGTAGGGCTTTGACAGAAGAATATCGGCATACACCCGTTCTACTTGCAGAATGCAGGGAGGCATTAGCTCTCAGTCCAGGATCGACCTTCTGTGACTGCACGCTTGGTGGGGCTGGGCACGCGCTCAAGATGGCGCAGGACCTCCAACCAGGCGGCACGCTCGTGGGTATCGACCAGGACGAGAGCGCGCTTCAGGTAGCCAGCGCACGCATCAAAGAGGAACACCCGGACCTCAGCTTCATTGCGCTGCATGGCAACTTCGCTGCACTTGACGACCTTCTCGTCAAAGCAGAGCTTCCCGGCATAGATGCATTCCTGTTCGACCTGGGGGTCTCATCACCCCAACTCGACGTTGTTAATCGGGGCTTCTCCTACGCTCGGGAAGCTCCCTTGGACATGCGGATGGATCCAGGCAACCAAACCATAACCGCAGCTGAGATCATCAACACCACAAACGAAGCAGATCTCACCTGGATCATCCGAACCTACGGGGAAGAGCGTTGGGCATCGCGCATCGCCGCTTTTATCGTCAAAGCGCGCGAGAAGCAGCCCATACGGACCACCACGGAATTGACTGAGTTGATCAAGGCGGCAATACCCGCAAGCGCACGCAGAACCGGGGGAAACCCCGCGAAGCGGAGCTTCCAGGCCCTGCGGATAGCCGTGAATGCAGAACTCGACGCGCTGAGAAGCGGCCTGGAAGCGGCACTGCGCTGGTTGAACCCCGCCGGACGCATCGCCGTCATCAGCTACCACAGCCTTGAGGACCGCATTGTGAAGGAGACGTTCGCCCAGGCGGCGCGCGGGTGTACCTGTCCACCAGAAGCGCCCGTGTGCACCTGCGGACAGAAGCCGATTCTCAAGATCCTCACCAAGAAACCCCTGGTCACAGGCGAGGAGGAGCGCGAATATAACCCGCGGAGCGCCAGTGCGAAGCTCCGGGTGGCCATAAAGACAGGCACAGAGTAACGATAAGGATGAAGTCAAGCGGTGTTGAGACCCGCTGGAAAAGAAGCGACACATGGCACAGGCAGCACTCTCATACCAACAGCCTCAGAGGCAGCCCCGCGAGCTTGAGCAGCCGCGGCCGCCTCTGCGCGTCCTGCCTGGCAGCGCGCCCTCACAGGCGCAGCAGGCAGGCCTGGCCTCGCTGTTGCGCACGCTGTTTGTCTCGTGCATAGCCGCAGTCCTGCTGTTTGGGGTGGTCTCGCTTGTGCGCGTGGGTCTTGCCGACGCGACCATGGCCGTGCTGGCCGACTCAGAACAGGTATCCCAGGCCATCGAAGCCCAGCGCTCAGAAGGCGCCCGCCTGGAGATGCAGTATTCCATAGCGTCATCCCCCGCAGCGATACAGGAGGCAGCCAGCCAGTTGGGTATGGCTCCTGACCCACAGGTCGAATACCTCCGTGTTGTAATCGGGGAGTAAGGTCTATGAGCAGGCGGGATCCACGCAATCGACCCTCTCTGGCTGTAGTGCCCAGGAAAGCCGGCTTCAACGCCCGCGGAGGGGTCACGGGTTCCAACCGTGACTGGAAACTCTTCATCTTCTTCTGCATGATCGCTGTGATTCTCACGGCACAGCTGGTGAACCTGCAGGTATTCGCGGCGCCGGGACTGCGCGAAGAGGCCAAGGCGCAGCGGACCAGCGAGGTTATCATCCACGCGAAGCGCGGCACCATCTATGACCGCAATGGCAACGTCTTGGCTATGAGCGTTGACGCGACCACCATCTATGCGAATCCCAAAGAGGTGGTAGACGCACGAGAGACAGCGGAGATCCTGGCTGAGGTGCTCGGTGGTGAAGCCGATAGCTATTATAAGAAGCTGCGCGAGAACACGACCTTTGTCTATATCAAGCAGCAGGCTGACGTCAGCCTGGCCCAGGAGCTCATGGACAGGGAAGAGGAGCTGAAGCAGGCCCAGGCCAAGGCGGCTAAGGCCCAAGCCCAGGCCCAGACGCAGGCCCAGACGCAAGCCCAGACGCAGACGCAAGGCGCCGCTGGGGACAGTTCAGACGACAAGGTCTCATCCACGCCGCTTAACGGCATCTACTATCTCAAGGACACCAAACGGGTCTACCCCTATGGCTCCATTGGCGCGCAGGTCATCGGTGGTGTGAATATCGATCAGCGGGGCGCCTATGGCCTTGAGCTGATGTATGACAATGTCCTGCGCGGCGTTGACGGGAGGCTCTTCACCGAGTATTCGCTTCAGGTTGAACAGCGTCCTCTCAGCGGGCGTCCCATCCCTGGCTCGGCCCGCGAGGAAGTCGCCCCCGTGCGCGGTAACGACATCATCATCTCGCTTGACATCGAACTGCAGCAGTACCTTGAGTCGGAGCTGGCGCGTATGGGCCTGGAACGCGAGTGTGAAAGCGGCAGCACGCTTATCCTCGATGGCGCGACCGGTGAGATCTATGCGACCGCCTCGCTGCCGCTCATCGACCGCGAGAACCTGACCACGGAGGATATCGAGAAGGGCGCACTGACGCTCAAGTCGATCAGTGTCACCTATGAGCCCGGCTCGATCTTCAAGACGGTGACCGCGGCTGCCGTCCTTGAGGAAGGGGCCATGGACCCAGAGGAGGTCATCCTTGTCGACGGTTACCGTGACTACGAGGACTACACCATCGCGGACGCCGTTGAACATGGTGTGATGGAGATGAGCTTCATCGACGTTATCGCCCAGTCCAGCAACATAGGCATGAGCATGATCAAAGACCGCATCAGCGATGAGTGCTACCACAGATACCTGAAGGACTTCGGCTTTGGCGGGCCGACCCACGTCGATTTCCCTGCAGAAGGACTTGGCACGGTCCTCGACCATGAGAAATGGTCGGATGTCCAGTCAGGGACCATCAGCTTTGGCCAGGGCATCACCGTGAGTCCGCTGGAGATGGCGGTCTTCTACGGCGCCATTGTCAATGGGGGCGTGGTGTGCCGGCCGCACTTCCTTCTCGACCGCCCGCAGTCAAGCGAAAGCCAAAGCCTCAAGGATATGGAGCGGCAGCTTATAAGCCCGCAGTCAGCAGCTACGCTTGAGACCATGCTTATCGCAGCGGTGGAGGAGGGCACGGGATACAGCGCGTCGATCGATGGTTATATGGTGGCGGGCAAGACGGGCACCGCCCAGAAAGCGGATCTCGAGAAAGGCGCGACCGGTTACCTTGATGACGATTACATCGTGTCCTTTGTGGGCTTTCTTGCTCATACAGATAGCAAGTTGGTATGCATCACCGTCATGGACAATCCCCTGGGTGCAGAGGGCAACTCACCCACAGGGCCCCTCTTCGCATCCATCATGCGTTTCGCTGCGAACCGCTATCTGATCGAACCGCTGGAGGTGAACACGGTAGTCGACACAAGCAGCGTTGACCCTGAGGGAAGCGATATTATGGGTGAAGAGACGCCCGATGTGGTATATGATATTGGCGATTCACAGATTCGAACCCAAGACATGGAGGATCCGCAGGGCTTGCAGGATCTCAGTGACCTGATGGGTGCGTCTCAGTCAGAAACACCGGAACAAGACGGGGGATGAGAGGATGGAGCGCGTGAAGCCCTGGTTTCTCGGCACCCTGATTGCCAGTCCCATCAAGCAGACAGACGCCGCCACGGTTGTGGCGGCGCTTCCTACACTTAAGGCAGGCGCTACGGGCGCTGCAGGCGCTGCGGGCGCTGCGGGCGCTATGGGCGCCGCGGGCGCTGCGGATATCGACTCCCTGGAGATAAGCTCGCTTGCCTACCGCTCGGATGCCGTCCAGCCCGGCAGCCTGTTCTTCTGCATCCCCGGTTCCAAAGCAGACGGCCATGACTTCGCCGCAGACGCAAAAGCCCGCGGCGCCGTTGCCCTGGCGGTCCAGCGTGAAGTCCCCGTCGAGCTGCCGCAGATACTCTTTGAAGACACGCGGTTGGCGCTTGCGCTCATAGCTGGGCGCTTCTACGATAACCCCGCACAGGGTCTGTGCATCGCAGCCGTCACGGGAACCAACGGCAAGACCACCACCACCTACCTCATCGACTGGATCTGCCGCTTCCACCTGGCCCGCGCCCAAAGCATCAGCATAGATGAGGCAACGGGTCTAGCCGGTCTCATAGGTACGGTTGAAACCCGGGTGGGCGCCACCAGGCTGCCTTCCAAATTCACCACACCGGAAAGCCTTGATCTGCAGCGCCTCCTGGCAGATATGCGCGAGGCTGGCCTTGCCCACGTGTGCATGGAGGCATCCAGCCACGCCATCGCGCTGCATCGTATTGCCGGCATCAGCTTTAGAGTTGCGGCTTTCACCAACCTGACCCAGGACCACCTCGACTTCCACAAGACCATGGAGGACTACTTCGAGGCCAAGGCGAAGCTCTTCGACTCGCCCCTGGTTGAGCAGCGCGTCATCGACATCGATACCCCGGCGGGGGAGGCCCTGGTCGCTCGCTGCATCCAGAACGGTTTTGAACCCCTGACCTGCGGCTGCAACCCAAAAGCCCAGATCAGGGCAGAGGACATACGCTTCAATGTGACTGCAACCAGCTTCATGCTCCATACACCTCAGGGCAGCATAAGGCTCAGCTATCCGCTCATAGGCGGCTTCAACGTGAGCAACGTACTACTCGCCACTGCCACCGCCATGGCCCTGGGCATCCCCTTGCAAGACATCACCGATTCCCTTGCGCAGTGCCTCCAGATCCCCGGGCGTCTGGAGCGTGTGACCGTGCAGGGCAGCGTTGGTGCAGATGCCGCGCAGCCACCCATCAGCGTCTTTGTCGATTACTCGCACACCCCTGACTCCATCACCAAGGCCCTCGAGGCCATCGACCAGATCAAGACCAACAGAACGCTTATAGTCTTTGGCTGTGGCGGAGACCGCGATGCCACCAAGAGGCCACTCATGGGCAGGGCCGCGCTGGAGGCGGACTTCGCCCTGGTCACCAGCGACAACCCCCGCACCGAGGATCCCCAGATGATCATCGCTGACATCCTGCCCGGCATGGCCGGCGGAGAGGGACGCTTTGAGGTGGAGCCGGACCGCCGCAGGGCCATAGCCCGCGCGCTTGAGCTGGCCCAACCGGGCGACTGCGTGCTTATCGCCGGCAAGGGCCACGAGGACTACCAGTTGGTGGGGGACAAAGTGCTGGACTTCGACGACCGCCTGGTAGCTGCTGAGGAGCTCGCCCACCTGGCCAACGCAGGCCACTGGCCTAGTACCTCCCAGGAAGCTGGCCACTGGCATACCGCCTCCCAGGAAGCAAGCCACTGGCCCACCCCCTCCCAGGAAGCAGGCCACTTGGACGTAGGAAGTCGTGACCATGGAGGCGGCTCCCCATGCAGCTGACCATCTCCCAGATAGCCGCATTCTCCCAGGCGCAGACCGTAGTCGCGGCTGCCGATCCGCAGACAACGGTAGAGCAGTTGGCCTGGGACTCACGCAAGCTGCAACCAGATCTGCCCGCGCTTTTCATCGCCCTGCCCGGCGAGTCAACCGACGGCAACAACTTCCTCATCGAGGCGCTCAACAACGGCGCCGCCGCCGTCATCGCCACGCGGCCTCCTACAGAGGCAGAGCGCCAGGCTGCACGCCTCAAAGGCGCTGCACTCCTCCAGGCAGAGGATGGCCAGGCGGCCCTGCAGCGCCTCGCCACACACTACCGCGACACCCTGTCCGCACGGGTGATCGGCATCACCGGCTCCAGCGGCAAGACCAGCACCCGGCTCTACGTCTGCGCCGTGCTTGAGCAGGCCTTCAGCACCGTGGCCTCCCAGGCCAACCACAACAACGAGATCGGCCTGCCGGCAACCGTGCTCGCCGCCAGTCCCCACACAGAGGCTCTTATCGTGGAAATGGCCATGCGTGGCCTGGGGCAGATCGCGGACCTTTGCGAAATCGCCCAACCCCAGCTGGGCATCATCACCAACATCGGCCCGGCGCACCTTGAACTGCTCGGCAGCATGGACAACATCGCCCGCGCCAAGGCTGAGTTGATAGAGGCCCTCCCCAACACAAGTGGCATCGCCATCCTCAACGGGGATGACCCCTACACCCCGCAGCTTCGCCAGACAGCGCAGACACAACAGCGCGGCATCCCTGTGATCCTCTTTGGCCTCGCCTTGCACAATGACATCCGCGCCGAGCATATCGCCTATGACAACCAGGGCAACGCAAGCTTCGACCTGTGGTTTTTAGACGCACAACCCAGGCGTGTGCAGCTGCAGGCGCCCGGCAGGCATTCCATCTATAACGCCCTGGCCGCCGCGGCAACAGGTGTGGCTCTGGGCCTTCAACCGCAGCAGATTGTCGCAGCCCTTGAGCAGGTCAGCGCGGCCCCCATGCGCCAGACACACTACACGCTCACAGACGGCACGCTGCTCATCGACGACACCTACAACGCCAACCCGGACTCCATGGCCGCTGCCCTTGACGTGCTCAGCCACCTCGACCCCGCCCGCCCGCACATCGCCGTGCTCGGTGACATGGGCGAGCTGGGCGCCCGGCGAGAAGAGCTGCACGCGCAGGTAGGCGCTGCCGCCTGGCACAGCGGCATCGACGTGCTGCTCACCATGGGCGAGCTCGCCAAACACTACGCCCAGGGCGCAAAGCAGGCCGGCATGGACGCATCGGCTATAATAGGCTGCACACGTTGCGAGGAGGCTGCCCGGGCCCTTGCCCCCTACAGGGAAGCCGAGCCCAAACCCATCATCTTGGTAAAGGCAAGCCGCTTCATGGGCCTTGAACGCTTGATCGCACTGCTGAAAGAGACGGACTAGCACATGATAGGATTCACCGAATACCCCAGCTTCCAGGTCTTTCTGGCCATCTTCTTCTCCATGGCCCTGACCATGGTCCTGCTGCCCCTGTGGATCCGCATCCTCAGCTTCCGCCAGATCGGCCAGCAGATCCGCGCCGACGGCCCCCAACGCCACCTCGTCAAACAGGGCACGCCCACCATGGGCGGCGTCATCATCCTGGTCTCCGTCCTCATCACCATACTCCTGCTCTCCCGCTCCTTCTCGCTGGAGGAGAACCCGCTGGCCATGCCGCTCATCTGCGTGGTCACGCTGCTCACCGGCGCCATCGGCCTTATCGACGACCTCTCAAAAGTGGCAAAGGAACGTTCGCTTGGCCTGCGCCCCAACGCCAAGATGATCTGCCTCACACTCATCGCTGTCTTCTTCTGCCTTGCCGCGGTCAACCTCGCCCACATCGAGCCGACCATCACCATACCCTTCCTCGAGCCCGTCAACCTGGGCTTCCTCACCACTAACATCCCCCTGGGCGCCTACACCCTCACCATCCCCTGGGTCTACCTGCTCTTTGTCTTCCTCCTCATGGCCGGCATGTCCAACGCGGTCAACCTCACCGACGGCCTCGACGGCCTGGCCGGCGGCACCATCATGATCACCATGGCCATCATGGCCATCATCGCCTACCGCCTCGACGAGCTCAACATCGCGCTCTTCGCCGCCGCAGTCACTGGCGCCTGCGTGGGTTTCCTCTGGTTCAACGCACACCCTGCGGGCATCTTCATGGGTGACACCGGCTCGCTCGCACTCGGCGCAGCCTTCGCCGCCATCGCCGTCCTCACCAAGACCGAGGTAGTCTCCCTCATCGTCGGCGGCATCTTCGTCTTCGAGGCGATCAGCGTCATCATCCAAGTGGGCTACTTCAAACTCACCCGAAAACGCGTCTTCCTCATGGCGCCCTTCCACCACCACTTCGAGCAGAAGGGCTGGTCCGAGATCAAGGTGGTCATCCGCTTCTGGATCATCTCCGCCCTGCTCGCCTGCATAGGCTTCGCCCTCTTCTTCAACCAGACTTTCTAACGAGAAGGACGCCCCCCACGCCCAGCGCCCTGCATCAAGAGGCGCAGCCTCCGCACGCCCACTGCCAGTCTCCCTCGCGCCTTGATGGGTGACAAAGGTTGACAAAGGGGACGGTCCCTTTTGTCAAGTTTTCACAGAAAACATGACAAAAGGGACCGTCCCCTTTGTCAACCTTTTGTCCTACTTTCTGTCTTGAACTATCAGCAAACAGGAAAAATAAAAGTAAAAGAGACAAAAGAAATGTAAGTAATATAAAACTACCAGCAAAAACGCAATGCAAAAGAAATTAAACATTCAGTTGACTAATGCTATTTCGAATGTTACAATTCCATCAAACATTCAATTGAAGAGGTACGCAAGGTACCATTCAGATAGAGAAACTAATCGGTATTGGAGAAAACTGAATAGCCTCACCTGGCATGAACCTGTCAGGTGATGTGATGGACCTTCGCAAGGGGCGTGGAACACAGATAAACCAAGTGGGGTGGTTAACATGACGGTTTCGCAAATCGAGAATAACTACGCGCATCAACAGGACAAGTCTCCTGAAGCAGCAAACAAGAGCATACGCTCCCGTATAACGGGGCTTCTGTATTACATCGTCCTTATCGTCATAGTACTCTGCGCCTATCAATTCAGCGGCGCTGGATCAGCCGTGCCACGCAACGTCTTTGGCTACTCGGCCATGACCGTGCTCACCGGCTCCATGCAACAGGAGATTCCCAAGGGCTCCCTCATCATCACAAAGCAGGTCGACCCGCAGACCATCCAGATAGGCGATGACATCACCTATATGAAGGACGCGAAGACCAGCATCACACACCGCGTTGTGGGAATCTACGAGAATTACGACAACAAGCGGATGCGTGGCTTCCAGACCCAGGGCGTCAACAATATAAACCCCGATGCGGAGATCGTGCTGGCCACAAACGTAGTGGGCAAGGTGATCTACCACAGTGAGAAGCTGGGTGCGGCCGTGAACTTCATCAAGGGCAATACCCTTCTCATTGGGGTGGTCGCTGCGTTGACCGGCGGCCTCTACTGCGCCCTGCGTGCGCTTATCGAGAGTTTCCGCAGCGAGCCGCGCCAAAGCAGCGGCCCGCGCCAGCGCAAAAGCAGCGAGCCGCGCCAGCGCCAAAGCAGCGACCCGCGCCAAAGCAGCGAGCAGCGCCAGCGCCACCACCAACACCGCCGTACAAACCATCAGGCTGCAGGGCAGCGACCAGACAGCCAAAAGCCAGCCACAGCGCACAGCCAAAACGCAACAACAGGCAAAAACACAACGGAACTGAAGATACCGGTCTACCGCTATCACGTACCGATTCGATAACCACCGACGGAACGACCCGTCAGAAACTCTTGGAAGGAGTTAGTTATGAAAGAAACGCTGAGAAAGAAAGGCCCCTGGGGGCGCCGGAGAAGGGCAGCTTTCGCTACCGTTGTCCTGGCTGCGGCCCTCCTGCTCACAGGCACCTTCGCGTACTTTGGTAATGCGGAGGCCGTGAACAAGTTCTTCAACACCGCCAGCGGTGAAGAAGGGGAGAAGGACGTTGTCTTGCACGACGACTTCGCCGGCGGGCCGACCAAGCATGTCTATGTTGAGAACACCGGCGAGGTGGACCTCTATGTCCGCATCAAGCTGCAGGAGTTCATGGACCTGACAAGCAATGTCGATCCTGGCGCTGGGAACCCCAGCTATGTCTATGACTGGACAACGCACAAGCCGGTTGTGGCAGTCAATGACTGCGGAGAAGAGAACGATGAGAATGAGCTCTTCCACGACAACTTCAGCTGGACCATGGGCGGCTGGAAGCGGTATATGCCAGCAGCGTACGGCAGTGGTACCGTCAGTGATACCAGCGTCTACAGCAGCAGCACCCCCGGCACCAAGACCACCCCAAACGCTGCCATCATCAGCATGGCTGAGTACAAGACCTACAACGACCTCCAGAAGAAGGCCTTCATCGGCTGGGTCATCGACAACGCCGACGGTTGGGCCTACTGGTCCCAGGTGCTCTCAGAGGGACAGGTCACTGGCCTCCTGCTGAGCAAGATCGATGCAGCGCCCGCAATCTCTGACATCGACTATTTCTATGCGATCAACGTCATCATGGAAGCTGTTGACGAGAAGGACCTGCCCATGTGGCTTGTACCCTCCGGCAATGGCGACGGCCTTGGCCAGCCCTCTGTCGAGGACGGCACAACACAGACCGAAGAAGCTTCAAATGATGCAAAAGACCTGGTCAACGGCATAGCCCCGCAGAAACCTGTTGAGGCGACCCTCACCGGCATCCAGATCATCAACCCGCCCGACAAGACCGTCTACACGGTTGGCCAGAGCTTTGATGATGCTGGCCTTGAGATCCAAGCCAACTATGATGATGGCTCCAGCAGGCTGGTCTCCGGCTATTCCTACAGCCCAACCACCGCCTTTGACACCGAGGGCACCGTCACCATCACCATCAGCTACGGCGGAGAGACCACCACGCTGACGGTCCAGGTGAACCCCGAAAGCCCCCTGAGCGGCATTGAGAACATGCAGCCTGGCGCTGAGATCACCATCGATGACAACACGTTCATCAAGGTGGATGAGGCCACCATCGGCGAGCACAACTACGCCCTGCTCGTAACCAAGAACAGCTATGGCATCACCATGACCTACCCCTTTGGTAACAGCTCCTCCTCATACGCAAGCTCCAACGTGCGCCTGCACATGCTGACGGAGTTCTTCGATTCCGTTAAGGATATGGAAACCATCTATGCCGCGATGGTCTTCGCCGACATCAGCGGTGAGATATCCGTGCCCACCACCGATCTGGTCTATGGCTTAGAGACCACGGATATCATGAAAGGCAATCCCATCTTTGCGTTGAGCAAGACCGAGGCATCCGGTGTTGCGCTTACCCTGACCTCAGCCAACTGGTGGACCCGCTCGGTTGAAGGCAATTCTGTCTGGATCTCCGACAAGGATGGAACAGGCGGCTTCAGGCAGGTCCACTTCAGCAACACGGGCAACTCCATACGTCCGGCCTTCTGGGTCATGACCTCATAACAGTCCTATCCAAGCCAAGGTAGCTTGACGTAAGCAACAAGCAACAAGCAACAAGCAACAAGCTACATGCTCCAAGCTACAAGCAAGAACCCGGCGCAGGTCACAGCGCCTGCGCCGGGACTACACCACAGCAAAGGCTTCAGCACATAGACGCATATGTCCTGAATCGTTCGCTGTCTTCATGAGAAAGGGAAAACGGGTCCTCAAGTAATGAGCAGGTCATACCTACATATCAACAGGCGGGTCAGGATAGTATCAAGGAGCACCGCGCTCCTGATCACGCTCCTTTCCCTGCTTGTGGTGGGCGTGGTGGGAAGCTTCGCCTGGCATGCCATGACCAGCCAGGTGAACAAGTTCTCCAACGTGGCCTCTGCCCCCTACAGCGTAAAGCTCATCAAGTACGAGAAGGACACAGACCCCGCCGACAGCATCACCATCGAGGGTGCGGAGTTCTACCTCTATCGCTCAGACGGCACCCAGGTGGGCCCCTGCTACACCACGGCGGCCGACGGGACCATCACCGTAGGCAACCTGAAGGCGGGGAGCTATTATTTCTATGAGGCCAACCCCAGCTACGCCTACACCTATGACAGCACGGAAAGCGGCGAGGCGATCGCCCGCTATGACTTCGAGCTCAACGCGCAGACAACAGGGGAGTCCAAGCAACTTGAGGTCATTGCCTACAACAAGCGCCTCAGTGGCTCGCTGGTCATCGCGAAGACCGTGCTGAACGCCGATGGCTCCTCGCTTTCCCCTGAGCAGCTGGACGCCAGCTTCACCTTTACCGTGGTCTTCTCGGATAACGGAACCTATGGATACCGCATCGATGACGCGGGGGAGACCTTCGCCCTGACAAGCGGCCAAACCCTGGAGCTCAGGCATGGGCAGAAGGCCATATTCGACAGCATCCCGGTGGGGGTGCAGTACACGGTGACAGAGGTGGACCCGCAGGGTTACCTTACGCACAGCGACAACCACCAGGGAACCATCACCGCTGTCGGCCGGGTCGCGACCTTTGTCAACACCAGGCCAGCCGCCACCTCCCAGCTTGGCGCACTTATCGTCACCAAGCGGATCGCCGCCCCAGCAGAAGAAGTGGATAACGATAAGGAATTCGACTTCACACTCGTCTTTGGGAACCTGCCTGCAACGCCGACTCCCATCCTGGTCAATGGCACACCCCATGAGCTCAGCGCGGCTGACAGCCAGTTGCGGGTAAGCCTCAGGCACGGCGAGCAGGCTGTCATTGAGGACTTGCCGCCAGGTACCACCTATGTTGTGCTTGAGGACGGCGTCGCCGCTGACAGCTATATCGCGGCTCCGCAGCTCTATACGGGTCAGGTCATCTCCGGCTCTGTGACCCTTCCCTTTGTCAACGTGCCCCAAGAAGACCCAGAAGAACCAGAAGACCCAGGAGACCCGGGAGATCCCGAGGACCCTGAGGACCCTGAGGACCCCGAGGAGCCAGATGAGCCTGGCAGCCTGTGGATAGAAAAGGAGCTGCGCGCGCAGGGCCAAGGCGCCCTGACCCAGGTGCAGCTGGAGCAAGGCTTCACGTTCACAATCAGCTTTGAGGGCCTTAGCGCAGAGCCTGTCACCATATTGGTGGACGGCCAGCCACGTGAAGTGTCTGAGCTAGGCCCTGAGCTGGAGTTCGACCTCAGGCATGGCGAGGGCCTGCTGATCGAGGACATCCCGGCAGGCGCTGGCTATACCATCACGGAAAAACCGGCGGCGGGTTACACAGCAGCCATCATCTCGGCCGAGGGCATCATCGCCAGTGGCCATACCGCCGAGATCCGTTTCATCAACCAGGCAGCAGAGGGCCCGCAAAGTGACAGGGTCAGCCTTAGGGTCTCCAAGCATGTCGAGGGCGAGATCCCCGCTTCTGATGTGGGACGGTCCTTCCATTTCATTGTGGAGGTCGACGGTGTGGCGGTCGCTGACTTCTTCCTGCAAGACGGGAAGTCCACCGTCATAGAGGACCTCCCGCGAGGCGAGGAGTATGTTGTCTTGGAGGACGATGACTTCGCCGAGGGTTACGCCTTGATATGGGTCGAGCGTGGATCGGGCACGCTGCAGGGCGATGAGATGAGCGCCCTTTTCACCAACGCCTTTATCGGCCAGATGACCGTGCTTATCGTTGGCGAGAAGAGCTGGGACCTCAACGGGCTCGAGCTCGAGCTGCCTGAGTCCATTGTGGTCAACCTGAAAGACGGGGACCTTGTGGTAGACAGCGTCACCGTCATCCCTGACGCACAAGGGGAGTGGTACTACAGCTTTGAGGCGCCCAAGTACCACGCGGACGGGCAAGAGATCGCCTACACCGTGGAGGAAGAGCCGCTGAACCGCTGGTATGCCACCTATAACGGCTTCGACATCGTGAATGTCGCTCATCCGCCCACGCCGGTCGATCCGCTGGTCATAGTGAAGAAGACCATCGAAGGAGAGCCGGTTGGCGATCCAGCGACCTTTGCCTTCAAGCTTGCAGCGATAGACGGTGCACCCATGCCCGAGGACGCCCTTGGCTCCGAGAAGGTGATCGAGATAGTCGGCGAGGGCGAGAATGACTTTGGGTCGATATTCTACACAAGCACGGGAACCTATACCTACAGTATCTATGAGCTGAACATGGGCAATACCGACTACATCTATGACCTGTCGATCTTCAACCTCATAGTCGAGATAGTGGAGGTGGACGGCAGCCTGGAGGTCGCTTCACAAAGGCTTGTCAAGGACGGTGTGACCGTGGAGTATGCGGAGTTCGTCAACAGGGTCAACGACGAGCAAAGCACAGACAACCCCCTGCTTACGGTCGAGGGCAAGAAGACCTGGGAGCATAAGAACAACAAGCCCATGAATCATCCGAGCTCCATTGTTGTGGTTGTCAAGGCAAACGGTGAGCCTGTGCTGCAGAAGCTCATCAGCGCCAGCGATGACTGGAGCTGGTCCTTCACCTTCAGCAGATTCGATGAGAACGGCGACAAGATCGACTACACCATCGATGAAATAGATATAGAAAACTACAAAAAGACGATAAACGGCTACAATATCCATAACACCTATGACCCCGGTGACCCTGGCACGCCTGACAACCTCGACAATCCCGGCAACCCGTCTGGCCCCAGCGGCCCCTCCGGCCCCACGCCTGGTGGGAAGGGCAGCCCCCAGACCAGCGACGAGAACAACACCTCGGCCTGGGTAGTGGTCCTGGTACTCTCAGTCTCGGGCATAGTCGCCATGCTGGTGTACCGCAATTGGCAGAAGAGGAAAGGACGATGGTAGAGAGACGGAAAAGACGTGTGGGGCGGGTGGTCTTTGTTGTCCTGCTCGTCTATTTCCTGGTCATTGGCGCCATTGCCGCATACAACATCATCTCCACGCAGGCGGGCTATTCTGCCGCGCAAAACGAGTACAAGGATCTGAGGGCCCATGCACCCGCGCCCATCTCCACTCCCGCGGCCACCCCTGAAGAGGTCTATGAGCCGCTGATCGAGCTCTTGACGATAAACCCAGAGTGTGTGGGGTGGATATGGATAGCGGGGACGGCGATCGACTATCCCGTTGCCCAGAGCGACGAGGATGAGTACTACCTCCATCACACTTTCTCCGGCGAGTCGAACTATTCTGGCGCCATCTTCATGGACTCACGTTGCGTTGGTGGTTTCAACGCCCCGGTCGCCATCTTGTACGGCCACAACATGATGGATGGCTCCATGTTCGCCGGACTCAACCTCTATCGCGAGGACGGCTATCTTGCCGACCACCCCGTTGTCAACGTTGTCGACGTCAGCGGCAGGCCGCATACCTACCGTATCTTCCTGGTGCGGCACACTGACATGTATGATGAATCCTACGCGCTGCCCGGGCGAGGCCTTGTTGAGGTGAGGAGCTTTCTAAAAACCCTGGGAGCGCCTGCCGATGCCAGAGTCCTTGTCCTCTCCACCTGCACCAACACCGGGGGCAGTGAGGAGCGCCTCCTCATCTTTGCCACCGAGGAGTAGGGACGCACCAGGAAAGAACAGAGAATCGCCGTTCTTTACAATTCCCCCGTTTCACAAGAATCTAGAATGTCCAGGTTGGAAGAAATTCCTTCAGTCAGCCTGTGCCTTTCCGGTTAAGGCACAGGCGCAAACACCCAGGCAAGGGGTGGGGCTGACAATGGAAGCATGGTGAAGCGGGGGGGCAGGTGAAGCAGGGGGACGGTGTGACAAAGGGGACGGTGTTGTGACAAAGGGGACGGTGTTGTGACAAAGGGGACGGTGTTGTGACAAAGGGGACGGTCCCTTTTGTCATGTTTTCACAGAAAACTTGACAAAAGGGACC
>Ga0082212_10003172_pt1 | contig 23475 bp, 17 predicted proteins | sample TergutNt197P3_FD_71548 | JGI IMG/M metagenome (GOLD analysis project Ga0082212, IMG submission 71548) | Neocapritermes taracua P3 segment gut microbial communities from Petit-Saut dam, French Guiana - Nt197 P3 | ecosystem: Host-associated > Arthropoda: Insects > Digestive system > Gut ... | reverse complement strand
TCCAGAAACTATCCCGCGGATGTCGTTTTACCAGCGCTTTTCCCAATGCGATTTCGGAGCCGAGATATTCGTTAGCTGAGTCAAAGTATGTAAACCCTAACTCCAAAAAGCGATCGACGATTGTATTAACCTGTTCATCCACGAACACCCCATTCACCTGCGGTAAACGCATATAACCGAAACCAAGTTTGTTTGCTCCGGGATTAGTAGTATCGCTTGCCATTGTATTCGCCCCTTTCAATTGATTATTTCATGAATACGTTAGATTCGATTTTATTGACTTTAGGATACCAGTTATTTATAATTAACGCAATAATGTCATTATAAGCAAATTAGTGAAAAGGAAGGGATGGACTCGATCATGGATAAAATTCACGGTGACAATTTCGTAAACCTGCTGGAGGCCCCGTTTTCGCGCAGAGGGTCGTACTTCACATTCGCAAACAGCACAAACGGGCAGGACCTGATAGGCAAATGCACGCTCTGGTTATGTAACTGCAGAATCAACATGATGGCAATGTCTATGGACATGAACGCCAGTAACGGGTTCCGTCAGGTCAGGCTGGAACTTGTGAAAGACGGCAAGGCATTGCCCGCGCTTATTTCCACAACGCCATATGAGGTGATACTCTCTTCGCGCCACGGCTCTGTGAGATTCGCCATCGGTGAACGCAAGCTTGTGATGTGCCGCGGCGAGGATGGACTGGGGCTGCGCGTTACTCCGACGCCGAGGTTTATGGGCCCTGCAGCCATGGACACGCTCGAGGGGAACGACACAAAGGTAATCGGCTTCGGCGTGACAAAAATACTGCTGCTGCCGTTTGCAGGAAAACTAACGCAGACAGAAAGGTTCGTTGAGATTGCTCCTGACAAAAAGGGCGTGATTCAGATGGGCTTTGAAGAATTCCTGCTGGATCCGGTCCACAGGCCCCTGGATGAGTACCCGGACTACGATAAGTGCGTAGCTTCCGTAAAGGCGGACTTCGACGGTTTCTGCGAAAGTGTGTGCCCATCTCTGCCGAAAAAATACGAGCCGATGCGCCTGCAGGCGCTCTGGAACACGTGGAACCTGATGGTCGATCCGGACGGCGAAGCGGCGTATACGCGGCCGATGGTAAAGATGATACATAGTATTTTTGAAGCAGCGTTCGTCTGGCAGCAGCCGATGCAGGCTGTCTGGCTGTCGCGGGACCTCAAACTCGCGTGGGAGATTTTCGTCGCCGGTTTCGACCACCTTGACGATAACGGGCGTATGGCTGACGCGCTTTCTTTCCGCAAGAATGTCGGCGGAGACGGGCTTAAACCTCCAATCCACGGTATGGTGCTGCTCTGGCTGATGGAAAACCGCGACTTCGCTTCAATACCTAAGGAGAGCAAGGAATATGTCTGGGAAGGCATGCTGCGCTGGACAGAGTACTTCCTGAAGTTCCGGGATAAAGACAACGACGGTATCATTGAGTTCCAAAGCGCTCTGGAAACAGGATGGGAAGATTCGCCGTACTATTATGAGATCGGGTTCCCGTGCGCAAGTCCGGATCTCAACGCGTTCATCGCGCTGGCTATGGAAAGCCTCGGGAAGCTTGGGCGCGACATCGGGAAGTCGGAGGATGTATGCAGGTATTGGGAAAAGCATGCAGTAAAGCTGATCTCGAAAATCGTTACAAAGTTCTGGGATGGCAAGCGCTGGTACGCTTTCAATGCAGTCACAGGCGCGAAGTCGCAGACAGCAAATATTTCACTGTACTGCCCGCTGGTCCTTGGAAACAGGCTGCCAAAGGATATCCTTGAAAAGTCCATCGATTTCATGTTCAGCCCGGATGGATTTAACACGCCTTACGGCCTTGCGTCGGAAGGGTTAACAAGCGACAACTTCAGGCACGGCTTCACGAGCGGCAGTATAATCGTTCCGGCTGAGTTCCTTATGGTGCTTGGACTGGAAGCGTGCGGGCGTAAGGATCTTGCGAAAAAGGTTGCCAACAATTACTGCGCAATCATGCGCGACCACGGCATGTACCACATTCATAACGCGCTTACCGGTCACGGGGACAGGAGCCTGACCGCTTTCGGCGAACCCGGTTTGTTCTGGTCCGCCTGGGCGTCGTCATGCTACTTCTGGATGGCCGCGGAGTACGGTGAGTAAAACAGAACCCGCTTCGCGAAGACTTAAGCGGATTGTTATTCAGCAGCGGATTGTTATTAAGCAGCGGACTGATATTCAGCAGCGGACTGTTATTCAGCAGCGGACTGTTATTCAGTAACTCGACGGGGCGCCTGTTCAGGCGCCCCTTAGATGAGTGCTGTCAGGCAATACTCATACGAACCGCGCACGCGCGATTAATCCGCTTAACTACTTGTGTTCTTTGATGTTATACCGACCTGAGCGGACTAAAGTAAACCGGAGAAGATTCGGAGGAAATATGGGCTGGATATACTATGCCGCGACAATCATCGTCATCATCGTAAGCACGTCATTCTGCACTGTTCTATTACGCAAGTACCGGAACATCAGGCAAAGCGGGGTCGTCGTAGACTGTGAGATCGTAGACTGCAACTGGGGCTACTCGACGCGCATGAAGAAAGAGTTTACGCTGGATGTTTCATTTGAGTATGAAGGACGGGAATACCGGTCAAGCTGTACAATGAGACGCTTTGGGTATTATACCCCAAAGGTCGGTGAAAGCATGCAGTTCATACTGTTACCGGACAATACCGAAACTTTGTACCCGACGAAAATCAACCGCTATCCTATCTTCAATACTGCTGTGATGATGGCAGCGCTGGCGCTGATGTTCACAGCTGCTCTGATCGCGACGATAGTTTCGTTGATATTCTGATATAGTAATTACTGCGTAGCCATTAATTGAACAGACACACATTATGCAGCAACTAAATGACTCTCAACACTAATATTATCAACACCGCGTTCTCAACTTTTTCAACTTGTCAACCACGCGGTGGTGATTGTAGACAAAGATCAGGCACAACAGTTGTGCAGATTGCGCATTGCATATGTACTCTGTATTTGAAATAATGTTTGTTAAAGTCAACGAGCAGCTCAAAGTCAAAGAATTATTCGCAGGAGGGCGTACAATGGCAGAAACAGCGGAAGCGATGCGTCAGGAGCGGACAGATAATCTGCATAATATCTATGATAACAAGATACCGAAAAGGGTGCCGATCTCCGTATCGCTGTCACCCGCGGTTATTGCAGGATACGCGGGCCTCGACGTCAGGGCGGCGTACTGGAAACCGTCAATACTCAGAGGGCCGGTCATGGAACTCGCGGAGAGGATAGGGTCGGACGCCGCCATATACGGCGGGAGCATTTACACGCCGGTCTCATCGCAAACCCTGCGCTCGATCAACAAAGTGATGTCCAGCACAGGGTACATGCAACATCCGAACACAATGTGCATGGAAGCGGACGAATACGACGACCTGATAGCAGATCCATACGCGTTCATAATTGAGAAGTGTATTCCAAGGCTTTACAAGAGTCTGGACCCGGAAAGTAACCCGTGGAAGAATATCCTCGCGCTGCTGCAGGAAAGCCAGCTGAAAGCGGCTGTCGCAAGGGAAGACATGGAACTGCGACGGGAGCTTGACGAGCGCTTTGGGTATCCGGCGCCTCCCAGAGCCGGCGGCGGCTTTGGAAGGGTCCCTATGGACTGGATCGCAGACCAGCTTCGCAGTTTTTCAGGGATATGTATCGACGTAAGGCGCTGCAGGGCAAAGCTCATCGAAGCCCTTGAGGCGGTATATCCCATGATATACAAGCTCGGAGTCGCAAAGGATCTGAATAATATAGACAGATACACGAGCACGAGCTTCCAGCTCCATATGGCCACTTATCTCCGTGAGAAAGACTTTGCCGAGGTGTGGCTGCCCACGTGGAAGCGCCAGGTGGAGGACTACGCCTCGCTCGGTATGAGAATTTCGGCCTTCCTTGAAGATAACTGGGACAGACTGCTGGACTATGTTTACGAACTGCCTGCAGGGTCTGTATTCTCCTTTGAGAAGACAGACGCGAAACTTCTGAAAGAGAAACTCGGGAAGAAGCACATCCTTTCCGGAGGCTTCCCGCTGCAGCACCTCACTCAGTGCACGAAAGATGAGATCGTTGGGAAGACAAAAGAGTGGCTCGACGTCATGGCGCCGGGAGGGCAGTATATTTTCGGATTTGACAAGAGCGCGATCACGCATCACGATATTAACATTGAGAATCTTATTGCTGTGTGCGAAACTGTCCGCGAGTACGGCGTATATGACAACCCCGGAGCTCCCGCGGGAGAGGTGTTCGACAAAAGCGTTTATAAGCACTCCGATCTGCCGGAGTTTAAAAGCAAGTACTACACGACATGGGACGAGTATGCAGCTGAGTTCCCGTACACGCCATCCGAGGCGGCGCCGCTTGTCATGCAGAGCGAGGACGCCATGCTGGCATTGATGTTCTCGATGAGTTGTTAGTATTCTCGGGACAAGTCCAGGAGCCTGTGTAAAAAGTCCCGTCATGCGCGCGTAACAGCTTGAACCATTACATTGTGTCCGCCTGGGTGCGGGCGGAAATGATTTGAAATGATTATTATCGGAGAAAAGATCAATGGCGCCATACCTTCGGTTGCTGAAGCGATCGCGGGGCGCGACGCGGAATACATCCGAAGCCTTGCCGTCAGGCAAACGGAGGCGGGCGCGCATTATCTCGACGTATGCGCCGGTACCGCGCCTGAACTGGAAAGGGACGCTCTTACGTGGCTCATCGGCATTGTTCAGGATACTGTGGATACGCCGATATGCATAGACAGCCCCGACCCCGACGTGCTGCGCGATGTTTTACCGCTTATCAGGCATGCCGGGATCGTAAACTCCGTCTCCGGCGAAGGCGCGAAATGCGACAAGATTTACCCGCTGATTGCCGGTTCAGACTGGAAAGTCATAGCGCTCACCTGCGACGACTCAGGTATACCTTCCGACGCGCAGCGGAAAATCGGGATCGCGCTGCAGCTCATCGGCAAAGCCGGAGACTACGGGATAACGCCGGACAGGATATTCGTCGACCCTCTCGTGATGTCGCTCTCGGTGGTAAACGACGCCCTTATCGGTTTTCTGTCAGCTCTCGATGGTATCCGGGAAAACTATCCGGATGTGCATTTTACATCCGGTTTATCAAACATTTCCTTTGGTATGCCGAAGCGCAAGCTGATAAACCAATACTTCCTGGCATTTGCGATTCAAGCCGGGATGGACAGCGCTATCATGGATCCGACGGATAACGTCTTGAGCGCCGGTATTCTTGCGGTTGAGGCGCTGCTCGGCAGAGATAAATTCTGCAGGGCATACAATAAGGCGTACCGCAGCGGCAGGCTGGGAACACCGTAGCATCGCAGCATCGCAGCAACGCAGCAACGCAGCAACGTGGCATCGCAGCAACGTGGCAACGTAGCATCGCAGCAACGTAGCATCGCAGCATCGCAGCCACGTAGCATCGCAGCAACGTGGCATCGCAGCAGCGTAGCATCGCAGCAACGTGGCAACGTGGCATCGTAGCATAGTGCCGCCGGTCAGGAGACTCAGAGGCCCGGAGTGAAAACATATCAAAGAGAAACTATCAACCATGGAGGAAGGTAATGGCAGATTTTTCAAAACTCAAAACAGCGGTAAGCGAGCTGGAGGAAGACGTCGTCCTGGAGCTGATCGACCAGGTCATGGAAGCGGGCGGAAACGATGCTGCCGCAGCTATGGAAGCTTGCCGCGAAGGTCTTGGAAGAGTGGGCGAACTGTTTGAGGATGGGGAGTACTTCGTCTCGGACCTGATCTACGCGGGTGAAATTATGAACCAGGCAGTTGCGAAACTCAAGCCCGCGCTTGCAAAAGGTTCTGAGCAAAAACTCGGGAAAATGATCCTATGCACGGTAGAAGGCGACCTGCACGATATCGGAAAGAATATCGTAAAAGCGATGCTTGAAGCCGAGGGCTTCGACGTGCTGGATTTGGGGATAGACGTCAGCCCTGATGTCATCGTCGAAACAGCGAAAGCCGAGGGGGTATCCATTATCGGGCTGTCCGGGGTTTTGACGCTTGCGGTTACATCCATGAAAGCTACAATAAAAGCTTTCAAGGAAGCCGGCATGCGGGACAGCGTCCGCATTATCATTGGCGGAAACCCCGTAAATGCTGAGGTCTGCTCAGCTGTCGGCGCGGACGCCTGGGCAGTCAACCCGCAGCTTACTGTCAGCACGTGCCGCTCCTGGGCGGAGGGCCCCGGATAAAGACTCTGGAGAAAGACTCCGGATAAAGACTTCGGATAAAGACTCTGGAGAAAGGTCCTGCATAATGCCCCGGATAAAGGCTCTGCACAGATGGATACAGTAATTATTGCATGTAAAACGCTGGAAGACGAGTTGGCGCTTGCTGCGGAAAAGACGGGGATCAAGCTCTCTGTCATATGGCTCGAGTCAGGCTTGCACAACACGCCGAAGATACTAAAAGCAAAGCTTCAGGAGGCCCTGGACAATGTTAGCGCAGGGAGGGTCCTGCTGCTAATGGGATTTTGCGGGAACTCGATCCTGGAGATCAAAGCAGGGGATTATGAGTTGATTATACCCCGGGTCGACGACTGCATATCCTTGCTTCTGGGTTCTGTCGAAAACCGTGCGAAAATTTCAAAAGAGTTCGCGGCGTATTTCCTCACGGAAGGCTGGCTGCGAGGTGAACGGAACATATGGGCCGAATACCTTTACTCGGTTGACAAGTATGGCGAAGAGACCGCAAAAAGCATTACGGAAACGATGCTTGGGCATTACCGCACGCTCGGTTTGCTGGACAGCGGAGCAACGTCCGCAGCGATCCTCGCGGAGAAGACAAAAATCATCGCTGAGACACTGGGGCTTGAGCAGAGGGTCATTCCCGCGTCGACAGGTTATATCGAAGAACTGCTGCGGGGGCCGTGGCCTGAGGACCGCTTCATAGTAAAAGCTCCCGGGGAGTATATAACAGCCGGCGATTTGGGGACATGAGAATTCTTGTTACTGAGTACAGTTCAGGTCCCCCGTTCATCTGAGCGAGAAGAAATGCAATGCAGCGACTGAAGCAAGAGGGGACCTGAACGTACCGGGAACGAACAACACGAAGGAAGAGAGCTACTCGTTTATGGGAGGACAACAGGCAATAAAGGGCGCAAGAGGGAGGATCGATTTCACAGCGGGCCAGCCGTGGAAGAAGATCATCGTTTTCGCGCTGCCGCTTATGCTGAGCAATCTGCTGCAGCAACTGTACAACACCGTCGGATCGATCATCGTAGGCAGGGGAGTCAGCCATGTCGGGCTTGCCGCCGTCGGACTCGCCGGGCCCTATTTGCGCGTCTTGACTTCACTTTTTATGGGCGTCGCAATGGGAGGCAACGTGCTGGTCGCGCAGCAATACGGCGCGAAAGACAAGGCCGGGCTGCGGCGCACAGTTCATTCCGCCATTGTCCTTTCAATAACGGTCGGCCTGACGCTTTCCGTGATAGGCATCGTTTTGGCTCCGTTTATTCTGAAGTGGACAAGCGTTCCTGATGAAGTGTATCCGATGGCGCTTACATACATGCGCATACTTTTTGCGGGAATAGTTTTCCAGATGACTTACAATATGTTGGCAAGTTTTCTTAGAGGGATGGGCAACTCGCACACGCAGCTTATTATCCTTATAATCTCTTCGATCGCAAATATTATCCTGACCTGGGTCTTCGTAATATACTTCAAGTGGGGAGTCGCCGGAAGCGGGTACGCCTTGTTTATCAGCCAGCTTCTGTCGGTGGTCATTATTTTCTTCTACCTGCAGCGCAACGAATGGACGCGCATATCGCTGAAAGAACTGAAGCTTCACGCGGCGGAGACGAAGGAACTGCTCAGGATCGGCCTGCCTACGGCTGTCCAGCAAGTCGTAATGTCTCTCGCGGGAATGATCGTGATGGGTTACATCACAACATACGGCACGGAGACCATAGCGGGTTACTCCGCAGGCAACACGATAGACATGTACATTCAGATGCCTATCCAGTCGCTGAATATGTCGGTCACGCCTTTCGCCGCTCAGAACGTTGGCGCCGGCAAGATGGACAGGGTCCGCACAGCGGCGAAGCAGGTCGTCCTGATAAACACGGGGATAAACCTTGTGATTTCAGCCGCGGTACTTATTTTCAGCAGGTCCCTGCTTGGCTTGTTCACAGTCAACGCCGCGACTATCGCCGCCGGTACGGTTATGCTGCGATGTATTGTGCCGACGAACATCCTCAGCGCGATCAACCAGCCGTTATCCGGCGTCATTCGCGGGTCCGGCGACCCGGTGACGCCGATGATAAACTCGCTGATGATGGTCGTGGTCATACGTATACCCGTAATCATCCTGCTAAACAGGACTTTCGGGCGCATAGAGGTCGTATACTTCTCCCAGGCAATATCGTATTTTTATGGTATAATACACATACTGATCGTATACAACAAAGGAAAATGGAAGAAAAGGGCGCTTGCCAGGATCGAAGCGTTAAAACGCGCCGCATCGGAGTCGGCAGAGACGGAGGCGGAAAAGGTAATATAATGAATGTCGGAATGATACAGCGAAATACTGCGAATGAGTGAGCATAAGGAGAAAACATAAAGAATCAGTAGAGGAAAGGACATAATATGGGAAAATACGTTATCAAGCGCATTCTGATAATGATCCCCATACTTATCGGCATCAGCTTTATCGTGCAAATACTTGTTTCCGTCGCGCCCGGGGATCCGGCAAGGTCTATCGTCGGCGCTGACCGTGAAGAGTGGGAGTATGAAAAGGTCCGGGAAGAGCTCGGATTGAATAAGCCGATGCTGGTTCGTTATTGGGACTTCATCGGAAACGTAGTCAGGGGTAACTTCGGAGTGTCGTTCTTTACAAAAAGACCTATAATGAGCGAGATAATGACCCGGTTCCCTTATACGATAATGATCGCGCTCCTGAGCGTTGTTCTCGCGGTTTTGGTGGGCATCCCGCTGGGCATATTCGCGGCGACAAACCAGTTCACATGGAAGGACTCATTCTCCGTACTGCTTTCTCTGATAGTGGTATCGATGCCGTCGTTCTGGTTTGCGCTGCTGCTTGTGCAATTCTTTGCAGTCAAACTGAGGGTGCTGCCTGTGTCCGGTATTGCCACCTGGACAGGGTATATCCTGCCGGTAGTATCAATCGCTCTTGGATACGCCGCGTCGATCATGAGACAGATGCGCTCAAACATGCTTGAAGTCATACGGCAGGACTATATCATCACCGCGCGGGCGAAAGGATTATCGGAGCGAAAAGTACTGTATAAACACGCGCTCAAGAACGCGCTGATTCCGGTCGTCATGACAATTGGCGTGCTGTTCGGGATGTCACTCGGCGGCGCTCTTATTGCGGAGACGATTTACTCGCTTCCGGGTCTCGGCAGCTTCACGCTTGCAGGACTTCAAAACAGGGACTACCCGGTCATTCAGGGCAGCGTCCTGTTCATGTCGGTAATATCCATCACCATGATGCTGCTGATAGATATCGCTTTCTCGTTCATCGATCCGAGGATACGTTCGCAGTATACGAGAAAAAGAAGAGGAGCAAAGGAGGATCTTGGCCGTGGAAACGCGTGAGAATAAAGTGAAAAAGCAAAATGAAGTCTGGAAGCGCCTGAAGAGGAAGAAGATAGCCGTAGCCGCCATGATCATCCTCATTTTACTGTTCGCAATGGCAATATTTGCCCCGCTCATCGCACCGTACGGATATGAGGAAGCAAACTTGAGCCGGGGGCTTGAACGTTCGAGCAGTGAACACCTGCTTGGAACTGACAGGCTTGGGCGCGACACGCTGAGCAGGCTCATCTACGGGTCCCGCCAGTCGCTGCAGATCGGGATAATCGCGCTTACGAGCGCGACGCTCCTCGGCGTCTTTGTCGGGTCGATCGCCGGCTACTACGGGGGGTTTGTCGATAACGCGATCATGCGGTTTCTTGACTTGTTCAACGGAATACCAATGTTCCTGCTCACGGTGACGCTTGCCGCGGTGCTGGGGCCGAGCCTCAGAAATGCGATAATAGCCATTGCCATAGCCATGTGGCCGGGCAGCGCGCGCCTCATGCGCGCTTCGATCCTCTCCGTGCGGGAGATGGAATACATAGAGGCTGCAAAGTCAAATAACGCGAATGTCTGGAGGATCATCCTCAGGCATATCATCCCGAACGCTATTGCGCCGGTACTTGTCTCATATACGATGGGAATGGGAATGTCCGTGCTGCAGGGGGCTTCGCTAAGCTTCATAGGCCTCGGGGTCCAGCCTCCGATCCCGGAGTGGGGGGCGATGATCTCGGAAGCCAGGAGCTTCATGAGAGCGCAGCCGCAGCTGGCGTTGTATCCGGGCATTCTTGTTATGATAACCGTTCTGGCGTTTAATATGCTGGGCGACGGGCTAAGGGACGCCCTCGACCCGCGCCTGAAGGACTAAGGGTGGTTTTTATGGATGATAGTAAAGAAATCGTACTGGACATAAGGGATCTTGTCGTCAAGTACCGGACAGTGGAAGCCGTTGTCCACGCTGTCAACGGGATAAACCTCACTGTCAGAAAAGGGGAGACAGTTGGGCTTGTGGGCGAGACAGGAGCGGGAAAAACGACGACTGCCCGTTCGATCATGCGTATCCTGCAGACTCCGCCCGCGGACCTCTGCGGCGGCCAGATACTTTTCCGCAACGAGGATATCCTCAAAAAGACAGAATCGCAGATGCGGAAGATACGCGGCAAGCAGATTGCAATGATTTTCCAGGATCCGATGACAGCGCTTAACCCCATCGAGAAAGTCGGCCTGCAGATCGCAGAAGCAGTGAAGCTGCATGAAAAGGTTTCGCAGTCCGCCGCGATAGGGAAGGCATGCGACATGCTTGAGCTTGTCGGAATACCGATGGAACGGTACGTCGAGTACCCGCACCAGTTTTCGGGCGGAATGAAGCAGCGCGTCGTCATCGCTATGGCGCTTGCGTGCTCGCCTGAGCTCCTGATCGCGGACGAGCCGACTACTGCATTGGACGTCACAATACAAGCGCAGGTCCTTCAAATGATGCAGGAGCTTAAGAATAAGCTGGGGACTTCGGTGATCATGATAACGCATGACCTGGGCATCGTCGCAAAGTCCTGCCAATCCGTCGCCGTCGTGTATGCAGGGGAAATTGTGGAGTACGGGTCTGCGGTGCATATTTTCGAGCATACTGCGCACCCGTACACAGTCGGCTTGTTCGACTCGCTGCCGCAGCTGGATTCGAAAGAGAAGCGTCTCAAACCGATAAAAGGGCTCATGCCGGACCCGACAAACCTTCCTGTGGGCTGTAAGTTCTGCGAACGCTGCCCGGAAGCGACCGATGAATGCAGCAAGACGTTACCGGAAGTAAGGGAAATCAGCCCCGGGCATCTTGTAAAATGTCATCACAGGGAGGTGAATTGATTATGCCGTCTCTTTTGGAAGTAAATAACCTTAAAAAGTATTTTAAGAACCCCGGAGGGATGCTCCACGCTGTCGATGATATCAGTTTCAGCCTGGAGAGCGGCAAGACTCTCGGTGTAGTCGGGGAGTCAGGCTGCGGAAAGACAACGCTCGGCAGGACGATTCTGCATCTGATAGACCCTACGTCCGGGAAAATGATGTTTGACGGCAGGGATATATCCGCACCCACAAACAGGGAGCTTATCCGCCTGCGCGAGGAGATGCGTATTATCTTTCAGGATCCATACTCGTCGCTGAACCCCCGAATGTCAGTAAGCAGCGCGATAATGGAGCCGCTCCAGATCCAGGGAAAGCTCTCGAAAGCGGAGATTATGGGTGAAGTCAGGGCGTTGATGGATGTAGTCGGGATCGCCAGGCGGTTTGAAAACTCATACCCGCACGAACTCGACGGGGGCAGAAGGCAGCGTGTGGGCGTGGCTCGCGCCCTGTCTCTCAGGCCGAAGTTCATTGTATGCGACGAGCCTGTGTCAGCGCTGGATGTTTCGATCCAGGCGCAGATAATCAACCTGATGCTCGATCTGCAGGAGGAGCGCGGGCTTGCGTACTTGTTCGTAACGCATGACCTGTCTGTGGTAAAGTACATATCAAATGATATTATGGTCATGTACCTCGGCAATATGGTCGAAAAGGCGCCGTCCGACGAACTGTTTAAAAGCCCGCTGCACCCGTACACGAAAGCGCTTCTCTCAGCGATACCCGTACCGAACCTCAGAGATCAGACAGAGCGCATAATCATGCAGGGCGAACTTACGTCGCCTGTGAACCCGAAACCGGGATGCCGGTTCATGGCAAGGTGCCAGTTTGCGTCGGATGAATGCAGAGCGCCTCAAGTTCTGGAAGAATACGCACCGGACCACTTCGTTGCGTGTTGTAAATATAAAACGCTGATAAATCAATAGAAGAAAAGGAGATTATGGAATGAAAAAGGCAATTGGGAGAATCCTGACCTTGCTGTTATGCTGCGCACTCCTTGCGGGAGTAGCCGCATGCAGCAAAGATGACAACAAAGCAGGCAGCGGCGACAGCAACGCGGGAGGAAGCAGCGCCGGCGACAGCAACACCGGAGGAAGCAACGCAGGGACCGGAGGAAGCAACTCAAGCGAAACGAACACAGGCGGAGGAAACGCAGGCGGAGGAAACGCCGGAGGCGGAAGTGAGAGCGGCCCGCCGAAGCGGGATTATCTGAACGTAGCCTACACCCAGGACGGCGGGACGCTGGACCCGCTGTATAACGTGGGCTGGGACTTCCTGAGCGCGCTCCGTATGATTTACGAGCCGCTCTGGGAGCAGTTCGGCCAGGATGAAGACCTCGCGTATCGTTATGTACTTGCGGAGAGCGCAGAAGTCACAAACGGCGGGTACGGGCTTCTGGTACACCTCAGGAAAGACGCGTATTTCGAGTCCGGCAACCAGGTAACTGCTGAAGACGTGCTGTTCACGCTGAACAAGGCAAACAACAGGACCGGCGTCTCTGCGTTCTTCAGAACTCTTGATGAGGAGAACACAAAAGTAATTGACGAGTTCACTCTTGAAATGATTTTTACCGAACTGTCTGTCGACCAGATGGCGGGATTCTCCAGCTTTTACATTTTTGACAGGTTATCGTATGACGCGGACACTATTGCAATGGTCTCCTGCGGCTCGGGACCGTACAAAGTGGACGATTATATTGTCGGCAGCCATTTCAATCTGGTGCAGCGCGACGACTACTGGGGAGGGAAACTCGATATCATCCCGAAACTCTACTTTAAAAAGCTCACAGAGGAAGCTCAGAGGGTCAACGCGCTTATAACCGGCGACGTAGACATCGCTGTTGTACCGTATCAGGATATAGATTTTGTCAACGATAATGTGGATGAAATGGAAGTCAGCTTTTTCAGCGGCGACACGACGGCGGCACTGCATATGAGCGCTTCTACGGAGCGTGATATATTCTCCAGGCTTGGCACTGACGCCCGCAGAGCGGTAGCCCTCGCAATAGACAGGCAGGCTATCGTCAATGTCGCATACAGCGGCTACGCTAACGTATCAAGATTTCCGCTTTCGGCCGGGACCGCCGACGCTTTCCCGGAACTGTTCGACCTCGGTATATACAGCGAAGGGTATAACCCGACTCTCGCAAAGGAACTTGCCGAGTCTTCAGGGCTTGTCAATTATAAACCGCTTCTAATCAATAACAGCGGGCCTGTACAGATGCTGATCAGCGAAATAATCCAAATGAACCTTGCCTCCATTGGGGTCGACATTGAAGTACGGTCGCTGGATATGGGCTCATGGCTGACATACGCGTTTGACGCAACGCAATGGGATATGGCAGTCGATTTCACGTTCGGCGGTACATGCGCCGCGGGCTACAGGACGTGGTACAGGATGATCGGCGGGTACAACACCAACCCGTGGCCGGGAAGCGAAAGGTTTGGAGAGATAATTGAAGGACCTCCGGGAATAACAGAGATTTCAGATTACAGTATCCTGAGGCCATACTACATCGAACTGACACAGATCCATGTCCAGTCGATACCGTGGTACATCATTTGTGACGTTTTGGTACCGACAGCGCACAACAAGGATCTAAAGGGCTGGAAACCGATGCGCGCAGGCAACATAATCTACACCGATCTATCCTGGTAATTCAGAGGTAGCACAAGGGGGGCAACTATGGTAAACGCATTTGAGACATTCCCAAACCTGCTGGCGCCAATAAAGATCAGAAACGTGATGTTCCGCAACAGAATGTTCGGCGCGCCGATAAACGCTGCGGAGATCGAATTCGACGGCCAGCCGCCAATGTCAGGCGTCATGGTGTTTGAACGCAAAGCGACAGGGGGCGCGGGGGCGATAATCGTAAGCGAGGTCGATGTCGACCCCAGCGAACCCAGGCACGGCAGGTATCCGCGCGATATTACAATGAGGACTAACAACAACTACGCGCGCGTAGCGAGCGCCATAACGCGTAACGGCGCCGTCGCTGCGGTGGAGCTTGAGTTCGCGGGCATAAACTCGCACAGCAGCGACCCGCTTTGGGGCCCGGTCGATATGGAGATGACTACTTTCGGGCATACCAGAAAAGTCGTTGGGATGAGCGAAGAAAGGCTGCAAGAGGTCATAAGAGGCTTCGGAATGTCCGCGGGCGCAGCAAAAAGAGCCGGGTTCGACATGATAGTCCTGCACGGGGCGCACGGCTTTGGGCTTCAGCAGTTCATGTCGCCTACTATCAACACAAGGACGGACAGGTGGGGCGGCAACCCGGAAAACCGCTGCCGTTTCGCTGTTGAGGCAATCAAGGAGATACGGAGGGTCTGCGGGCCCGGGACGCCGATCGAGATCAGGATCAGCGGCCATGAGATACTGCCGGGCGGATACGGCATAGACGAGGGGATACGCATTGCAGAGCAACTCGACGGAGTAGCCGATATCATCCATGTATCCGTTGGTGCGATAAGCCGCTATGAAGCCGGGACTTTCGCGCGCACGCAGCTTAGTATGTTCTACCCCGACGGCAGGAATGTGGAATACGCGGCGGAAATAAAGAAGCACGTCAAGAAGTCGCTCGTAGCGACTGTCGGCGGCTTGTGCGACCCGTATTTCATGGAGGATATCATCGCATCCGGCAAAGCGGATATAGTTTATATGGCGCGTCAGCTTCTCTGCGACCCGGATATGCCTAACAAGGTGCGGAGCGGCCGCCCGGAGGATATCCGCAAGTGCGTACGCTGCCTCAGTTGCTTCGCCGAAGGCGTAGGGCACGGCGATCTCCTGTGCGCGCTTAACCCGGAGATTGCGCGCGAAAGGGAAGTGTACTACTCGCTGCCCGAGCCTGTGAAACAGCGCGTACTAGTCATTGGCGGCGGGATCACAGGGATGCAAGCCGCGCTCACGGCAGATAAAAACGGCCATGAAGTAATACTGTGCGAAAAGAGCGGGGAGCTTGGCGGACGCATACTGTGCGAAGCGAACGTCCCGTTCAAGGAGCACCTGCACGAGTACATCCTGCAGCAGAGGGACTTCATCTCCAGAACCGGCGTCGAGCTTCGGCTCAACACCGAAGTCACTCCGGAGCTCGCGAAGTCGCTGAAACCTGACGTGATCATCGCGGCTGTGGGGTCGGACCCGATAACGCCGGACATCCCGGGGATTGGTAACGCAAACGTCCATCAGGCGATTGAAGTGTTTAAAAACCCGTCGCTCGCAAAGGGAAAAACAGTAATACTCGGGGCAGGCTTTGTAGGCACGGAGCTTGCGATCTATCTCGAGGGCGAGTTCGGGATTAAATGCGAGATCGTTGAGATGCTCGGTATGATCAGCGACGGAGGCAACAATTGCCAGAAGCAGGCCATTGAGGACATGATCGCACAGAAAAACATCCCCATCCGCTTCAACACGAAAGCGATGGAGATCACAGCTGACGGAGTCAGGTGCCAGGGGCCGGACGGCGAAGTTACTTACGAAGCTGATACCGTTATCCACGCCGTCGGCATGAGCCCGTGCCAGGAAGAGGCTCTGAAGTTCAACCAGTGCGCCGGCGCTTTCCATATGGTAGGCGAGTGCCGCAAAGCAGCCGACATCCTGTACGCGACCAGCACCGCCTACACCGCAGCGAGGCTAATCGGGCGGTACGCGTAACGCGTGCGGTCAACTTGATCCATAGTGACTAAATCATAGTGATAAGAAGCGGCTGTCGCACTAAGAAAGTGAGACAGCCGCTTCTTATCGTGAGAGTAGTTGTTAGCACAACAGAACCGTCCCTTTGTGCTACCCCAGCAGCTCTCTTTTCACAAGCGTCTTTATTAGCTGCACTTTGTACGCGTTCGCCTCAAAAGGAGCAGCGCCCTCCGCGGCGGCAACGCCCGCGGCTTCTGCAAGTTCCGGCGTTAACTCCTGTCCCGCAAGCAACGCCTCCGCCTTATCGGCACGATACGGTTTGGGCGCAACCCCTCCAATGCATATCCTGTAGTTGTTTTTTAAGTCTTTCGCAACCGCAAGGTTTATCACCGGGAAATCTATGCTTTTGCGGAAAGCAAAGCGCTTGTAGCTGCATTTATATGCATAGTCCGTGAGCGGGATTCGGATTTCCGTGATGACTTCTCCGCGATCAAGCACAGTCGCGGACAAGACTCCGACTCCGAAAAAGTCGTTGACGTCTATCATTCTCTTCGATGTTTTTATCATTGCGCCCATGACTGTCAACACAGGCGCCAACTCGCCTTGATTTACTGCGATGCAGGCCCTGCTCATTCCGGGCGACGACTTAAATGTTTCGCCGCCGAAAACAGAGTGATAACGGTTGTCGCCGCTCACCGCGAAGCATGTGTCTCCGCCTTTGCGCGCGCAATTGAACCTGTTGTTAAGTTTGCGGAAGTACCAGCAGCGCGGCAGTTGGCAGAGGTTGCCGCCGATCGTCGTCGTTTCGCGGAGTGTTGGTGAAGAAGCGCTGCCAGCCGCCTTCGCAAGAGCGGGCGCCCGCCCGGACACGGCCTCGTTTCTCGATATTTCCGCCAGCGTTACTAATGCTCCGATCACGAGTACGCCTCCGTCAAGGGAGATTGAGTCCAAGCCCGGGATCGATTTTAAATTCACGACAGTTTTCGGATACTCCGGGAGTATGTCGTCTTTCAGAATACCAAGCAAGTCACCCCCGCCTGCTATAGCAACAGCGCCTTCGCTCAGGAGCGCCGCCGACGCTTCTTCAACAGTCGCCGCGTTTATATGGCTGAAAGGTCTCATATTTCATCCTCCTTCTTAACACTTTCCGAGCGCCTTCAGCACCCGGTCCGGCGTCGCGGGGGACTCGACCCACACGCCCGTCGCGTTGTGTATCGCCGTAATGATCAGATGCGAGTTAGCGAGATTATGAGCAATGCCCGAAGCGCCGTATGCGGCGTTTCCGCTCCTCAGTTCAAGTATCTCCTTATCCACCACAGGCACATCCAGCGTCGTGGGCTTTCTGTAGTCGATCATATTGCCGTTGAGTTTGACGCCGGTCTCAGGGTCGAGGATATACTCTTCATGGAGCTGGCAGCCCTGCGAGAAGTAAACGACCTGGTCGATCTGGCTCTCCAGCGACGTGCGGCGTATGACCTTTCCGGGATCGATTGCGATCAGGTACTTCAGTATCTCGACTTCGCCTGTTTCTTCGTCGACGGCGACTTCGCACCATGATGTGTTCATGGTGTCCAGCTTCCTGCCGAACGTCGTGGACCACGCCGCGGTGGGGGAGTGCCCGCCGTAGTCGGCGGTAATGGTTTCCGGAGTCGCCTGCGAAAACGGGATGAACTTTGAAGGGTCGTCTTTTACGAAAATCTTCCCGTCCATAATGTCAAGTTCTTCCGCCTTGCAGCCTTTGATCGGACTGTCGAAGGGCCGCCTGGCGAACGAGCCGACGTTCCTGCCGGAGAGGCCCTGAGCGTGGCGCACTGCGGCTTCCAGAATTTTGTCTTTTAGCTTGTTTGCGCATTCTTTGACTATCCAGCCTTTACCCGTAACTCCGTCTGAACCGCCCGCTTCGTCCGTATGTTCTGCGCGGTAATCGTAATCGACGCAGATGTCTTCATATTCAAGCCCGAGCTCTTCGGCAATTATCATTGTGAAACATTCGGTACCGAACCAGCCGGTGATTGGGCCTTGCGTCGGGAAATGTACTACGCCGGCCCTGTACTCAAGCTTGCAGAAGTAGCGCATAAAGCCGTGGCGCGGACACTGCTGATAGCGGAACGAAGCTCCGTGCATGCGGCCGTCGGGCAGGCGTTTTGCGCCCGCCGGATGCCAGTTCCAGTTCATCGCTTTCTTTCCGGCTTCAAGGCACGCTTCAAAGCTGGGTACAGGCCGCGTGTCTTTTTGAGAGTCCGGCCCGTGCAGGTTAAGGCGCGCGATATCAGTGGGATCCATACCCAGCTTTTCGGCGATCAGGTACTGCCCGATAGTGAGCTGGTCCCATGTGTAAGGTACGAACTGGAAGCATGTGTGCATGTAACCGCGGTTCGAATCCACGATGGAGTAGCGCTGCGCGATGTTTTCGCACTTGAGAGTATAGTAGCCGCCCCAGTCTCTGTCCATAACTGTCATTTCGGAAGAGTACGGCGTACCATGGTCGATTATTGAGCTGTCGTCAACGGCGGTGATAAGGCCATCGTTCGTGACGCCAAGCTTTATTTTGACGCGCCGCTCGTTCACGCAAAGATCAAAGTTCTCCTCGCGGGTGTTGCAGCAGCGCACAGGCCTGCCGACACGTCTGCTCAGGAGCGGCGTTATCTCCTGTGACATGCGCAGACCCCAGTCGCAATACCTACCGCCCTGAAAAAGCCCTTCCTGAATGACGTTGTCATTGTTCATAGAGTACATATGAGCTATTGCTTCTCTTCGCTGGACAGCGCCTTCTATGTGCAGAGTTCTGCCCGGCTTATACATATTATCAGCCCACCAGGCGACGGAAGCCTCCGGGTTCGGCAGAAGGGAAACAACGTCGTGCAGCTTGACTTCGTAGTCCAGCGTAAAGTCGGCTTCCGCCCAGCCGGCGTCAAGATCGCCCTCTATTTTATTCGAGTACCTGACGTTGCCCTCTTTCGGCTTGTCGCCGGGGTAACTGAGCGCCATGGCGTCATAACCCGCGGTAGTCTTCATATGCGGCATGCCGCTTGTATCCGGCTCAGACCATTCCGGCCCGCGAATGACGGGGAAGTCAGGGTCCAGCCCCTTTTCTATGTCAACAATGAACGGGAGCTGTTCCCACTCGACTTTCAAGGCTTTAAGCGCTTCTTCGCACAGCGACTCGCTTTCGGCTATGACAACCGCGCCTATCTCGGCGCCTTCAACATGCGCTTCGTTCGGGAGATAATCCGGCCTGTTGCCGCCTCCGATAGGATTGAGCCTTATATCTTTGAATATCGGGTCGTCCCAAAGCACGACGTCCACTACGCCCGGTATCCCGAGAGCGCAGGATGTGTCTATGCTCAGCACCTTTGCATGCGCGTAAGGGCATCGCAGGATCTTTGCGAACAGCATACCGGGCGCTGTGTAATCCGAACCGAACTTCGCGATTCCTGTCGCCATGGCATAAGACGTTAAACCCGGCAGGTTCGGCTTTCCGACTACCCGGAAGTTTTCACGCAATCCGTTTCTTCCTGTAATGTCAGGCATTAACTGTCACCCCTTTCTTTTGCGCCGCTCAATGTGTCGGAACCATCTGATCCTGCTGTGACAGCCGCTTCAAAAGCGGACTCTCCCGGCTCAGCACTGTCCGCCGCCGACTCAGCACTGCCCGCCGCCGACTCCGCCGGAAACAACCCGGCTTCGGACATCTCCCTGACTGCTTCCAGTATAGCCTGCGAGTGGCGCGGGTATGTTCCGCAAATGCAGATGTTGCCGCTCAGCGCTTCGTTGATCTCGTTTTCGGCGGGGGACGGGTTCCTGTCCAGAAGCGCCTTCGCCGCGACCAGGAAGCCGGGCGTGCAGTAACCGCACTGCATGGCGTCCCACTTGCAGTACGCGTCAATAAGCGGCTTCCACTTTGGTATCACCGCTATCCCTTCGACGGTTTCGATGACCTTGCCCTCGCACTCAACAGCAAGGATGTTGCAGGAAAGAGCAGGGTAGCCGTCCATGATGACAGTACAGGAACCGCAGGCGCCCCTGTCGCACATCTCTTTGGCGCCGATCAGGCCGAGATGGAACTGAAGGACCTGCTTCAGCGTCAGGTGCGGCTCTGCAATGATCCTGCATGTCTTTCCGTTAACGTTGAGAGTCATCGTCACAGGCGCTATGCTGCCCGGATGCTCTTCGCTGTAATGGTAAATAAGTTCGGTATACCCCAGACACTTCCACCGGCATATCGGGCACTCGATCACACCCGGTTGTACCGGCATGGCTGCGATAGCGGCAGCGGCTTGCTCGCTTGCCGACTTCAGTGTGACCCCTGCCTGTCGTGTTTCCATATTACAAACCCTTTCTATGCGTTTTATCTGTGTATATACATTTAAAATATAAACGACATAGCAGCAGTTGTCAATTAGCAGTGTAAATGGTATCTATTCAGATACCCTCTCAGGACCGGTGAGGAAGACGTTTATTCTGCTTCCGAAAAGCGGAGGCATGGATGCCGGAGCGCACGAATTGGCACATGGATGTGCCACTGAGCGGAAAGGAAGCAGAAAAACGTCTTCTGAGCGCAAGGTCCTGAACAGATACAAAATATGATTATTTACAAATCAATTGCGTTGTGTTACCATGCTAACAATAAAGTTCGGGAGCCTCTGAGACACCTATGCGAAGCGCCCGAATAACAATTGCCGAAAGGAGCGAGATAATGGACATAAAAACGGTTATGTCTGAATTCGGGTTCGGACACCGCTGGTCCAGACACGTCGTTGTCGACCATGAAGGCGAGCTATGGCTTGCCATGGCCCCCGTCGCGGTTGGGGGCTTTTTGCCTATGGGCGCAACAAGCATGCCGGGGACGCTGAGGGTCGAACCGGTGGAAAACGGGGCGGCCGCGCCATTCACCTACACCGTTTCCGAAGCGCTGCTTGAACTCGCAACGCCGGGCGGAGGCGCCGTCAAGATCGCGATAGACGCGGATACGCAAGCGTTGAGAATCAAAGGGAACACAGCGTTTTGCCTTAACGGAGGCGAAGCCGCGGCATTCGTCACTACACTCAACACCCCGGAAGGCGTCGTGATAGGCGCCGGCTCAAACCGCTATCTTATCACAGCGAAGAAAGGTAAAATAACGTTCGACGACACCTGGATCCTCAACCAGTTCCACTCCGTAACGCCAAAACTCGACGTGGAACCGGAAGACGGCGAGTTCGAACTTTATGCATTTGATCTGCCGCCCGATACGGATATCCCCGAGATCACAAAAACGCTTGAAGAATGCGCTGCGGATAACAGCGCCGCTTTCGCCTCGTTTATTGATACGCTGACAGACGTCCCTGCGGAGTGGGCCGACGTTAAGGAGAAGATCGCATATCCCGTATGGCTGTGTCACAGGGTGCTGACAGGAGAACATGAGGTCATCGTTGCCAACAAGCGCAACTCAAAGGAGACAGGTTCCAGGCTGATGGCTATCGCCTCCATGGCGTTTAAAGATCCGCGAACAGCCGTAAACATGCTCCTGTCATATCCGGTGGAGCTGCCGCCGGCAGCAGGCGTTGCCGCCGCAAGGCTGCTTAATGAAAACATGCTGAACGATTCCAGAGGAGAGATATACCGCGTATACTCCGCGCTGGAGACCGCAGCAAGAGAATGCGTTAGAGAAAGAACCGTTGACATGGACGGACTGAGCTTTAACGCATTTCGCTTTGAGAGCGGCCTGAACAGATCTCCGGAGTTCTTCAAAGCAGGCGAACCTGTTTTTACGCCTGATCTTAACGCGTACCTTATTATTATCAGCGAAGTTCTCGGCAAACTCGCGAAAATGGAGTACGACGACGGCGTCGCGCAAAAATGGGCGGCCAACTCGAAAACCCTCACAGCAAAGCTCATCGCCGAACTGTGGAACGGCGAGGACTTTATCGGCAAGAACGCGTATACAGGCGAGCTTTCGGAGCCCGACGAGTTCTTATCGCTTGTTCCGATCATACTGGGCGCAAGGCTGCCGCAAGAGATCATAAAGAAGCTGGCGTCAAAGATAAACGCTGAGGTTTGCGACAGCGCGACAGGCTTCCTGCTTGCCGGCGGTTTGTTTGACGCGGGCGAAACCGAAGCCGCAAAAAATATCGCTCTGAACGCGCTGAAGAAAGTGCGCGCCGAAGGTATTTCATGTCCGTTCTATGGCGCGTCGCTGCTTGCGCTCGCGCATAAAGTTCTATTATAAAGGAATGGTGGTGATAAATAATGTTTGGTACATATGAACGATTTAACCTTGTACGCGGCTCGTTTGCGCGCAGCGGCAGCAACACGTACGTGGCGGAGGACTTCCATAAGCACGGTATGCTGCGGCTGGGCAACAACTGGACAGGGCAGTCGCTGAGCTTCTCCGATTTCATGTTCGATATAAAGCTGCTCGTCAACGGGGCGCCTGTTCAGTATTCATATTTCGCTGACGAGGCTTCAATAGAGCTGGACGCGAACAATGCCGTCGCGTGCTGCGCTTCCGCGGAGATCGCGCTGACGGACCGTTCGCATTTCCGTATCCGCGGCTGTAACGCGGGCGTGAGGCTAGAACTTCGTTCCGCGGCGGGAAACGGCGCCAGAGCTTGCCGCGGTATTTACGCGCTTCCGGACGGAAGCGGATGGGAAGGCGAATTCGGCCAGTTCGGGAAGCTGTTTTTTAAAGCGATCACGGGCAACTACAGCGTAGCCTCTGTTTTCGATTATGAGAAGAACGAATACTCTCTCGTACGCATCGACTTCATGCCCGACGCGGAGACAGGCGAGTTTGAAGCTGCGGTACACGATTACCGCGATAAGCTTCTTCCGTTCGGCGAGTACGAGGACTTTGACGACCTTCTCGCATATAACCGCGCTGACTTCGCTGACTTCAGCGAGATCTACACCGCACCCGCTGCCGGCTACGAGGAAATGTCTAAATACGCAAGGTGGATGATTTGGTCCTGCCGTACAAAGGCCATAGGATGTTTCAGCCAGCCTTACATCCTGTTCCAGAACGCCTGGGGGTGCTCGGCGGCGCCATGGCAGCAGAGCTATAACGCAATGGCGATGCTGGCGGACCCTGTCGAAGCGTGGCGTCTCATATGCGTTATGTTCGACCATCAGGACAAGCAGACAGGCAGGGTTCCGGGCTTCCTTGGTTACGCAAGCCCCGCTATGTCAGGCATGCAGCCGGCGTTTCAGGGCTTTGCGCTCGAATACCTGTTCCGCAAGGTCGGCGACGACTTTATATCCGTTGACGAAGCGGAGCGTATGTATCCCAAAATGGCCGCCTGGGCGGAATACTGGGCTAAGTATCACAACGCCGGGTTCGGCAACGACGTTCTTTCGCTGCACAGCC
>Ga0082212_10003171_pt1 | contig 23475 bp, 21 predicted proteins | sample TergutNt197P3_FD_71548 | JGI IMG/M metagenome (GOLD analysis project Ga0082212, IMG submission 71548) | Neocapritermes taracua P3 segment gut microbial communities from Petit-Saut dam, French Guiana - Nt197 P3 | ecosystem: Host-associated > Arthropoda: Insects > Digestive system > Gut ... | reverse complement strand
GGCAGGCTGACGAGCTCATCCACAGAGGTTACCCCTAAAGTGTTGAAGACTCTTTGTGATTGATCTCTCCACGTTGACAAATCCCTGAGTCCGAAAAACGGCGATCCGCTATGGATGATAGCTTTCTGGAAATAGCGCCGCGCTGACTCGATTGCGCAGAGATAGAGACAAGCCATCCCTCCCGCGGACTGTCCGTATATAGTGACATTGCCGGGATCTCCGCCAAAAGCCCCGATGTTTTCATTCACCCATTTGAGAGATTGGATCATATCCAGGATCCAGATATTATTGCAGTAAGCATACTCTTCGCTGAATCCATCCAACAAAGACAAGTCGATCGACCCAAATAGACCTAGCCTGTAGCTGATTGTCATCATGACTACATCTTCGCCATCTGGTAAGTTGGCTGCGAAATTCCGCCCGCAATATATAGAGTTGTTGCCGCTGTCACTGACAAAACCGCCGCCGTGGATAAAAACCATCACAGGTTTTCCTGTGGTTGCGGCATTCTTCGTCCAGATATTCAGATAGAGACAATCCAAACTGGTTTTGCCCTGAGAAGGCGGTATTGCTTCGTTATAGGGTTGTAAACCGGCAGGTCCAAACTCTGTAGCAGCGATTATTTCGTCTGACGTAGTCGATACATCCCGGGGAGGCTTGAATCTCTCGACAGGCGCCGCATAGCGGATACCAAGGTAAGATTCAACTACACCATCGAAGAATCCTGTATAGGTCCCGGTTCTGGCGACCACTTTTGCTTCGCGCTTGTTGTCTGTTCTTTGACCACTAATCATTACTCTATCTCCTCGACATTTTCATAATCACGCAAGCGCGACCTAGACGACGTTCAATGCAATCTCAACCATCCCACAGGGAAACAGACACGCTCAAAATCAGAATTTTCATAAGAGATTGCGTGGCCAATGCTTCGTGTATTACATCCACATACAGCCGATTGAGTGAAACTCGATCAAGTCCTCAATACTGATGTCGGGATTCATATATCTGTTGCGTTTTGCGCATTTTCCTTTGTAGTCAATTGCCTTTTCAGGGCATAGCTGTATACAGGCCATGCACTGTTCGCAACCATGCTTAAAATCAGGCTTCCTATCAGAGAGCTCAATATTATCGACAGGGCACACTTTTTCGCAAATACCGCAAAGCGAGCAGTCTCCCGTTAGCTGAAACCCTTTGTCCCTGCTTGTCATACCGGGTATCACGGCGTTGTAGTACATCACAGCAGGCAGGAATTTCGCTCCAAGACTAGATTTCGCCTTTTCTCTTATTTCGGGAATCAGCACATTCATATGCTTTTTGTATGATGAAGCCAGCCTGTCCAAGTTCGGGGTGCTCCCATAGAAAGCAATGGCGTTGTCGCCCATCTTGATATTTGCCGCATAGTCCAGCCTTTTCCCTTGTTTCCGCAGCAATTCATCCACTAGCTTGACCGCGACGCCATGCATATTCGCATATGTGGCGATACTGAAGATAAATCCGCTGAAATCTGGTGGAAAGCTCAGTTCTCCGATAAAATTTGCGACTTGCAGCGGCAGCCCAAGGAAATAGACCGGAAAGACGAACCCTATACGGCCGTATTCGGAAAAATCCGTTTCCGGAATGGGTTGTCCCATATCATAGATTCCGCATTCGCCCAAACTCGACGCAATATCCTTGGCGACTTTGAGGCTGTTCCCTGTTCCGGTAAAACAAAAGATGATGCTCTGCTCCATTTTCTGATCCTTTCCCTTTGCATGCCGCATATCATTTATGTGATATGGCGCATTCTTCTACTCCTGTAAGCTGCCCATTTTCCATCGCGTCCTTGAATTGTGCAAGACTAGCGACAAGCGAAAAGAGGTTTTGGAACTCCTCTCCCATGTTCAGGGAATAATAATTCATCGTACCCTGCTTTTCCAAGGAAACCAGGCCGCAATCCAGCATTATCTTGATATGATGGGAGACAGCAGGGCGCGAGAGATGCGTCCTCGTCGTTATTTCCCCTACCCGCAAACCCGAGTAGCTTCCCATCAGCACGGTTATGATGCTTTGCCTCGTTTCGTCTCCTATGGCGATCAGCAGCTTCCTGCATTTGACGAATCCTGTCTTTATTATCTCTATTTGTTCCATGCAGTCCATCGGCTTGCCTCCTCGTTCTTCTGTTCGAACAGATAAACCAAATATAGCCATCGAGAATCTTCTTGTCAACATTGGGAAAGAAAATCGAGACGGATAACGAATGCTACACTGCATTTTCTTGCGTCACTATTAACAATTCTCAAACAGTATATAAACGTCTTAATAATATGGTTATGGAATCAGGCTTAGAGGTAGTTGATGGTTAGGGGGTAGCCGGAATTGTGCTATTGCGCAGCGCGAGCGGAAGCTGAGGTCGACAGGAGCACATCCCGGGGTAGGGATAGAACATTTTTTTGACTTGAAGCCGACCAAGCGACTTGCTCATGCAAGAAAGAGTACAATTCCGGCTACCCCCTGACCAGTAATGACGCATATTTTATTGTAACATATTTTTTCGCTTGCCGCTAGTATAAACTTGTATTTTCGGCTATAATGCTAAAAACGCGCCTAATACTTTTAAGCGCGCGAGTAAGCATTCTACAATAGCGGCCGCAAAGTTTCAGCTTGCTGGGGTTGCCAAGCGCGACGCCCTGACAGCGGACGGGCCGGAATGGTTGGAACAATGAAAATATTCTGCGCTTCGCGCCATGGAAAAAACGGATCCGAGGCTGCCTACGCCCTTTTGGGACATGCATATCGCAGCGAGTTCCACGCAAATCCGCCCCCGATAGAAAAGACGCCGAACGGGAAGCCTTTTTTCCCGTCCAGCCCTGATATACACTTTTCGCTCAGCCATTCAAAGACGCATGTGCTTTGCGCCCTGTCGCGCCGCCCCGTCGGAGCCGATATCGAGTCGCCCCGGCAGATAAGCGCGCGGGCCATAAACTATTTCTGCAGCCCGGATGAACTGGAAATGTTTGACCCGCTCGACCTTTGGGTCCTCAAGGAGAGCTATATCAAGCTCATCGGCGGGACGTTGGCCATGGTAAAAAAAATACGCTTCTCGCTCGTGGGCGACAGGATCGTCGCTCCTGACGAAAACGCGTTTCCAATGCTGTACCGGGTCGGTGAATGCCGCGCGGCTGTCACGGCTTTTGGCGCCCCTCCGATCGGCGCTATTTCGACAACCAGTCTCGACGGGCGCTGAGCGTCATGCCCTGCAGCTTTCGCGGGCTGTCACTCGATGCAATTCTTTATCGCTTCGGAGATCGTCTTAACATGCATGAGTTCAAGGCCGTTTGGTATTTGCAGGCGGCCTTTTACGCTTCGCGGAAGCATGCAGGCCGCGAAACCCATCCGCGCGATCTCCGCCAACCTCTGATTTATCTGGGAAACCTGGCGGAGCTCGCCTGTCAGGCCTACTTCCCCGAACACCGCTATCCCCTCGCGCACAGGCTTGTCCACATATGCCGAAGCAAGCGCGATGACAGTCGCCAGGTCAGCGCCCGGGTCGTCTACGCTCAGGCCGCCTATGACGTTGATATAAGCGTCGCAGCCACCGACGCGCAATCCGCCGCGCTGCTGGAGGACAGCAAGCAGCATCATAGCGCGGTTGTACTCGACGCCGTTTGAGTTGCGGCGCGGCATATTGGCGCTGCTCGGCGTGACAAGCGCCTGTATCTCCGCCAGTATCGGCCTTGTCCCCTCGACAACGCATGTCACGCACGAGCCGGGCGTCATCGAAGGCCTGCCCGCAAGCAGCATTTCGGACGGATTGACGACTTCGCTGAGCCCGGTATCAAGCATTTCAAAGACGCCGATCTCGTTTGTTGACCCGAAACGGTTTTTGGCCGCGCGCAGTATCCTGTAATTCATCGAGCGTTCGCCTTCGATGTACAAAACGCAGTCTACCATATGCTCAAGGACCTTCGGGCCGGCGATCGCGCCTTCCTTGTTGACATGCCCTATCAGGAAAATCGTGGCCCCGCTGTTTTTCGACAGCCGCAAAAGCGACATTGTGCAATCCTTGACCTGCCCCACGCTTCCGGGCGAAGAAACAAGCTCGGGATTGTACAATGTCTGGATCGAGTCAATTATGAGAATATCCGGTTTTAGTTCGTCGGCGGCCGCGATTATCCCGGATATTTCCGTTTCCGCGAGCACGAATACGCCGTCGCGCTTTATGCCCAGGCGTTCCGCGCGCATCTTCAGCTGGCGTTCGGATTCCTCTCCCGAAACGTACAAAGCCTTGATCGAACCATCCAGCAGCCCGCATATCTGCAGGAGCAGCGTCGATTTGCCTATCCCCGGCGAACCGCCCACTAAAATAAGAGAGCCGAGGACAGCGCCTCCGCCAAGCACATGGTCAAGCTCGTTGAACCCTGTCCGGATGCGCATTTCGACGGACGCATCGAGTTCCCTAAGCTCCCTCGGGCGGTTTCTTGCAGGCCCGGCAAGCGCCGGACCCCCTCCGCCTGTTTTCTGCGCCGGGTATGCCGGCTGCTCCACCATGCAGTTCCAGCTTCCGCAAACTCCGCATTGGCCGGACCATTTCGGCGCTTCGTTCCCGCATTCGGTGCAAAAAAATACAGTTTTCGCTTTCATTGCTTCTCTATTTGTTTCTCTTTTTATCTGTCGTTTCGACAGTTTCGCCTGATTCGCCTTCTTCGTTGCTGCGAAGCTCATACATGAAATCCTCGGCGAGCTTGGCGTACGTTTTGTCCCCCGTTTGCATCGTCTTTGCCGTAAACAGGAACTTCATAAGGTTGTTGTCTATGCCCGCCCTGTTTTGCATCCCCGCGATCGACAGGCATGTCACCTGTTCCTGGACCGGCTTCAGGTGCGATTCTTTATATACAGTCTCGTAAGCATTGGCAGCCATTTCCGCCGCGTAACGCGCCATCTCTTCGTCTTCGACGTCTTCATAGAGCCAACTGAGGTTTCCCCAGATTTTTGCGCGTATCTGCCTCGCTACGGTATAATACGCATCCGAGCATAGCAGAGCCAGGTAATGGGATGTGAAAACGTAATCGATATCCCGTTCGCCGTCAAAATCCAAAAGGATATTCATCCTCGCGTCAGTCAGCGCGCCTTCGATCAGTTCCTTCTTGAACGGTTTTGGTTCTGTGAAATAGGTGTAGAAAGTGCTGAACAGGCAGTTTTGGCAAACAATGACATCGTACCATTCTGTCTGGAAATCGGTATACGACTTCCTCAAGTCAAATCTCATCGGAGCCGCTTCGTAGAGCTTGGACCGGAAAACCTTGAAATCGTTGAAAGGCTTCTTGCAAAACGGGCATTCGTATTCCTTGGCAAACACAAGGCGCGTGTACTCAGGCTTTGTGATCCCCGGATACTGCTTGTGCCCGTCGGGAAATATGGGGCCTAATTCCGAAATGACTACGGGCAGCGCTTTTTTGCCTCCTGAAGCCTGGGGCCCCTTCTGTCCCGCTGCCCCTGACGCCGCCGCGCCAGCATCGGCCTTTGCTTGCTGCTTTGCCCCTTTTGCCGCCGGAGGCGCTTTTTCCGCGGCTTTCGGCTGCCCCGCCGCTTTCTGTTTTGCGGCAGACCCCTTCGCTTGCTCGTTCGGCGCCGCTTTTCCCGAAGGCTCGGGTTTTTCCTCGGGCATATACGCGGTCTTCAGAATCTCGAACAAGATATCGGGCTGCGACCATGAAAGATCGTTGAAAGAGCTCTCGGTCAGCAGATAGACGATAGTATCGGCGCCCGCCAAATATACGCATTCGACAGTGTTCGTAAAGAACTCGCGTCCGCCGAATACATCGCCGGGGTTTTTCACCCCCACCAACAGCACGCCGCCGGACTCTTCCTTTTTATATATGTCGACTCTGCCCGAAAGCATAATATACATCGCCCGCTCTGATGCGACCGGGCCTCCGGGACATGGAATCTGCTGTCCCGCATCGAACTTTTTGCACGGACCATTTTCGACCAGCCATCTTATATCGACCACGACATTAGCCCCCTTCGATCAACGATTGATTATTGATTCATCAACGCCTTACGATCACCACTTGCGTCGAGCTCGCGTAAGCTTCTGATACATCGACCGTCTCTCCGCCTTCGATCGGCAGCCAGCCAAGGGCAAGATCCGCCCAACCGTACCACACCGCGGTCACAAGTTCTCTTGAGTCAAACTCGAGTATCTCGAGCCCGACGCCCAGATAATCGCAAACCGCCCTTGTAATATCTATGTCCAGCCCCAAGTATTCTCCATCGGCGCCCTTATACGAGTATGGCGGGTTTTCGGGAGATATGGCAAGCGACAGGGCTCCGGGATGCGGGTCGACGTTATCGGGAGGGGTATAGGTATACCTCCGGCCCGCAAGGTATTGGTCGAGCAGCCCCTTTATTGTGCCATTTTCTTCCAGCGCCACCAATGCCGAATCGACGATCCTCAATAGCTGGGTATTCTCCCTCGCCACCGCAAAACGCATATCGTACTCAAGCAGCGGGACGTCCAGGGTCCTAAATCCGGATGTTTCCGATATGAACTCTGTCGCGGTCGAATTTTCCATAATGGCGCAGTCAATTGTCCCGGCTCTGAGATTGTCGATCAGCTCTTCGCTCGTCAGAAACTCAAAAGCCGTGCCGAGCTCTTCCGCCAAAACGATCGACGGCGAACCGTGCAGCGCGCCGATCACCTTTCCGGAAACGTCGTCAGGCGCAAATACCCTGTTGGGCGGAGGCCTGTCCCGGCAGCTTGATAGCAATAGCAATAAGAATATGGTAAAAACTAAAAGGGCTGATTTTTTCATCGCGCCGTTAATCCTTGTCTTCATTCTCCTTGAAAAATTCCTTGAGATTCGGAACCTCAGGAAAATCGTCGCCATCCAGGCGGTTTTGCCTATTCGCTTTTGCGGCTTCCTTGGCGTTTTTCGGAGGCATCTGGCCGCCGTGCTCGCAGAAATACTTGAAATCCTCGCCATCGATCGTCTCATGCTCAAGCAGATATTCCGCGGTCGCGATTACAAGCTCGCGGTTTTCTGTCAGCAGCTCCTCGCAAAGATCGCTTGCCGCGTCAAAAATGGCCTTCACCTCATCGTCGATAGCGGCCGCCATCTTTTCCGAGTAGCTTTTTGTCTGCGAGAAATCGCGGCCGATAAAAATCGAATGGCTGCTGTCGTCAAACGAGATGGGGCCTATCTTGTCGCTCATGCCGTACTTTGTGACCATCGAGCGCACGATAGCGCTGGCTTTCTGGATATCGCTGGAAGCCCCGGTGGAAATATCGTCAAGGAAAAGCTTCTCAGCGACGCGCCCGCCGAGAGACATTACAATATTCTCGAACATTTCGCTTCTGGATGTATAGGACTTATCCTCCTGCGGGCGGGAAACCGTCATGCCGCCGGCAGCCCCGCGCGGAATTATCGTAACAAGGTGTATAGGGTCGACATGCTCAAGATTGAACGCCGCCACGGCATGCCCCGCCTCGTGATAGGCGGTTATCTTCTTGCTTTTTTCCGTCACTACGCGGCTTTTTTTCTCCGGGCCCGCGATGACTTTCAGCGTAGCCATCTCGATGTCTTTCATTGTTATGAAGCGCTTGTCCTCGCGCGCCGCCAGAAGCGCCGCTTCGTTCAGCAGATTCTCGAGGTCCGCGCCTGTGAACCCTATCGTCCCTTTTGCTATGTCACCAAGGTTGACGTCCTCTCCCAGCGTCTTGCCTTTCGAGTGCACCTTGAGGATCTCCTCGCGGCCCTTTATATCCGGCATCCCGACATATACCTGACGGTCGAACCGGCCCGGGCGCAGCAATGCGTTGTCGAGTATGTCCGACCTGTTGGTGGCGGCAATGATAATGACGCCTTCGTTTGTGCTGAACCCGTCCATTTCGACAAGCAGCTGGTTGAGCGTCTGCTCGCGCTCGTCATGCCCTCCGCCGAGTCCCGCCCCGCGCTGGCGGCCCACCGCGTCTATTTCATCAATGAATATGATGGCAGGCGCAAGCTTCTTGGCCTGATCGAACAAGTCACGGACACGCGAAGCTCCGACGCCGACGTACAGCTCGACGAAATCGGAGCCGGATATCGACAGGAACTGCACCCCGGCCTCTCCGGCGACAGCCTTGGCTATCAGCGTTTTTCCGGTGCCCGGAGGGCCGACAAGCAAAACGCCCTTGGGAATGCGCGCGCCGATCGCGATGTATTTCTGCGGCCCTTTGAGGAAGTCCACGATCTCGCTGAGCTCCTCTTTCTCTTCATCGCATCCCGCAACGTCGGCGAACGTCACTTTTTTCTTTTCATCGCTGGCAAGGCGGGTCCGGGCTTTGCCAAATCTCATAGCGCCTTTGTCCCCGCCTACGCCCGAACGGTTCATCATGGCGTTCCATATGAAGAAGAACGCGGCTATGATTATTACGTACGGTATCAGCGAGACCCACCACGGTATTCTCATCCCCGGGTCGTAGTTGAATTTGAAGTTTGAATCGCGCACCATGCTCTCGTTGATGTATTCGCTGAAATCAGCGTGGAAAAGCCCGATATCAAGCAAATCGTGCGTGACTATCGTATTGCCTGTGTCTTTGTATTCCGACTTGAGTTCGGCGGTCAGTTTGTTATTGCTGGCGATCTTAAACTCCAAAACCTCGTATTCCCTGAACAGCCGGAGCAGCTCCGAGTATTCGACCGAGGATGAAGACGCGTCGTTTGGCATTGTCAATAGGTATACCGCCGACGCCAAAATCACTAAAACAAGGAAATAAAACCCAATTTCACGCGGGCTTCTATTTTTATGTCTCAATGGTATATCTCTCTTTCTACTATGTGTAAACTTCCGCGAGTTGGCTTTTTATGAGTAAACTTCCGGTTTTAGGGAAGCGATATAAGGCAAATTACGGTATTTTTCGGCGTAGTCGAGCCCGTACCCGACGACAAACTCGTCCGGGCACTCGAAACCCAGGTAATCGATATGGACAGGGGCCTGCCGTCTCGCGGGTTTATCCAGCAGCGCGCATATCCTGACCGACGCCGGCGACTTCTCGACTACAATGTCCCGAAGCGCGGTCAATGTCACGCCGCTGTCAAGGATGTCTTCGATGATTATGACGTCCCGACCTTCTATGTCGTAATCGAAATCCTTGTCTATCTTCACTTTGCCGGAGGTGACAGAGGCAAACCCGTAAGACGAAGCGGTAAGGAACCTGATCTCGCAATCCAGTTCGATATGCCTCGTTATATCTGCGAGAAAAATGAAACACCCCTTCAGGATACCGATGATCAAAGGCGATTTGCCCTCGTAGTCAAGGGTGATCCGGGCTCCAAGTTCTTTTACCCGCTGCTGAATGCTCTCGCCAGAAAATATAATTTCCTTTATATCTTCTTTCATTGATACCTATGCCTCCAAAAATTCTATTTGAAAAGCCCGGTCGCCCGGCTTTGGAACAGCCCTGTCTCCAACTCCCAGGCTATAGACCGCGAGAACGCCGTTATCGTCGGCGACAACCGGGACAAGCGGCCTTTCCGCAACGGGGACGCGGCGTTCGATGAACAATTTCTTCAGCGACTTCGTGCCGTTGCGCCCCAAAAGCCTGATAGTATCGCCTTCAAGGCGCGACCTAACGGTCATTTTACCATATATGTCAATATTTTTAAATAGGAAAGACGTGAACGATTTATTAATTGTGCCGTCGCAAATAACTGATTTGCAGGAAATGCTGAGCCCAAGGCCGGGAATCCCAAGGTTTTCCAGATTATCGCCAACATTGATGCGCACAGGTTCAAACCCGGCCGAAGCGGGGATTGGGTTGCCTCCCATATTCATATTGACGCAACCGCTGCCCTTGGGCGTGTCCGGCAATGGAACCGGCCCCAACCCAAATACAATACGTTCGTATTGCCTGAATACCGTAAAGCCCGGCAGAGAAAGCTTTGCCGAGGCTGCGTCTCGCCCGCATAACTCCAACACTGCTTTCACGTGTCTGTACGAAAGATTTCTGCCGGATAGTTTTCTTATGACCCGCCCTGATATGGCAAGCGGCAGGCCCGCTATGTCCGCTGCGTTGCATGATGCGGCGTCGCAGCGTTCAGTGTCGCAGCGTTCAGTGTCGCAGCGCCCGGCGCCGCAGTATTTTGTGTCGCTGTGCGCGGAGTCGCAGCGTTCTCTAATGAATTCGTCCGCAACCCCGGACAAATACTCGTCGTCCGCGCGGACGAGGGCCGCCGCCGTCGCCGCCGCCTCGTTCACCCTCGGATTGATCTCTTTCAGGATGGGTACGACGCTGTGGCGAAGCTTGTTTCGGGCAAAGACGGTCAGGTTATTTGTCGAATCCTCCACAAACAGTACGCCGCGCTCTTTGGCGAAACGCATGACGTCGTCCCGCGTGACATTGAGCATCGGGCGTATCACCGGCCCTCTGACCGGCGGTATTCCGGACAGGCCGGCCGCCCCGGCTCCGCGCGTAAGGTTGAATATCATTGTCTCCGTATTATCGTCAGCCGTGTGCGCTGTCGCGATCCGCACGGCGCCTTCGCGCTCAGCCGTCTCGTAAAAAAAACTGTACCTCAAGTCGCGCGCCGCTTCCTCTATGCCAAGCCCATGCTCGCGCGCGTAAGCGCGGACGTCTCCGCCGCCGCGAAAGAACCGGATCATGCTCTCTCCGCACCGGTTTTTTACGAATTCCTCGTCCCTTTCCGATTCCCCGCCGCGCAGCCCATGGTTATAGTGGGCGACGCCGACGGAAAACCCGCGTTCGCGGGAAATATCCAAAAGAGCCTCAAGAAGGCACATCGAATCGGCCCCGCCGGACACGCAGGCTAAAACCAGGCCGGACGCGGGCAGCATATTAAATTCATCGGCAAACTTGAGGATTTTGTCTATCATCCAAACACTTCATTTTCAATTGCTATTCGCGGGCTATCCGCTCCGGCAGAACTAGTCTGTATGCCGCTTGTCCAGCGACGAAAAAGCCGTATACTCCGGCATCCATTGCAATTCTATCGTACCGGTCTCTCCGCGCCGGTTCTTGAGGACTATGCACTCCGCAATATTCTGCAGTTCCGTCTCCTTATTATAATAATCGTCTCTGTAAAGCCCGATCACGACGTCGGCGTCCTGCTCAATAGCGCCCGATTCCCTCAGATCAGACAGCAGCGGGCGCTTATTTTGCCTCGTTTCATTGGCGCGCGACAATTGCGACAGGCAGATAACCGGCACGGCCAATTCTTTTGCCATTATTTTCATCATTCTGCTGATTTCCGAAACAACCTGGACCCTGTTGTCAGCCTGATAGCCCCTGCCCCCGGTAGCAGACTGCATGAGCTGGATGTAATCGACAACCACCAGCCCAAGGTTTTGCACTCGGCGGCACTGCGCGTTCATATCCGAAACCGACAGCGAAGCGTCGTCGTTGATGAGCATATCCGCGGCGCTGATAGAAGCCGCCGCCGCCGCAAGCCGGCGCCATTCGTCGTCTTTTATCAACCCGGTCTGGAGTTTTTTTCCGTCTATGAACCCCTCGGTCGACAAAAGCCTCATCGCCAACTGCTCGCGCGACATTTCGAGCGAAAAAACCGCGACCGTCTTGCCCGACGTCTTTGCTGTATGCAGCGCGATATTCAGCGCGATGCTTGTTTTTCCCATGCCGGGCCTTGACGCGATAAGGATCAGGTCGGAATTGTTGAGCCCCATTGTGAAACGGTCAAGATCGTGGAACCCGGTCGTCAAGCCCGGAATGCCGCTGCCATGTTTGGCGGCGTTCGATATCTGCTCGTAAACCCCGACAAGCACTTTTGATATTGGCTCAAGCCCTTCGCTGCTCCTGCCCTGGCGCAGCGCGTAGATGCGTTTTTCCGCTGCTTCGAGTATGCTCATCGCGCCGCCCTCGCCCGAGATCGCCATGCTGTTGATGCTGCCTCCGGCGTCGGCTATGGCCCGCAGCAAAGCCTTGTCCCTGACAATCGCCGCGTATTCCATGACATTCACGGCGGTAGGGGTTATCAGCATGAGGTCTCGGATATAGCCGGGAGAATCGTCGCTGTAAACCCCTTCGGAACGCATCTTGTCAAGCACCGTCACCGGGTCTATTACCAGCGAATAGTTGAACATCGAGAATATCGTTTCGAAAATATCCCTGTTGACGGATGAGAAAAAATCATCCGTCCTGAGCGACCCTATCACATCGGCGACGCAGCGCGCGTCTATAAGCATAGACCCCAGTACAGCCTGCTCCGCCTCTATGCTGTGCGGTATCTGCCGGGACAAAAAATCATCCATACACAAACATCCTCATACACTCCGCGCTCCGCGCTCAGTTCTCAATTCTCAATTCTCAATTTTTTGCTCGCCGTGCCCCGCGCTCGCGCTCACGCCTCGACTACCAGCACATTTATCGTCCCTATGATTTCGAACCCAAGTTTGCATTTGATCTCATGCGGGCCAAATGTCTTGATGCTCTCCTCCTGCACTATTTTATGTTTCTCTATCTCTACGCCATGCTGCTCCAGCAGCGCTTCCGATATCTCTTTTGACGTCACCGCGCCAAACAGCTTGCCGCTCGCTTTTCCCGCGCTGCTGCCGTCCTGGCCCGCCCCGTCGGAACGCATGGCGCCGGACCGCGCTTTTATCCTGACCACGACGTTTTGAAGTTTTTCGGCGGTCTCTTGGGCGGCGGCCTTGTCCGCCTCAAGCTTTTTCAAACGCGCTTTCTCCTGCTGCTTCAACGCAGTCAGGTTCTCCGGGGTCGCGACGACCGCCATTTTCCTTGGTATGAGGTAATTGCGCGCGTACCCGTCGGAAACATCGATTAGCTGGCCTTTTTTTCCCTGATCTTTGACGTCCTGCTGTAATATGACTTTCATGCTTTTTTCTCACTTTCAAAATACTCGTCAATAGCCGCTTTCAGCTCGACGACTACAGTTTCGACGCTTGACCTGTGCACCTGCAGACCCGCGCTCGACCGGCTGCCGCCGCCGCCGAGCTTCTCGAGGATCAGCTGGACATTCACCTTCCCGACGCTTCTGCCCGACACGAAAACACTGTCGCTTTCCCGCGCTGTGACGAAAGACGCGGCAACGCCTTTGATGCCCAGCAGCTCGTCGGCCGCCTGAGCCACGCTGATCCTGTTCATCCGATCGTCGCACGCCACAAAAGCGATGCAATCCCTGTATATCGCCGCCTTATTCATCAGCGCGTATTTTTCGGAGGCAATCTCGAAATCTGACTGCAAAAGGCTTTTTATCGACGCCATATCGGCGCCCATCCGGCTCAGAAAAGCCGCCGCGTCAAAAGTCCCGCTGCCTGTATTCATCACGAACCCTTTTGTGTCAAGCATGATTCCGGCAAGCAGCGCCTCTGCTTCCACGCCCAGGACGTCTTCCTTGCCAATCAGGTATTGCATCATCTCCGTCACGAGTTCGCATGTGGACGACGCGGAAGGCTCATGGAAATTCAGCACAGCGTTATCTATGTACTCCGCAGCGCGGCGATGGTGGTCAACGACGGCGACCCGCGTGCAGGACAGCAGCAGCGATTTTGATTCAACTTTGTCCGGCCTCGTAGTGTCGACGACGACAAGCAGCGTCTTATTATCCGCCTCCAGAACCGCTTTCTGTTCCGATATGAAAACATCCCGGTATTCAGGCAGCTTCGAAACCTGGGCAACAAGGTTTTTCACAAGGCTGCTCTCCATGTGCGTGACAACGTGAACCGGTTTCCGCTTGGCCCTCGCCATGCAGCAAATCCCAAACGCCGCGCCAATCGAATCGAAATCGGAGGATTCATGCCCCATCACATAGACCTTTGACGCGTCCTCCAGCAATTCTCCGAACGCATTGGCCATTATGCGCGATTTCACCTTCGTCCGCTTCTCGACCTGCGGCGAGTGCCCTCCAAAAAACTCAAAACCATATCTGTTCTTGATAACAGCCTGGTCACCGCCCCGGCTGAGCGCCATCTCGATGCCAAGGCTCGCGAAGTGGTAATTCTCCAATGGCGTCGCCCCGTCTTTGCCGATTCCGATGCAAAGCGTCGCGTGGACCCCGCCGGATCCGACTTCCGTGCGCACCAGGTCAAGGATAGAAAAGTTGTCCTTGACATACTCTTCCAGTTGCCGCTCCTCAAACAGGAAAAAATACCTGTCTCTGTCGAATTTGCACAGATACCCGCCTCTATCGCCCGCCCAGGAGCTTATCTTCTCGTCAATATTCGACAGAAGGACTGATTTCTCTTTCTCCGTAGTGCCCTTGAGCAGCTCTTCGTAGTTGTCGAGCGCCAAAATAGTAAAAACAAGCCTGGAATCCGCAAACTCGATTCTTATCTTCTCATAATCGGTGACGTCAAACCAATAGGTCATCGCGAAATACTCGCGTTCGGAGCGCACGATGTTGCCGAACACCTTGTACTTCTTATCCCCTGCCGCTACCAGTTCCGGGCATTCGTTTTTCCCGTCCAGCAACCAGTCCCAGGCAAACCCCGGCACGACGTCGGATATGCTCTGAACATAAAACGGGACATGCAGGCTGGTTTCGGAAATGAATTTGTCGCTCACCCAGATAATCCCGCCCGTCTCGGAATTATAGACAACCACGGGGAGCGGGGTGTCGCGCACGGTCAGATCCATGCTGTCCGAAATGGATTCCAGATAGTCAAGCAGTTTCGCTGTGCGCTTTCTCGTCGCGATTTGCGAATAGACCGCGACCGAAATAAGGACAACTACCTGTATGGCAGCCAGCAGACGGTAGTAATCGCCGATAAAAAACGTGGCGATTGCAAAAGCGATCAGCAGCATGAAATAAAGCCTGACATTAGGCTGTAATATCCTTGGCAGTTTCTTATTCAAGCTAGCGCCCTCCTCATTAGTATAGCGTTTACGAATTAGCTAGCAAATCCTTACGTTGTCTTTTTCCGCCTGCCTTCGTTGAAAGCCCTTGAAATAGCACCGATATTCCTGCGGTCTTTCGCCTCGTCAGTCGAAAAAATACACCGCAATTATTTACCAGCTAATTCGTAAACGCTATACCAGATATTGATTATACCAAACACCAATAGCCATTACAATAAAAGAAAAACACAAAATGCCAAAAAAAGCTTGCAATCATTATAAACATATGATATATTTGACCGCGTTGGCACAGTTGCGCAGTCCGGCACAGCAAAGGCAGGATCGACCGAGTGGGAAACTCCCACTCTTTTTCTTGCATAAGCAGCCGGGGGCTGGCATCCGACTGCTTGTGCGGCCGGGAAAAAACAAAAGGAACGGACCTTAGCAATGAGCAAAATCGTTGAAGCCGTCAAAATCCTGGCGGCCCCGGCAGTAGAAAAGCACGGCTGCGAACTCTGGGACGTCGAATATGTGAAAGAGGCTGCGGGCTGGTACCTGCGCGTCTATATCGACCGTCCGGAGGGCATATCGATAGACTTGTGCGAAGCGGTAAGCCGGGAGCTGGATCCTATCCTCGACGAGCATGAAGATATGATACCCGGTAGCTATACGTTCGAAGTATCGAGCGCAGGCGCGGAAAGGAAACTGCGCAGGCCATCGGATTTCGAGCGATTTGCCGGGCATTTCGTCGAAGTCAAATTATACAAAGCGAAAAACGGGCAAAAGACTTTTTTCGGAAACCTTGCCGGATGGCAGGATGGCGGCGTTGAGCTCGACACTGAGGGCGGGCGCTGCAGTTTCGAAAAATCCGAGATAGCCGGAGTCCGGTTGCGAATGAAAAATAATCAAATGCCGGGCAACCGCTGAAAAATCCTGGCGCTGCGGTTACCTTACTATAATACTTGGAGGTTCAAAATGAACTCTGAATTCTTCTCCGCCATTGCCGACATCGAAAGAGAAAAAGGCATTCCCCAGACATATATGCTTGAGAAAATAGAGCAAGCCCTGCTTGCCGCGCTAAAAAAAGACTATCAGCCCTGCGCGGAATGCGCGAGGGTGGCTCTCGACCCGATCGAAAAAACGGTCAGCATGTACTTGCGGAAAACTGTAGTCGAAACAGTTGAAAACCCTAATACGCAATACACCGTCGAGCAAGCAAGGGAAAATAACCCGGACGCGGAAGTCGGAGATTTCATTGACGAACCGGTAGATACGAGCAAATTCGGCCGCATCGCCGCGCAAGCCGCAAAGCAGGTCATCATTCAGGGGATACGCGAAGCCGAGCGCAATATAGTATATGACGAATTCACGTCGAAGGAAAACGAAATACTCACAGGGACAGTGTCAAGGGTCGATCCGCGGACCGGCGCCGTATCGATGCAGATCGGATCAAGCTCTGAATATACCGAAGTCATGCTCTCTTCGGGAGAACGCATACCAAACGAGCCGCTGAGGGACGGCGACCGGATAAAAGTCTATGTGATCGAAGTCAGAAAATCCTCCAGAGGCCCGCAGATACTGATATCGCGCACTCACCCCGGACTTGTCAAACGGCTGTTCGAGCTCGAAGTACCGGAGATTTTTGACGGCACAGTAGAAATACGGAGCATCGCCCGCGAAGCCGGAAACCGCACAAAAATAGCTGTTTTATCGACCGACTCCGACGTCGAACCGATCGGGGCGTGCGTCGGCCCGAAAGGCTCCAGGGTCAATTCCATCGTCAATGAGCTTGGCGGCGAAAAAATAGATATCGTCAGATACAGCGACGACCCGGCGGAATACATCGCATCGGCGCTGGCGCCGTCCGAAGTCGTGTCTGTAACAGTGCTCGAAGACGGAAAATCATGCCGCGTCATAGTGCCTGACACCCAGTTGTCGCTCGCAATCGGCAAGGAAGGACAGAATGTCCGGCTCGCGGCGCGGTTGACAGGGTATAAGATAGATATCAAATCGGAGAGCCAGAGTTAGCGAGAGGAAACCCATGCCGAAGAAAATCCCACTCCGGCAGTGTCTTGGCTGCCGGGAAATGAAACCGAAACGCGATTTGATAAGGGCTGTCAAATCCCCGCAAGGAGAAGTCTCGCTCGATTTTTCGGGAAAAAAGCCCGGCCGGGGCGCATATGTATGCCCCGATGCCGACTGCCTCAAACGCGCTGTGAAAACAAAGGCCCTGTCACGCGCATTCGGCGTCCCCATCCCCGAAAGCATCATGGACGAACTAGCTGAAGCAACCGCAGAGCAGGAAACCAAAAATTAGAAATAACGCCCATCGCAAAGTTCACGCTCAATTCTCAATTCTCGACTCTGCGCTCGCGTCTCAGCTCCACGCCAATCGCCCAATTCTCAATTCTCATTTTTCAAAACTACCCGGAGGCTGCGGATGAATCAAGACAAAAACCTGCAAATATTGGGAATAGCACGGAAAGCCGGGCTTATTGCCGTCGGAGGAGACGCTGTAGGCGATGCGACGCGCATGGGAAAAGCAAAGCTGGTTTTTTCGGCAACCGACGCATCCGAAAGCGCTTCGCGCAGGGCGCGCATGAACGCACAGGCGGGAGGCGCGATATACGTGACAGTGCCATATGCGAAATTTGAGCTGGGAAACATAACCGGGCGGGGCTCGCCGGGGACGGTTGCCATTCTGGACGCCGGACTAGCAGCGGGATTCCTGAAAGGGCTGGTTGAGAAAGAACCGGAAAAATACGGAGGCGCGGCGGAAAAACTGGCGGAAGAAGCGCGAAACCTCACAGAAAAAAGGAAACACACCTCAAGGAGGACTGCAAAATGAGTACAATGTTTAAATACAGGGTTCATGAGGTCGCAAAGGATTTCAAATTACCGACCAAGAAAATCACGGAAATCCTGACCGAATACGCGACCACGCCGAAAAATCATATGCAAGTCCTTACGGTTGCGGAACTTGACGTCATATTTGAGTACCTGACCATAAACAATCAAATAGAGAATATTGAGGAAATATACGCCGTTGCTTCTCCGCCGGCAGACCTGCATCACGCCGAAAAAGGGAAGCAGGCGAAGGACCAGCCGGCGGCGGACGGAGACGCAAAAGACGACTCGGAGCAGCAAAAAAGCAGCGCGCCCGCGCAGCCGCCGAAAAGGAAGCAGGACAAACCATTCATCCCGCACCAGGCGCCGCAAAAAAGGATCGTCGACACATCAGGAGTCACGATAAATATAGCAAAATACGACGAACGGCTTGACAGGCTGGTCCCCGACCGCGCCGAGAATATGAAACGCGGCAAGGAAAGGATACAAAAGAAAGGGCAGCAGCGCCAGCAGACCATGACGTCTGGCGCCAAACGTCGGCAGGAAGAGCGCGACAGGATGCACAAGCTGCAACTGGAAATCGCAAAAAAAGCTCCGCTCAGAGTCATGATACCGGATATGATAAGCGTCGGCGATCTGGCGATCCGCATGAAGAAAACCGGAGCGGAAGTCGTGCGGCAACTGCTGAAACTGGGCGTCATGGCGTCTCTGTCAGAAATAATCGACCATGATACCGCGGCGCTCGTCGCGATAGAACTCGGCTGCAAAGTCGAAAAAGAAGTCGTATTCACCATAGAAGAAAAACTCATCGACGACAGCGAAGACACAGAAGAAACCCTTGAGCCGCGCGCCCCCGTCGTCGTGGTCATGGGGCATGTCGACCACGGCAAGACGTCGCTGCTCGACAAGATCCGCAAGGAAAGCGTCGCAGAAGGCGAAGCCGGCGGAATCACGCAGCATATCGGCGCCTACCAGACCCACATCCATGGTAACCCGATCACATTCCTTGACACACCGGGGCACGAAGCGTTTACGGCAATGCGCGCCCGCGGAGCTCAAATCACCGATATTGCTATACTCATAATCGCGGCGGACGACGGCATCATGCCTCAGACCATCGAATCGATAAACCACGCAAAAGCTGCCGAGACGCCGATCATCGTGGCAATAAACAAAATAGACGCCCCCGGCGCCAATCCGGAAAAAATCAAGCAGCAGCTCACGGAACACGACCTGGTTCCCGAGGAATGGGGAGGAAACACAGTGGTCTGTCCGATATCCGCAAAGACCGGCGAGGGCATAGACCACCTCCTTGAAATGATAATACTGACAGCCGAGATAGCGGAACTTCGCGCCAACCCGAACAGGCTGGCCCGAGGCACGGTCATCGAGGCGCGGCTCGACAAAGGTCGCGGGCCGATAATGACAGTCCTCGTGCAAAACGGCACGCTGAACCACGGCGACACAATAATAGCGGGTACTGCCGTCGGCAACGTACGCGTCATGATAACCGAGCAAGGCGAACGCATAAAGAGCGCCGGGCCATCCGTGCCGGTCGAAATATCCGGAATGTCGGAAGTCCCGGACGCAGGCGATTCCTTTAACGTCGTCACCGACGAACGCATGGCAAAAGAACTTGCGGCACAACGCAAATCCGAGAAAAAAGGCACGCACTCGCCGTCAGTCAAGGTGACGCTCGAAGACTTATTCACAAAAATCAAGCAGGGCGAGCTCAAAGACCTGAATATCATCGTCAAAGCGGACGTGCAAGGCAGCGCGGAAGCCATAAAGGCGTCGCTGGAAAAACTGACCAACGAGGAAGTCCGCATACGCGTGATACACTCCGGCGTCGGCGCTATCAGCGAATCGGACGTCATGCTCGCATCGACAAGCGGCGCGATCATAGTCGGATTCAATGTCCGCCCTGACAACTCAGCCCGCGACAGCGCCGCACGAAGCAACGTCGATATGCGCATGTACCGCATAATATATGAATGCATCAACGAAATAGAAGCCGCGATGAAAGGAATGCTCGCCCCGAAATACCACGAAGTCCTCTACGGGCACGCGGAAGTCCGGCAGCTCTACAAAGCGTCCAGCATAGGCACGATCTGCGGCTGCTATGTGCAGAGCGGCAAGATAATCAGAAACGGCTCCGCCCGCGTCGTCAGGGACGGCATAGTCATACACGAGGGCGAAATAGCCTCTCTGCGCCGATTCAAAGACGATGTTAAAGAGGTCGCGACTAATTACGAATGCGGCATAACGCTCGAGAAATTCAACGACGTCAAAGAAGGCGACATAATCGAGTGTTTTGCCATGGAGCAGATTCAGGAATAGGAGAAAACAGGCGCCATGCCATCGAACAGGTTAGAAAGAATCAATGAAGACATCCAGCGCATACTGGCGTCGCTGTTGCGCAACATAAAAGACCCGCGCATAAACCAGGGAATAATCAGCGTGACCGCCGTAGACACGACGGGAGACCTGCGCCACGCAAAGGTGTTTCTGAGCGTATACGGCCTCAAATCGGAAAAAGAATTGATGAAAGGGCTGAAGTCGGCTTCCGGTTTCCTGCGGCGCGAGCTTGGGCAATCACTTAGGCTTCGCTACACGCCGGAGCTGATTTTTGAACTCGACAAATCTATAGAGCGAGGCTCGAGGATCAATTCTATACTCAGCACACTTGATATCCGCGAAGAAAACAGCAGCGAGGAGGACGACGGATTTGAGCACGATGATGACGATCTCTGATACGGCGGCATGGCTTAAATCGCGAGACAACTACCTGATACTCACGCACAGGCGCCCCGACGGCGACACGATCGGATGCGCGGGGGCCCTCGCGCAAGGATTGCGAGAGCAGGGCAAGACAGTATATGTGAAGTTCAATCCGGAAGCGACTCCGCGATACTCGCGGTTCATCAACGAATTCATAGCTCCGGACGGATATAGCCAAGAACATATTATTATAGTCGATACCGCATCTTACGAAGTATTCCCGGCAAACGGCGCCGAGTATATAGACAATGTTGCGCTCTGCATAGACCATCATTCATCCAATACCCTATACGCCAAAAACACTTGCCTTGACGAAACAACCGCATCCTGCGGGGAAATCATATACAGCCTGTTAGTCGAAATGGCCGGGGGAATCAGCAAAAAAATCGCGGAATGCCTTTATGTCGCGCTGTCGACCGATACCGGCTGCTTTGCTTTTGCCAACACTACGGCAGACACGCTGCGCACAGCCGCGCTCCTGATCGAAGCCGGCGCGCCGCACAGGGAGCTGAACAAACAGTTGTTCAGGACAAGGACCCTTGGCCGCGTCAGAATGGAAGGACTTATCTTTTCGGGGCTTGAATTCCACTATGGCGGAGCCGTCGCCGTATCTTCTATCACAAGAGACATGATCGAATCGTCCGGCGCGGAAGAAGACGATCTGGACGACATCGCGTCTATACCCGGCTCTGTCGAAGGCGTTCATGTCGGGCTGACAATACGCGAACTGGATTCTGTGAATAAATGCAAAGTATCTGTAAGGACCGGGCAATCGGTCAACGCGCACTCCGTATGCGCTCGTTTCGGGGGCGGAGGCCATCCAATGGCAGCGGGTTTCTCGCTCGACAAACCCCTGGCCGAAATAAAGGAAACGCTGCTCGAAACGCTGTTCGAATACTTGCCGCAAGCATAAACCCGGCTACTAACACAACCCCACACGCAGCGCTCAGCATTCCACACTCAAAACTCGAAACTCGAAACTCGAAACTCGAAGCTCCAAACTCCAGACTCAATTCTCGATTCTCGATTCTCAATTATCAATTCTTGATTCAATTCGGGCTGCGAATCAGACAGTCAGGGGTGAACCAATTATTAGCATATCAGGGATAATCATAGTTGATAAACCCGCAGGCTGGACCTCGCATGACGTCGTGGCAAAACTGAGAAACACGCTGAAAATCAAACGCATCGGCCACGGAGGGACTCTCGACCCTATGGCGACAGGCGTGCTGCCTGTTTTTGTCGGCCGCGCCACACGGGCGTCCGGGTTCTGCGAAAACGCCGATAAGGAATACATCGCCGGACTTAAGTCCGGTTTAGTTACGGACACTCAGGATATAACGGGCAGCATACTCAGCGAGAGCAAAGAACTCGTCACGGCAAAGGACCTGGCTGCTATTCTTCCGCGATTCCTGGGGGCTCAGAAGCAGATTCCGCCCATGTACTCGGCAATAAAGCAGGACGGGAAAAAACTCTATGAACTGGCGAGGCGCGGTATCGAGGTTTCGCGACCCGCAAGGGATATTATCGTAACAAGCATAGACATTATCGAAGATACGGGGCAAGATTTCATGCTTCGGATCGTCTGCTCAAAAGGCACATACATACGCACTCTTTGCCACGATATAGGGCAGGCGCTCGGCAGCGGCGCAGCGATGTCATCCCTGCGGCGCACAAGAGCGGGCATTTTTTCCATAGACGCTGCGCGCGAACTCGACGATATCCTTGCCGCTGTCTCAGCATGCGATACCGGCGCGGCTTCGTTTAAAACGGAAGGGTTTTTGCTGCCAACCGATTCAATCTTCATGGAATTTCCGGCTGTAGAACTGGGCGAAACGGAAATACGCAAACTAAAAAACGGAGCCCCGTGCCGCATGGAAAAACTGGAGGACGGGACATACAGGTTCTACGGACTGGATAATGAGTTCATATTATTGGGCGAGGCGCGGGGCACTATAGTAAAGGCTATAAAGAGTTTTTACGACCCCGCAAGGGAGAATAGCAATGATTGAGAAAAAACGCGTTATAGCTCTGGGTTTCTTTGACGGGATACACATCGGGCATACCGCATTGATGAAAAAAACACTTGATGTGAGCGCAGATAGCGCCAAAAACTCCGGCTCTGAAAATCTGGTGCCATCCGTTATCACGTTCGATACGCACCCGCTCAACCTTATCGGCGACGTGACCATCCCCCTCATCAATTCGCCGGAAGACAGGGCGGGGCTTATCCACCGCGTTTTCGGAATAGACGATATCATATTCCTGCACTTTGACACAGAAACATCGCGTATGCCGTGGGAAAAGTTTATTGACCACCTGGTCAGCGAATTCGGCGCGAGGCATCTCGTCGCCGGCCATGATTTCAGGTTCGGCAGCGGCGGCAAAGGAAACAGGGACCTCCTCGTGAGCAAATGCGCGGAAATCGGCATAGGCTGCGACGTTATCCCCGCCGTCAAGTATGACGGAGTCACGAGCAGTTCCACATATATACGGGAGCTGATCGCAAGCGGCAACATAGAGCGCGCAAATGCGTTCCTGGGCCATCCGCATGTCTTGACCGACGTTGTGCGCTATGGATATCGCCTTGGCAGGACGCTTGGAACGCCTACGATCAACATGTGTTTCTCCGAAGGGGTGCTTATACCGGCTTTCGGCGTTTATGCGACAAAAGTCCACCTCGAAGACGGGAGCGCGCATATCGGCGTCACAAACATAGGCATTAGGCCGACGGTCGACAACTCCGGCAAGATAACAGCGGAAACGCATATATTGGAATACCAGGGCAACCTGTACGGGCGCCAGGTGCGTATCGAGTTTTACAAGCGTCTGCGCCCCGAGATAAAATACAGCAATATTGATGAACTCAAAACGCAGATACATAACGACTGCACTTCTGCGCTGGAGTACTTTGCGGTTACACTTCAGGGGTAGCCGGAATTGCGCTCTTACTTGCGTGAGAAAGTCGCTTGGTCGGCTTAAAGTCTAAAAAATGTCCCATCCCTACCCCGGGATATGCTCCTGTCAAGCGGACGAACCGTCAGACCGTTACA
>Ga0082212_10003170_pt1 | contig 23490 bp, 18 predicted proteins | sample TergutNt197P3_FD_71548 | JGI IMG/M metagenome (GOLD analysis project Ga0082212, IMG submission 71548) | Neocapritermes taracua P3 segment gut microbial communities from Petit-Saut dam, French Guiana - Nt197 P3 | ecosystem: Host-associated > Arthropoda: Insects > Digestive system > Gut ... | reverse complement strand
TGACGCCGCGCGTAAGCTTCGTGACGCCCTCGACGATTTCGGCGACGTCTTTGCCGAAAAGCTTCTCGATCTCCATATGGGTCGCAACAGTGTCTTCTATGCAATCGTGCAGCAGCGCCGCGCACAACGAATCCTCGTCAAGCCCTATTTCCGCTACTATCTCGGCGGAGGCGAGAGGGTGCGTTATGAACGGAGTACCGTCTTTGCGAAGTTGAGGTCCATGAGCTTGGCAGGCATACTCGAATGCAGCCCTGATACGATTCATATCGGCGCCGGGATGATTGTCAAGTATGACTGTTTCTAGCTGATTAAATCTGTCGTCAACATCGCTCATATTTGAAATTAACTCCTGGTCTTAGCTCCTGGCCACTTTTCCCTGATCGCTCGGCCTTATATCAAACAAATGCAATTGTACGCTTATACGACCGCGGAATTCATTTATCTGCGGCTCGAATGCAAGATCGACGATCATCCCCTCGGTGACGCCAAGTTCTTCGGACGTCATAGAAAAGAATATGCAATCAAGAGGCCTTCCGGACTTGTCGATCCTGAAACGGGTATGTTGTCCCGCGCCTATTGAATATGCGGATACGACATGCGCGTTCTTTATGCACATACAAGGCGGGGGGTATCCGTTGCCAAATGGCTCAAGACGTTCCAGCGCCTCGACATTTTTTATCGTTAGGAGTTCCGGTTTTTCGACTTCAAAATCCAGCCTCAGCCCCGGTTTCAATTCAGTTTTATAGTTGTCACGGTAAAAATCAGTGATGCGACGCCGCAATTCGTCGAGATTTCCATCGACTATTGTGATGCCGGCCGCCATCTCGTGCCCGCCGTAATTCTCCAGAATATCTTCGCATGAGCGCAGAGCGTCATATACGCCGAATGTCCCGACGCTGCGGCATGAGCCGCGGCACATGCCATTGTCGTCAATGCTGAGTATTATGGACGGAACATGATGCCGTTCTGCCAGCTTAGCCGAGACTATTCCGGTTACCCCCTGATACCATCCGCGGCTGGCAAGAATAATCGGCCCTGTTGGCCCCGTCTCCGGCAACATAGCCGAGGCTTCTTCATATATCCGGACTTCAAGACTTCGCCTCTCGGTATTTAGGTGGCAAAGCTCCGCCGCGAGCCTGTCGGCTTCCCTGTAATCATCGGTCAATAAAAGCGCAACTGACAAATCGGGCTTCCCCATCCTGCCCGCGGCGTTCAACCTTGGGGCAAGGGTAAAGCTTATTGTCGCGGTTGTCACCTTACCACGCTCGGGGTAGGTCTCACGCAAAAGGCTGAGAAGGCCGGGGCGCGGCTTATCATTGATAATGGAAAGCCCACGCCTTATGAGCTCGCGGTTCTCGCCGTCGACCTGCATAACGTCGGCTACCGTTCCTATAGCTAAAAGATCGCCGTATAGACGGAACACTTCATCAGATCCGGAACCACTTTCGAGCGCGCAAACAAGTTTAAATGCGACCCCCACCCCTGCAAGCGCTTTGTTCGGATACCGGCAGTCAGGTCTTTTAGGGTTAACGACTGCGTCGGCCTCGGGCAACTGCGTCCTGCACTCGTGATGATCAGTGATTACAAGTCCGAGACCAAGGCTCCGGGCATATTGGGCTTCCTCGATTGCGGTGATACCGCAGTCCACGGTCACAACCAGACCGATGCCGCTCAGCTTGAACGCGTCCAGCGCGGTATTGTTGAGCCCATACCCTTCGCCAAAGCGTCCCGGAATATATACCTCGTAATCGGCTCCCTTAGAACGCAGCCAAAGCGCCAGCAAAGCGCATGACGTCATACCGTCTACATCGTAGTCGCCGTAAATCGCTATGCGCTCTCCGCTTTTGACTGCGTCGTTTATTCGCGATACGGCTTTATCCATGTCAGCCAATAGAAAGGGTTCAAATATCTCGGCGGAAGCAAGCCCTAGTATTGCATGCGCGTCCTCGATATTTGAAATACCTCTTGACGCCAAAAAAACGGCTGCAAGCGGATTAACGCCCTTGCGGCAGAAATTGACCGCCGTATCCCTGTCAAAACCGCTTATTTCCCAGTCTAAAAACCGCATTACTATCAACCGTACCTTTCCAGCATTTGGCAAGTATATCAAATCCCGGCTCAGTTCTCAATATTTTAAAAGAAATTTCCACAGGAATTTTCAAGGAATTTTCAACTTATGGCTAATCATCAGACAGGCAGCCACACAAGCTTTCAATCGTTACTGTACACGGTTAGCCGGTATTTCACTCTGTCTTGCGTGAATAACGCCGCTTAGCCGGCTCCAATGCTGTACCAACTCTTCATACCTACCCCGGTATGTGCTAATGTCCGGCTTCAGCCGGCGGGTCACACTGCGTCAGAGTGAAATACCGGCTAACCGTGCAATTGTAACTTTCGATCGCCTTATGGGAGAAGAGTATATTTAACTTGTTTTTATTTTGGCAGCAAAGTATACTATAGCCATGACTTCATGCGCTTTGCAACCACTATGGAAAGACGGAAAGTAGCAGAAAGCGTGGTGCCTTTTTTTGGACCTGCAGATCATCATAAGCCAGTTTGCTGTACTATTTATAATCATTGCCCTGGGATTCACCGCGAGCAAGCTTAAAGCCCTGCCGCCGGATACCGGCAAAATTCTAACAAAAATCGCTCTTAATATAACCTTGCCATGCACTATACTGAATTCGGTAGTAGGCGGCGACCTGAATATATCGGGCAGCAGCTCATTCTTTTTCCTGTTGCTGTCGTTTTTGGTGATTTTTGTATGCTTTGCAGTCGCAATAGCGGCGTCGCGCTTATTCTTTGGGAAAAAAGCCGATTACGGTTTATATGCATGCATGATCGCTTTCGGCAATGTCGGATTTATGGGTTTCCCTATGTGCCAGGCGATTTTCGGTTCAGAATCAGCATTCTTCGTCGCGCTCCATAACATTCCGTTCAATATTATTACCTATGCAATCTGCCCTTTTCTTATTGCCGGAAAGGGCGGGACAACTAATATCAAGGCTCTTATAAGCCCGACTGTGATAACAGCAATATGCGTGATTCCGCTGAACGCTTTCGGCGTCAAAGCGTCCGGCGTTATAGCCGACGTCTTGCGGTTTGTAGGCAGCATGACGACGCCCTGTACCATGATAATCATTGGCGTTACGCTCGCGCAAACAGCGATAAAGGATATTTTCTCACAGTGGCGACTCTACCCCGCCGCGCTCATGAAGCTGCTACTCATTCCGGTCGTAATATGGCTCATCTTTAGTCAGTTCGTTACAGACGGACTGATGCTTGGCGTGCTGGTTGCGCTCGCGGCGATGCCATCGGCGGCTATTCTTGCAATGTTTGCGATCGAATACAAAGGCAACGAACGCGCGGTCTCAGGCGGGATTTTTATTACGACGTTGCTATCCGGAGCGACGATCCCCCTCATAATGTATTTATTGTTTATGAGATAGTCTTAGAGGCAGGCGCTCAAATCAAGCCACCCTGATACATTGCACTTTATTGAAAGGGAAGCCTATATGAAAAAGAGCAAGCTACTATTATGGATAGCATTGATCCTCGCAGCGGCTGTTATTCTCGGCGGACCGTTTGCAATCGCGGATTTCGGCGACTTCGGAGGAAGCTCTGATTATGGGGGATCAGACTGGGGGAGCTCGGACTGGGGAAGCTCGGATTGGGGATCCAGTTACGACAGCGACGGCTCGTACTCCGGCGGAATGTCAGGACTGGGGGTATTTATTCTTATCGCCCTTATTGTCGCACTATACTTTGTGGGGAGTATAGCCGGAAAAAAGAAATCGCGCCGCCCGGCGGGAGCGACTACCGTCGCCGCATCAAAGCTGCGCACCATTGCAGAGTATCATCAGAGAGACCCGAGGTTCAGCGAACCCCAGATGCAAGGCAAGATATCAAATCTCTATGTCCAGATGCAAAACTGCTGGACAGCAAAAAACCTGGACTCCCTGCGCCCGTACTTCACAGATACCGCGTATGCCCAGTTTGACCGCCAGCTTGAGAGCTATCGACAAAACCGCAGGACCAATTATGTGGAACGCATAGCTGTTTTGAGCGTGGAGCTGCGCGGATGGTACGAGGAAGAGAAAAACGATTGCATGGTTGCAACCGTCAGGACCCGCATTGTGGACTATACAGGAGACGATCAAACAGGCAAGATCATCTCAGGCAGCAATACCGCCGAGAAGTTCATGACATATGAGTATATCATGATCAGAAGCTCGGGGTATGTGACCGGCGCGCAGGACAGGGCCGTAGACGCTTTCAACTGCCCCAATTGTTCGGCGCCACTTAATATAAACTATAGCGCCCAATGCCCGTACTGCGATAGCATTATCACGACAAAAGACTACGATTGGGTCATATCTTCCATTAAAGGCGTTTCTCAGGTAACGCGCTAGGAAAGAACTCGCTACCGACGGCACAAGCATTGAAGTATAGGACAATTTATCGCTAATATGCGTTGCGCAATAATTTCTTCAAATCACATTTAGTACGCAGTCTCCCCAAACGGCTTTGCGCTATGGGGAGACTTGTGTCATTATTCTGCTGCCGGGCGCGAAAACGCGGATTGCAATCAAGCAAACCGCGTTGCGCATAACAGTCTCCCGTGTTCGATTATAATTATTCGGATTTGCTGGCTTTTGCTTATGATTTGCGTTCCAACGGGATATCGCCGAGATTGACGTCTATAGTGGCATCGACGGCGTCGAACGTCTTGTACTCGTAGCCCTTGGCCTCGATAACGACGTCGTATTTGCCCATCGCAAGGTCCTTGAACCAGAAATCGCCGTATTCGTCGCTCAGGACCTCCACCGTCTTGCCGCCGTTCGTCGCCCGGCAGCGAGCCCCGATGATCACTTCCTTCTCGACCGGGTCGTAGACAGTACCCGCTATGAACTTGCCCGGGATGTTCCGGTAGTACACCTTCGGGCCCAGCCCCGTCTCGGGCATGCGCACCGTCGCGCCAATGATGAAGTCCTGAAGGTCCGCCTCCTCGCCGAAGACCATCGCGTCCGTCGGGCATGCCTCGACGCACCGCGGCAGCTTGTAGTCGTTGTCCAGCAGGTGCGCGCACCCCGTGCACTTCTGGCTGATCTTCAGCTCCTCGTTCCTGTAGATCGCGTCGTAAGGGCACGCCTCGACGCACTTGCCGCACCCCTTGCACTTCGTCGGGTCGAGCATCACAAGCCCGTCGTCGCGCCGGTAGTACGCCCCGTTCGCGCATGCATCCATGCAGGCCGCCTTCCCGCAGTGGTTGCACAGGTACGGGATGTAGTGGATCTTCACCTTCGGTATCGTCCCGCCGACGTTCTCTGTAAGCTTGCACCAGAACTGCCCGATGTCCGGCTGCGGCTTCGCGTACGGCGTCCAGTCGTTGCCCGCGTGCTCGTCCTTGCACGCGAGCTGGCAGTTATAGCACCCGTTGCACTTCGCAACGTCCACGCAAAATACTTTCGCCATATATTAAACCTCCTATTAATAATTCTGAATTTTGAATTCTGAGTTAATTGTCAACTGTCAGCTGTCCAACAGCAAGCCAACTCGCGTAACCCTCGCTAACTGTCAACTGTCAACTGTCAACTGTCCAACAGCCAGCCTTCAAGGCATACGCCCGATGCATAGTCTATCTTCCTCGCGAACGCGTCGGGGTAGTCCCTCTTCCATCCTTCCATCTCCTCGTCGGTCACCTTCGCCACCTCCACGAGGAACCCGGACGTTGCCATGCCAGTGCAATTCTTGGAAATCATGGCGGTTGGCGTGATCAGGTTTATCGCGCCGCCGCGGTCAAGTTCTCCCGGGATAATCGAGTCGACGCGCGCGCCATGGTCGACGTAACATACGCTTTGAACGAGCCGCTCGGTGATGTATGCGCCGCAGAGAACCGTTCCGCGCTCGTTGAACACCTTGACGATATCCCCGTGCCTGATCCCGCGCTTTTCAGCTTCAGCAGGGTTCAGCCATGCCGGCTCGTACTGGTATCCATCCTTGGCGCGGATCTTCATGGTTTCGATCTCCCGGTTCCAGATGATATCGTCGCACTGAGCGTGCATGCGCCACCTGCCGTGGTTCGTCATGCAAAGTAGCGGATATTTTTTAGCGCGTTCGCCTCCGATGCGCTCGTCGTGCGTTTCGCCTCTCTCTACCCAGTTTGGTATGGGCTGGCGTTCCGGGTCGTCCGGCATGTATTGCTCGATATGCGTCGACGTGAACTCCATGAGCCCTGTCGGAGTCGAAAGCGGATTGCTTTTCGGATCCTCATAGAATCTCCGCAGACCCGGCGGGATCAGGTGCGTATCCTTTTTACAGGGTACTACAAAAATTTTCTTCTCGCTGAATTCTTCCCAGGACATACGTTCTTCGACGCCGGTTGCTTTGTAGAAGAGTCGTACGCGTTCCTCCTCCGTGAAATTGCCTGTATAGGCATTGTAATACTCCGGCCCGAGTTTTTTTGCCACCTCGGCGCATACGTCGAAATCCGACTTGGATTCACCTACCGGCGGGCACGATGGTTTTTCCAAGTAAAGGGATGAGAACCCACCGCTGGAATAATCGTTGCATAAGTCATTCATCTCGTGTTTTGTCACGACCGGAAAAACCAGATCGGCAAAGCAGCAGTCGTTCTCCATCCACGGGTGCTGCGCAACGATGCATTCGATGCTCTCGTCACGGAACGCTTTGATAGTAAGGTTGCCGTCGTTCCAGCAGGTGGTCTGGCAGGGAGCGTCGGTCCAGATCATATGCAAACGCGACAAACCGGGGCGCGGGTATTGCATAAGTTCGAACTGCGTGTAGGCTGTGGGGTATCTGTAGTTGTTTTCGCGCGCTAATTGGCTCGTCGAAAAACATTGTAATCCGTACCACTCGAGTTTCCCTTCAAGTATAGCCCTGTGTATAAGTACTCGCGGTATAAACTGCTTCGGCGCCGGGTGCTGCTTAAATAGTTCGATAAGCTCCGGAGCGCGCTGCTGCTGCGCCGGGCTCAGGCAGAAGCGCTTCATGTTTACCTCGGGAGAAACGTCGCCGTCCACCGGCCTGAGCGGGTCGGCAATGTGCGGAACCGCAGGCGTGAACTCGCCTTGGAACGGAATCGTAAAATCTACGTTCCAGAGTCCAAGCTCGATCATCTTGCACTGATGGACGCCCGGGCTTCCGAGCGCGCGCATGCCCAGAAGCATCGCCTCGAGCCTTGCCGGTTCCGTAGAGTACGGTCCTCGTATAAAGCTGCCGCCATTGCCGTGGAGTATGCTTGTTATTTTATTTGCCCAGTCGCGGGCGAGGGCTTTGATAGTCCATTCCGGCACATTGCATTTGCCAGACGCCCATTCCGGCGTCTTGGGAATTCCGTCATCCTTGCCCAGGACATAGTCAAAGAATCTCTCGACTCCATGTGCGTGTGTCTCCAGATATTCCTTCTCGTACGTGCCTTCAGTGATCCACATGTATGCGATCGCCAGTTGAAGCGCCGCGTCAGTGTTAGGAAGTATCGGTATCCACTTGTCCGCGTGGACTGCTGCTGCGTAGTTGAGGTCGGGACATATATAGACGCCCTTCAGGCCAATTTGAGTGAGCCAGTAGCTGAGTCTGCTCGGGAGTTGCCCGACGACGCCCAGCGGGGTCGTCTCCTGGTCGCAGCCCCAGTACAACAGAAGTTGAGTATATTCGGCGATGTCGGGGTATAGGTTCGCCATAGGCATCATCTCGCCGGCAGGTTCGCAGCCCCAGACATGTTTTGCGCCCCAGAACCAGCCTTCCCAACTGTCTAAATTGCGCATTTGCAAGGTGTAGCCGCCCATCAGTGAAAGAAGCCTGTTCGGGCAGCCGTGGCTCGGGGCGACGTGCTTGCCCTCGCCGTGCATATCTGCCTCGCAGAGTACGGCCTCCGGGCCGTATGTCTCTTTGATGCGCACAAGCTCGTCGGCGGCCAATTGCGCCGCCTCGTCCCATGAGATGCGGACATATCCGGATTTGCCGCGGTTTTGCGGATTGCGCGCCCCCTTCGGATCCCAGTCGACTCGCTTGAGCGGGTAACGTACGCGGTTCCTGGAATATACGCGCGATTTATAGCCGAGGCCAAACGGCGATATTGTCACTTTGTCCGGCGCCCGGAACTCGCTCCCCCGGGCCTTTATCACCCATGGGTTGCAATACTTATCAGTATACTCTTTGTCGTAATAATATGGCCGGATGCGCGTTATCTTGCCGTCGTTTGAATCGACGATGCTAGGCCCGCCGCTCTCAGGGCCAAGAAGGCTGAATCCCTTCAGCGTCTGGGCGTCGGGTTTGAATTGTTTGCTCATAAAACCATCCTTTCCTTTATTATTCTGTTTATTATGTTAGCATACCACAAACGGATAAGTCAATACAAACAAACCTGCCCGTTTTGCGGCCGCGTTATATTCATTCTATTCATTGGCGACTCAGTTTTTTTTGCTCGCGGCAACGATTTTCACACTTAAAACAGGGATGTTGAAGCCTTTTTTTCTCCAACATCCCTGCCAGTCCGCAAGGGTCAAGCAGACACGAATCCGCCGGACGTCCTTATTCGTGGTGTTCTAGACTATCCAAGTATTTGCTTTCATTGTTCAATGACGTTGGCTTGATGCCAAAGTCAAGCATCTGATGCAATGGCAGGTGAACGTCGATCGCTACTTCGGGACATGTCGTTTCGCAGAAACAGCACATAGAACACTCGCCGGGATATGCGACTGTCGGCATCTTTGTTTCTTCATCCCAGCCAAAAATATCCATTGGGCACATATCGTAGCATTCCCCGCACCCTGTGCAGTGCCTGGCATCTATCCTTGGGCCGTAATTGATTTTACAGTTATACATCTGGCATCTCACTCCTTACAGTTCTTTATTCAGTTTCTCAATTTCGAATTTATGCTCCCCTGCCGGTTTTGTGACAGTGACTATTTTATTAAACCACTTTTCTTCGTTCAGTTCGGGGAATTCCACGCGGAAGTGGTTCGGAATCATGCGGCTCTCGTCCCTAAGAATCGACGATTGAGTATGCAATTGCGATACTTCAAGGATCTGCTGCACTTCGATAGCCCGCATAAGCTCATGAGGATTGCTCGCCGCCAGCAGCGGTACTGCGCCCGCTTTCGCGCGGTTGAGCAACTCAAGCCCACGCTGCATTTTCGCCGTATTTTTGTACATCCCGACGTAGTTATGGTTGATCTGCTTGACATAATCCTCAAGCTCCAAGGGGTTGACTGTGTATTCCGTTTTCCTGTGGAGCGGCGCGAATACCCATTGCTTTGTATTGTCTATCTGCTGCAACTGATCGCCATCGATCTTTGACTGCTCCTTGCCTTTTACAAATTCAGTAACATAATCCGCTATCAGGCAACCCCATGTCAAACCGGGCGAAGCTCCGTTGCCTACGACATTTCCGGCCGCAAACAGATTTTCGACCCTTGTTTCCGATTCGATGGTTTCGGGGAGGACCCCGCCGCCCGCCATGCCGATGCCCGCGTAAATATAAGCGCACTCGTTGGGCGGCTCGTTTGTCAGCCCTCCGGAGAGTTTGTGGAACTTGAGCGCTTTTGTAGGCTCGGTCGCAGCTGTGAAATAGACAGCGGATATTGTGTCTTCATCGGCTTTATCTTTATATGACAGTATGACGTCATGATTAACTTCCGCATTCATCATATCCGGCGCCAGCATATAATTTAGCCCCGGAATCATGCCGCCTGTCTTTGTGACAACTCTATCGGCGTATTTATCTTCCAGAGCTTCGCCCTTTGAGTTGTACATCTTGAAGTACCAGTTGCACCCGCCGCCGCCGCTGCTGTGATTAACGCCTTTTGAGACGTTATAGAAAGTGCTCATCTCCATGCTGTAGAGCTTGGCTCCGGCATTCAGCGCGCATATATGGCCTCCGCCGTGGTTGACCGGGGATGTAATGGTATAGAACATGTTGTTGGGATATGATGACCACTGGTATGGATAGAACCTCACCGCGCAGCCGGTCGCCAACAGGACTGCTTTAGCTTTGATAAACAGGAATTCATTTGTCCTCGTGTTTATTGCGGTCACACCTACGGCGACCCCGTCGCGGGTGACAACGCTTGTCAGAAGCGTCCTGTCCAGAACTCTGACCCCGTGCTTGCGAACAGCGGCTCCAAGCCTCTGTTTCAGGTCGGTCCCTCTTGAGAAAGAGCCAAACAGGGGTTCCGGCGACCCGTTTTCATCATATTGGATCCTGCCCCAGTTCGTCCCTCTCCGGTAGGCCTGAAGTACATAGAGGGTTCCGTCGTCTTCGCGTATCCTCACGCCTATCTCTTCCAGCAGCGGCTGGGAGATATAAGCGTTTTTCATCTGTCTTGCATAGAGTTTCAGGTCTATCAGGCCAAACATCCTGTTTCTGCCAAATACTGCCTTATTTACGTCTTCATCGGTGACTTCCCTATTAAAGTCCGATTTACGCAGCGGAATGTGATTGAAATTATCCAATCCAACCCCGTCGCCGCTCCATTCCATCTTTGCCTTGTCGATAACGGTGACGTCGAGATTAGGATTATTCTTTTTAGAGCGAAGGGCTGCCGTACTGCCAACAAGTCCGCCTCCGACAATCAAAAAATCAGTCTCGATAATTCTGTCGGTCAATTCTTCAATACTCTTAGCCAATTCTTGAACACCTCTCTTTCATAATTTAATCAAATCTAACGGGGACACAGCGAACTTTGTACATATTTTGCAATTCTTCATAGTTGGGGCCCGGCGCGTCGTAGAAATGTAGCTTATAGCAAAAATCGGAACAATAAACCCTCTTTGCTCCTCTTCGCACTATAGTCTCGGGCTCGCCTGTTATCGGTCTTCCACAGAATACACATTTTTCAGCCATTCCGTATTACACCTCCTTCCTTCAATGTAATATACATAGACTGCACAGCAATATCATAGGCCCGCTTTGGCGGCATGGCTTCGCTGAGCACATCACATGCCCATAAATGCTTGCGCTGCTTGCGCTCTCTTGAGAAAAATCTGCATATCACAATGTTCCGTATAACCGTGTTTTTGATTGGTTCGACTTTATCATACGCAACAAACACATGTCAATGCTTTTTACATGTTTTTTGTAAAAAATACATAATTATTGGAATACACAACACACCGGTAATAATTCAGCCTGCAATATGCTGAAAACAACTGGACACCAGCCCTATATTTTGATAATATACTCATTATTATTAAGGCACAGGGCGGCACGATTCGCATTCCGCCCACTTAAGAAAGAGGGGAAATCAGCAGTGGTTGAGAACAAAAAACTGGATAACGAGCTCTTTTTCAAGCAACGGGAAGAAGTTCTGTCAATGTGGCCTACCGGAAAAGATGTAGATCTTAATGAAGCTATCGAGTACAACAAGAATTTGCCTTCCGGCAGCAATTCCGCGTACAAATTCAGACAAGGGAAAGAGAATAACGATATTTTTTGCGTAACCGGCATGGGAAAAGCTTCTGTCGAGGAGCATATAGAACTGCTGCAGCATGTCGAAAAGGAGGGAGGCGCAGATTTGCTGGCCATTTCTCCCGATAGCTTTACCAGGGGAAACAGGTTTGAAGAAGTTCAAAAATACATGGAGGAAAGCATAAAGACAGGGGAATCAAAGCTGAACGGAGTTCCTGTCGTAAATATTGGAGTCTCCGGCGTCAGACGTATCGTAGAATCTGTCAAATCACCTGTTACCCTTCGCGGCGGGACCCCTGACGGGCGATTGCAAGCAGAGATTCTGTTTGCAGGCGGAGTCAGTTTTCTGTGCCCCGATCTGTTCATGGATTTCTGGCAGCATTCAGCAAAGACGCCTTATGAGTATGTCGTCGCTACCCACCAGTATATAGGCAGATTGATGGGTTATTACGAAGAATGCGGCGTCCCGTTGATGGCCAGCGTCCAGGGGCTATACGGAGCCGGCATCCCGCCGTCGCTGCAATCCGCGTCAATAGTAGTATCTGCCCTGTTGCTTGTTGAACAGGGTCTCAAGCATCTTTGCAACCATTGCATAGCGCATGGCAGTCTTATCCAGGATGTAGCCTCGGCAAACGCCCGCGAGAATGTCGTCCGCTATTATCTCGAAAAGTCCAGCCACAAAGACGTCGAGTTGTTCAGATCTCTTTCTTTCAGCCTTATGCAATATCCTGCGGAGTTCGCGCCAAGTCTGGCTGTTGTTTTTATGAATACGCTAATGGCCAGATTAATAGGCGCTACGCTCAGCGACGTCAGGACTACAGCGGAAGCCAAGGCGATCCCGACAAAAGAAAACATAGCCGATACCTATAAAATCTCCAAGACGATACAGAATTTCCTCCAGACTCAAAAGATAGAAGTCAATAGGGAAGAACTCGCGCTTCAAACAGCGATGGAAGAAAAAGAAATCAAGGCTATTGTGGATAAGGTGTTGGAATTTGGCGACGGCGATATTTTGAGCGGAGCCGCGAAAGCAATAGACGCAGGGATCCTGGACAATCCGTTTGCCGCGAACCGCGCAGCGGCGGGCAAAGTATTAGGCGTCAAGGATAGCGAAGGCGCTATCAGATATTTTAATACAGGAAATCTTCCATTTTCTCAGGAAATCATCGACTATCACAAAGAGAAAATAGCCGAGCGCGAAAAAAAGCAGAACATTAAGGTTGGCTATGATACTTTGGTAAACGATCTTTACTCGGTCAGCAGGGGTTATCTGGTGTAACGATTATCAAAAGCACTCCAGGAAATCTTCGAGCGATATACCGTAATAGCGATTGAGGTCAAATGCGCCTAGCGCCTGTCTTAGTTCATTTCTATCTACGCGGCGTCCGATTACCGCGTTTTCCAATTCTTCGACGCTTGCCAACGCCAAAAAATCGCCGAATATCCTGCATCGCTCAATAACGCCGTTCTTTATGCCCAGATTCAACTCTACCGTGCCGTTTGAGAAACGTTTGGCGTTTTTGTAGCTATAATCTGCAGACTTGCCGTAATTCCATTCCCATGTCTCATATTTCTCTTTCGCGAGTTTTCCAATTTCTGCTGTCTGTGAGGCGCCGAGGATATATTCGTCCGCAGAGCCATTTTCAGAAAACGCCTCCAGCATCGCCGCCTTCAGCAATTCCATGCTGAAGGCGCCTTTAGCGTATCCACTAATATTCGCAACTCTGCTCCGTACGGACTTAATTCCTTTTGAGATGATTTTATCAGTCTGTACATTAAGCACCTCAGCCATCACTGATAGATCGGAACTTACCAGCAGCGTACCGTGGTGCAGAATACGGCCGTTATGTATGCACTGGGCATTCCCCGAGATTTTTTTCCCATCTACAACGACGTCATTTCTCCCTTGTCTCTCAGCATTGACGCCAAATTTAGAAAGCGCTCGTATAACAGGCAATAAAAAAGTATCGTAATCAATATTCTTTTCAGCATCCCAATCGGTTATAAATGAGAAATTCAGATTCCCCATATCGTGGTATACTGCGCCGCCGCCGGTATTTCTGCGGACGACTTTGACGCCAAGTTCTTCTGTCCGCTTGGAATTTACCTCCTCGGCGGTGTTTTGATGCTTTCCTATTACAACTGTCTTGTCATTTTGCCAAATCAGGAAGTAGTCGTCGTCAGTGAGCGTGTTAAGTACATATTCCTCCAAAGCAAGATTATAGCACGGTTCTGTCGCTTCATTTCGTATATACTTCACCGGCTGCCCTCCATGCCGCGAGATTACCCGCTTAGCCTCCAGTAGCTTCGCTTAGCGCCAGTGCAAGGCTTTTCCGAACGCGTTCATAAACGCTTCCGGGATGCATTCCGATACAGTGGGGTGCGGATGTATGGCTCTTATGATTTCCTCAGCCGTAGCCTCGGCAGTCATAGCGACAGAGATTTCTCCTATCATATCCGCAACATGCAATCCGTACATATGAACGCCGAGTATTTCATTCGTTTCGGCGTCTAGAATGACTTTGACCATGCCATCTGTCTCGCCTTCAACCAAAGTTTTCCCATTTCCCGCGAGCGGGAATTTGCCGATTCTGACCTCGCGTTCCTGGCTGGCTTGCGCCTCAGTCTTGCCGATACATGCAATTTCCGGATCAAGATAGATGCAGGAAGGGACACGTGAATAATCCATGATCTCTTCGCAGCCGCAGATATTGTTAACTGCTGTGACGCCCTCGTGCGAGGCAGTGTGCGCAAGCATCGAGACGCCATTGACGTCGCCGACCGCGTAGATATTCGGGATGCTCGTTCTTAGTTTTTCGTCGGTTTTGATCGCGCCTTCATCCAGTTGAATCCCTATGCCATCAGCATTGAGCCCCTTTGTGTCCGGGGACCGGCCGACAGCCATAAGAACGCAATCAACGCTCTCTTCATTCTGTTTCCCATTATGCTCAAAATAAATTATGTTGTTCCTGACTGCCTGTACGCTCGCGCCTGTGAAGAACCTTACGCCGGATTCTCTCAGCCGGTTCCCGGCCATTGCAGATATCTCTCCATCAACCATCGGGAGTATTTGATCCAACAATTCGAACACTACGACTTTCGCGCCTAGCTTTGAGAAAATGTAAGCGAACTCCACGCCGATGACCCCGCCTCCAATGATTCCCAGTTTTTTCGGGATTTCAATTACATTCAAAGCTTCCCGGCTCGTTATTATGTTGTTATCCCCCTCTACAGAGATAAACGCGGGCATCATGACATTCGATCCTGTCGCTATAATAAAATACCCGGAGCTGATCTCTTTGCCATCGACTATGATTGTGTTCTTGTCCTTGAATACGGCGGATCCGCGTACTATTGCGACCCCGTTGCCGTTCAAAAGGCCTCTGACGCCGCCGGTCAATTGAGATACCACAGCTTTTTTCCGCTCTTGGAGTTTTTCAATATCCACTGATATTTTTGAAGCGTCGACGCCGGCAATGCCAAATTCATCAGCCCGTCTAATATTATCTGCAAGCCTTATAGTCTTAATAAGTGTCTTTGTGGGGATGCACCCTTCGCCTAAACATACGCCGCCTTCTGTTTTGCGCTCAATAATGCACACGCGCTTTTTTAGTTTTGCCGCCGCTATCGCGGCCACATATCCGCCCGGGCCGGCTCCTATTACAATAATATCATAGTCAAAATCAGTTTTCAAAATCCTGTCTCCAAGCTCAGCGCTATCTGCTGCCACATGCTCGTTCTCATTATGCGCCGCAGTTTTCCCGGCCAGCAAGGCCGCTTTTACGTCATCTTCAGTGAGGCCGCCGCCGAACCCTGTGCCTCTAATTCTTGCCAATGAGCCGGGTTCGATCCCATTGTTTTTCATATAGTTTCTTGCACGCGGAGTTATTTTCAGACCTTCCGGCATTGCCTCGACGCCGCTTGCCGCTGCAGTTGCAGCCGTATCTTTATTGCTTGCAACCGTCTTTTCCGCTTCGTCGGTTTTTGTTTTTCCATCCTGACCGAAAGCGGCCAAAGCTGCGTCGGGGTCTTCGTTCGAATTCCCGAGCACTGCGATTGGCGTGAAAACTGCCGCGAATTCGCCTTCTTCAATAAGCAATCTCAAAACCACGCCGTCAATTGGGGATTCCACCGGCATGGTCGTCTTATCCGTATTTATATCAAAAAAGAGTTCTCCGGCGTTTATTGTTTCGCCGACGGACTTATACCATTTGACAAGCTGGCCTTCGTCCATGTTGAATCCCATTTTGGGCATGATGATTACTTCAGCCATTGTTAGTTCTCCCTTGTGCCACGAACAGAGCCAGTTATCCGCAGCACAGCCTGACGTATTGAGTTTTCATCCGGTATTATCGGGAATTCAAGCGCCGGGCTGAAAGGCAGCGGCACGTCAGCCGTCCCGAGGCGGACTATCGGCGCGTCAAGAAAATAGAATATGTCCTCCATAATAGAAATCGCAATTTCTCCGCTTATTCCAAAGCTCTCATGGCCCTCGTCAACGATCAGCAACCTGCCCGTTTTCTTGACCGACTTTATAATTGTCTCTTTGTCTAGCGGAACAATGGTACGCAAATCAATGACTTCAGCGTGTACCCCCTGCTTCGCCAGCTCAGTCGCCGCTTTCATCGCCTTAATTACCATAATCGACGTAGCGACGATAGTAATTTTGTCGCCTTCGCGCACAATGTTCGCTTTGCCCAATGGAATCGTATAGTCGTTTTCATGCGTGTCGAATTTTTGCGTATACATCATCTTATGCTCAAAAAACATGACCGGATTATCGTCGCGTATCGCGGCCTTCAAAAGCCCCTTAGCCTCCGGGCCTGTCGAAGGCGTCACTACCTTGAGGCCCGGGCAGTGCGCCATCCATGCGTGGAAGCTCTGGGAATGTTGAGCGGCTGATGAACGCCCGCCGCCAAACGGCGTGCGGATGACAAGCGGCACACGCGCCTGTCCCCCGGACATATATGTTATTTTTGCGGCTTGGTTGCATATCTGATCCATCGCGACCATGATGAAATCACTGAACATCAGTTCTACTACAGGACGCAGCCCGGTCAATGCGGCGCCTATGCCGATACCTACAATGCCGGCTTCCGAGATCGGAGAGTCTTTGCATCGCATATCGCCATATTTTTCGAGAAGCCCTACGGTACATTTGAAATTGCCGCCAATGACGCCTACGTCCTCGCCAATAACGAAAACGTTTTTGTCACGCGCCATTTCCTCATCGAGCGCTTCATTTATAGCATCACGGTAGAAAATCTCCCGCATTTCATGTACCCCCTATGAGCAAAATACGTCTGTGTAGGCTTCGCTGATATCCGCGTAAGGGCTCTCCTCGGCAAATCTGCATGCCTCTGCGATTTCCGCTTTGACCATATTCTTTATTTCGTTGATTTCTTCCTGCGTCAATAGCCCTTTGGATTCCAATACTAAAAGGGGCTCTCGTTTTTTCCATTCCTCAACTTCGTCCGCCGGGCGGTACTCCCCGGGGTCGCCGACATGGTGACCCTGCCAGCGGTAGGTAAGGCATTCTATTAGCGTCGGGCCGTTGCCCCGTCTTGCTTTATCAACAGCCTTCGTCACAGTATCAAAAACCACCTCAACGTCATTTCCGTCTATAGTTATGCCCTCAATCCCATACCCAACAGCTCGCAGGGAAAGCTTTTGTTCCTTGACAACGCGGCGAATATCGACCGAAATACCGTAGAGATTGTTTTCAATAATGAAGACTATTGGGAGATCCCAAGCTGCCGCCATGTTGATGCTTTCGTGGAAGGCACCCTCATTGCACGCGCCGTCGCCAAAGAACGCTATGGTAACCTCGTCTGTACCCTTATATTTTGAGGAATAAGCCGCCCCAGTGGCTATAGGCAGCTCTCCGCCTACTATGCCATTTGCGCCAAGTATGCCAATGTCCATTGCCATAATATGCATGGAGCCGCCCTTGCCTTTTGAGTATCCGGTCTTCTTGCCTAGAAGCTCCGCCATCATTCTCTTGATATCCGCGCCCCGGGCAACCAGATGGCCATGCCCCCTGTGCGTACTGCCTATATAGTCCCTTGTTTCCAACGCAGCGCAAGCGCCGGCCGCCACAGCCTCTTCCCCCAGATAAAGATGCGCCAGCCCCGGCATATGGCCTTTCTTATAGAATTCAAAGGCTTCTTGTTCGAACAGCCTTATTTTATACATTGTCTTATAGAATTCTTTTGCCTGCTCTTTATGCATAATGCTCCCCCCAAAAACGGCATACTGGCAATTGCCATGTCAGCGCAGCTCTGATCAGATCCCAGAGGAAACAAGGATAACGGTTTGTGCTTTCTGTGCCTAGCGCTTGCTAAAACGAAACCCGAAGATAACTTGTTATCCGGAAGCAACGCTGAGCAAGCTAGCGGCGGGAAGCGCGAAACCGATATCCTTCTTCCATAGTCCATAGATTTTCGTCCGGATGAGCTATCTTCTCTTCGACTCGCGCGCCGGCGAGAACGTAACCAGCATGCGGAGCGTCTCGTTGCCGGTTACATACATTTCATGGGCGCATCCGCGCGGGACCCAAAGCGCGTCGTTCGGGCCAATGTCAAAACGCACTCCATCTACTATCTGGTAACCATATCCGGACAGATAATAGAATAAATGGTCGGCTTCAGGATGCGTGTCCAATTCAGCGCGCCCTCCGGGGCGGATCTCTGTGATAAAGCATTCGAAGTCGTTATTCATCGCCAGAGTCCAGGAATTGCTATCGAAGTGCAACGGCGCGACGCCGGGGTTTATTTGCGAGGTGTTCACCTTATAGGGCTTATCAGTCCAAGTGATGTCGTTAATATCTACCATTGACATGTCGCGATCCTCCTTAAAATAAATAGTTATTTATTACACCTACGAATTTATTATTGGGTTTTCGATTCCGGAGAGCTTTTCCATAAGCGGCAATAAAGCCGCTATATCCAGTTCGGCCATTCCCATATTGACAAGCGCTTCGAACATTTGCTTTGTGAGCGCGGTCGAGGGGACCGTCACATTCAGCCGTTTCGCGGTCGCGAGAGCTAAATCAAGGTCTTTGACCATGAGATCTACGGAAAATGCCGGGTTGAACTTTCTCTCCCTTATAGGCGGGCACTTATATTGAATGAACGGCGAGCCGACGACGCTGCCGCAGATGACGTCCATAGCGATGTTCGGGTCCATTCCGGCTTTTTCGCAGATAACAAGCGACTCGGCAAACATCTGGACGCTTGTCGAAATCATCATATTCAATGCAAGCTTCATAGTTCTTGCCTCGTCCGCCCCTCCGATGTAGAAATGCTTCTGGCCGAGTTTTTCAAACAACGGCATAGTTTTGTCATACGCATCCTTCGGGCCGGAACAGAGCGTTGTAAGCGCGCCTGATGCAGCCAGGACCGTGCTTCCGCTGACCGGGCAGCGAAGGAACTGCCCCTTCCTGGCTTTGACTGCCGCATCGACTTTTTCCGAAATATCAATCGATACCGTACTCATATCGATAAGAATCGCGCCTTCGGCCATTGCCCCGACGACGCCCCCGGGCGCAATCGCAACGGCCTCTAGGGCTTCGTCGCCGGCAATCATGGTGAAAATGAATTCCGCGCCTTTCGCGGCTTCGGCCGCTGACGCCGCTACTGCCGCGCCGGCTTCTTTCGCAGCTATGGCTTTTTCTGCGCTCCTGTTCCAAACTGTGACGTCATGGCCCGCTTTGGCTATGTTTACAGCCATTGGCGAACCCATGTTTCCAAGACCAACCCATGCAACTTTTGCCATTTACTAGTGCCTCCTTAAAAATAATCAGTGATTTTGTGAATTACAAAAACATGCAACCCGGCAGGCCGCAAGAGGTTATCTCTTCAGACGGGAATTTTGTTATAACCTCGCAACCGTCCTTTGTTACAACGACTTCTTCCTCTATCCTGGCGCTGCCCGTGCCGTCCTCGGATGCGCACCACGTCTCGAGCGCAAAAACCATTCCTTCCTTCAGTTCAAAAGGTTTATCAAGCGAGAAAAGACGCGAGATTATTGGTTTTTCCCACAGGCCGAGCCCTATTCCGTGGGCAAATTGAAGCAGGAACGCTTCTTCCTCGTTTTTATAGCCCAGTTCGGTCGCGGCGGGCCAGCATTTAGCGACGTCGGCGGTCGTGTTTCCGGGTTTGACCGCTTTAATTGAGTCGTAGAGCCACTTGTACGCTTTTTCATACGCTTTTTTCTGCGCGGCGGTCGGCGCTCCGCAAGAGAAGGTGCGATAGTAGCATGTTTTATAGCCGTTATACGTATTGCCAATATCAAAGTATACAAGCTCGCCCGGGCGTATCATACGGTTGGACGTTGTATGGCAATGCGGATTGCCGCGCATTCCGGAGATAACATTGACAAACTCCACTGACTCGGCGCCCCAGCGAAACAGTTGTCCCTGAATGATTGCTTCAAGCTCGTTTTCGTGAGATCCGGGGCGCAGAGCTTTGGCGACGTCGTAATACGCGCCGTCAACCATAGCGGCGGAGCTTTTCAGAAGTTGTATTTCCTCGTCGCACTTAATTATGCGGGCGTCTACCATCGCGCACTGGCCGTCAACGACTTCTACGCCTTCGCGCTCCAATGCCCTGAGCAGCGGGATATCCACCAGGTCCATGCCAAGCTTTTTATCTTTCGCTCCGTACTCACCCAGATATTTGACAATTTCGCCCGCTTCTTTTTCTACCATGTTCACTTCGGTCGGGATCGCGCCTCTCATGGAACCGACCGCCGGCATTATATGATCCTTTGAGAGCCAATCGACGCGTACCCTCTTTGATGGCGTCGCGGGGTCAAAGAGAAACGGTTCTTCCACACCGTCGACAAGAAGGCAGTGGCGGTTCATCTTATTGCGGTTCCATTCTCCGATGTGAGTGCCGGTAATATACCGGATATTGTCAAAATCATAACAGAGAATAGCGCCCAACCCATAGTTTTTCATGCTTTCTTTGGCTCTTTGAAGCCTGTATGCCCTAAGTTTGCCATAGTCGACGTTTGTTTCCCAATCAACCCCGTTAAAACCTGAACGCATAAGCAACAACCCCTTTATTCAATTTAATATTTTCAAGAATAATACTTTGCGTTGAAACGACGCTTGAAAGCTTAATATGTCCATCACTGGATTCCGGGCGCTTGACCATCCCCTACTTTATTTTTGCTATTGCCTTTGCAAGTTCCTTCTTATGCGACAGGTTGCCCTGGCGGGAGATCATTACGCGCTGCGCCTGCGGCGAGCCGGCGCCATGCATCGATTCCGTGCGATAGCCAACCGCAGCGGCGCCAAGCGTAAGGTTTTCGATCAGCCGCAGTATTTTGAGGCGATTTTCAGTGGGGACGTCAGCCGCGCCCTTGAGGTACTTCTCGATATAAGGGCCAAGTTTTGGATCATTGAAATCTTTTTCAGAAGGCGCTGTTACCATTAGCCCGCCCGCCAGATCCTCAGCCAGCCGCGTGATCTCATACGGAAAGCGCGTCACGTTTTGTTTGCAGACATTAGCGAGCAGCAGGTCGATGAGATAGTTGCCCGAGGCGGTTTCGCATCCCTGGCATGAGCAGGCGATACCGCATGAGTATAGGGTTTCGTTGAGGTGCATCATTTCAATCAGCTTGTCCTTCACATGCGACGCTTTTGCCGCTCCGTTATAATCCGCTGCCAGCGCCGCTGCGCCTATGAGCACGTCGCCGACGCCGACCTTGCAGCCGCCGTAGCTCTGGCGATGGTAACCCGCGAAACGCTCGACAAGCATACCCGAGAATTCGGTTTCCCCATCCAAGAATATTCGCTCGCTTGGCACAAAAACGTTATCAAAAATGACGAGAGCTTCCATACCTCCGTATTCGCAGTTGCCGACGTCCATAACTCCGCCTTCCAGCTTCCGCGTATCGCAGCTCTGGCGGCCGACGATCATGATAATGCCGCTGGCGTCGACCGGGACCGCAAACGATACCGCATAATCCTTATCTTCGGGTCGCATGGATATCGTTGGCATGACAATGACCTCATGCGAGTTGACTATGCCCGTTTGGTGCGCTTTCGCACCGCGGACTACAATGCCGTCCGGCCTGCGTTCCACGACATGAAGAAAAAGATCGGGGTCGGCTTGCCCCGAGGGAGGCAGCGAACGGTCGCCCTTTACGTCGGTCATTGCTCCGTCGACAGTCAAGTCATTTTCCTGGACATACTTCAAATACGCCTTGAAATTCTCATGATAACAAGTCCCGCATTTCTCATCTGTTTCATATGTCGTGCTGTAAATTGCGTTCATTGCGTCAAGCCCGACGCAGCGCTGAAAACACGAGGCGGTTGTCTGGCCGCACAAACGCTGCATCTTCACCTTCTTGACAAGATCGTCCGCGCTGCGGTGGATATGGCAGAAACGGTTTATCCTCTCTCCGGTCAGGTCGGATAAGACTGTCATCAGATCTTCGTGCTCCGGCATTTGAGCCAAATCATATGTAGCTTTTACGGAATTCAGGGACGGCCGCAGCATTGGATCGTCTGCGGAGCATTCGATGCGCTTTCCGAACATGTAGATCTCCATCCTGAGTTTTCTGATGCTCTCTATGTATTGCTCGCCTGTCATCATAATAAGTATCGCTCCTTATTGTTATTTCGTATTTTATACGCGCGGTACTTTATAATAAATCTTTATAGATTCCGGCTATGCGCGCCGCGTCTAACGGGACAAAGTTATTGACCGTGAGCCGGCCCTGTTTTTCCATTACATTTGCTGTAAAATCGCCAATGTCAGCGACTGTCATGCCATATTCACCAAGCCGCTTGAGCGGCAGTATCTCGCCAAGCAGCATCGCCAGCGCATTGTAGACGCTGTCGCTCTCACAGCCCATGAGCCCGGCAAGCAGCTTGTTCAGCTCCGCGATAGCGCCTTCGGCAGAGATAGAAAAGTACTCATTGAAAATCCGGATAAACAGGGCATAGTTTGCCTCTCCGTGCGCGACGTGGTACTTGCCGCTGAGAGGGTAACTCATGGCGTGTACGGTGCCTGTGCCCGCGTTAGCGAAGGAAATGCCCGCAAAGTTGCTGGCAATAAGGAATTCCTCAAGGCGATGGAATCTCGCATCTTTCCCATATTCCGCGATATCCTGATAGCCCTGTATTATCATCTCGATGGCTTTGTATCCGAACATTTTTGTATATTGCGTTGTCTTTGGCGAGACGCAGGATTCCGTCGCATGGATCAGCGCGTCGATAGAAGACGTCGCGAAAAAGTGGTAAGGGAGGCTCGTTAACAGCTCCGGTATCATGACAGCGCTGTCAGCAAAGAGGTCGTCTACCGCAAGGCCTAGTTTTGTTTGACGGCTTTTTAGTTCCAGGATGGAAATATTGGTAACCTCGCTGCCTGTGCCACAGGTCGTCGGGATGATGACTAATTCTTTATCACGCTTGATCTCAAGTTTTTTGTCAAATAGATCAAGCACGGGCAAGACGTTCTTAAGAGAAAATAATTTTGCAAGATCTATGACCGTCCCCCCGCCGATGGCTATGACGCGTTTATGATCCCTCTTGATATCAGCGTATATTGCCTCGGCCATTTCATCCGAGGGTTCTCCTGATCCGTATCTTTCCTGGTACAACACGTCTGCTTCCAATGACAGGGCCCCAAAGAAAGGTTGAAAGATATATTCGTTTGTTATGATCAGGTCGCCTCTGCCTATATTGAACTCAGAGGCAAAATCGGCGCATTTATCATACTTGTAAAGCTGCGGTCTAATCAATAACTGTCTCATATTTGTTCTCCTCATGCCGTTAGTCCTGAGTAAATATCAGTCTATTATCTACTATACTCTACACCAATAATATATGTAATACAAGCAGTTTGTATTCTTTTTTGCGAGCGCCGTGATTCGAGGTTACAGGTCAGGGGGTAGCCGGAATTGTACTCTTTCTTGCATGAGCAAGTCGCTTGGTCGGCTTCAAGTCTCATGAAATGTCATATCCCTACCCCGGGATGTGCTCCTGCCGACCTCAGCTTCCGCTCACGCTGCGCAATAGCACAATTCCGGCTACTCCCTGACCT
>Ga0082212_10003169_pt1 | contig 23494 bp, 17 predicted proteins | sample TergutNt197P3_FD_71548 | JGI IMG/M metagenome (GOLD analysis project Ga0082212, IMG submission 71548) | Neocapritermes taracua P3 segment gut microbial communities from Petit-Saut dam, French Guiana - Nt197 P3 | ecosystem: Host-associated > Arthropoda: Insects > Digestive system > Gut ... | reverse complement strand
ATACAGTACATTTGTCAGCATAACAGCGGAGACAACCAGAGTCAGCACCCTCAAAGCCTTTGTGCGTAGACGGGCATCCTTAGTCTTGACCTGCAGGATTCCCAGGGCAAATGCAGCAACCGCGCACAAGCTTCCCAGTACGCCTAATACCGCTATGGTCGCATTGCTGATAACCAGATTCACGGAGATCATGAGCAACAGGACTATCGCAGCACTACACCCCAAGGAGAACAGATGGCATCTCTCTTTGGGTGCCTTGTAGACCTCTTGCTTGCGTATCTTCTGTACAATCAGGATACCAGCCTTGACTAAGAGCACGGCAACAGCTAAGAAGAATCCCATAAAGAAGAGTTGGTACAGCCCCCAATCAAGCCAGTGACTTGCGACGGTTTTTGGATGTAGCTCATCCGCCCCCGATTGCAGCACCCCGTTGTCTGTTACACAGTAATACGTACTCATGCCGTCGAAGTGTATGACAAACACCCTGTCTGATACCTGTGTGAGGGCAAGGTTCTCATCGCCAAAAAGATAGTAGACATTATCCTGTTCGGCTCTTTCTATAGGTATGTTGTCCAGAAAGCGCGAGATCTTCAAAAAGCCATGGGGAAAGTAACCTCTCATAGCATTGTAGTTCCCCGAAATATCCTTATGGACCGCGATCTCCCTGTCGCCCCAATTGTAATCGCCAAAGACAACAGGCGGGAGCTTATGGTTGAAAGTCACCTCAGAAACCGCATTGGTCATGACTACAAGGGCTTTCTTGGCAACGGGATCGATCAAGAAGTGTGATGAGAACCCTGCTGAATTACCTCCATGTCCAAACAGGCCGTTACCCAGTTGCTCCGCCCACATGCCATGGGCATTGCGTGGCGTGCCGTCTGCATAATACAAGGTTGGTTGATACATCTGTGCAAACGTGCTGTCTTTCTCAAACAACGGACACTTGTTATTCTCGTCAGGGATCAATGCCTTCACAAACCTCGAGAAATCCTCTATAGTCCCGCAAGCTGATCCAGCAGGGCCATATATCCCATACACCAAGGGGTTTGGAGTGGAGGCATCACTGCCAAGCTCGACCCATTCACCTTTCCACGGTATCCAGTAGCACTTCTCTTTCACCCACTGATCCTCAACCCACTGGTTGTCGGAATGGTCAGGTTTGATAGCGGTGCGCTCCATGCCAAGCGGGTTGAAAATGTGGCTTATCACATAGTCCCCATAATCCTGGCCGCTGACGCACTCGACAACGTATCCCGCCAACGCGACTCCATAGTTGGAATAGGAGACCACTTCACCAGGCTTCCTGATCTGCGGGGGTTGATTGTCTTTGAGAACCTCACCCAAGGGTGGGATACTTGCGCTATCCTCAGCGAATAGCTCACCGTTCATCTCCTGAAAGCCTGCGTTGTGGTTCATGAGATTCAGCATTGTGATCGGCTCATCGTATTTTAGGCGTGTGAGGAAGCCTTCTGGAAGATATGTCCTGATATCTGCATCCAGGTCGATCCTTCCTTGTTCGACCAACTGCATCACGCTCACCCAGGTAATCACCTTGGTACAGCTGCCCCAGTCGAACACATAATCAGAATCCTTACTGAGATCGCCCAGATAATACAGCTCGGTATTGCCGCCTTCGATCATCGCGATCCCTACGGATGCCGCGTATTCCCTGTACTGCTCGTAGAAGCTCATTATCACGTCTTCACCGGCAGCAACAGCGGGAATATCCTTCTCAACCATAACAGGAGCAATGTCTTTGACAGTACAGGCGGAAAACGGAAAGGTGACTACCAGTATCAGTACGATAAGGAAGACATATTGCGTCCTTGTCCTTTGTGTTCTCATGAGAGGGCTCTCCTTTGGGTTCTTGCCTTCTTGACACTCCGGTTTTGCGGCAAGACTGGCCTGAGGTTCATGTTTGTTGCTCCCCTACCAGTTGTTGCCTCAGCGCCACCTGCCTATAAGACTCACCTATTTGAGATTTGTTACAGCATTTCTTGAATTGTCTTGTTTTAATGGTATCCACAAAAATGTTGTAACAAACCACGCTGGAAGAAGTCTTATACACCAGAGGGGGTGAGCCATTGGACGAGATTGAGGATATCTATGCGCAACACTTCATGAATGTCTATCGCTATGCCCTTTCTCTTTGCCGCAACAAGACAATCGCCGAAGACATAACAAGCGAGACATTCATAAAGGCAATCGATTCCATCGGCTCCTTCAAAGGTGATTGCAGCGTGAAAGTCTGGCTCTGTCAGATCGCGAAGAACACCTATTTCTCTTTGTTGAAGAAAAGGAAAAGGGAGGCGCTTGTTGGCTCTGAGGTTGAGATTCCAAGCGAGGACTTGGAGCTTTCTGAAAAGCTGTCGAACAAGGAATCAGCGCTGGAGATCCACCGCCACCTGTTCAACCTCGAAGAACCTTACAAAGAAGTGTTCTCCCTGCGGACATTTGGTGAGCTTTCTTTTGCAGACATCGCAGTTCTGTTTGGTAAGACCGAGAATTGGGCACGTGTCACCTACCACCGCTCCAAACTCAAATTGAGGGAGGCATTGTCATGAATTGCCACATTGTGAGGGATTTGCTCCCACTCTACCATGATGACGTGGTTAGTGAGGAGACCCGTGAGTTGGTGAAGGAGCACCTGGATACGTGCTCAGAATGTGAAAAGATGCTCAGGGACATCCATGAGGGCATCGGTCCAGGAGTCGGCACAACGGCTGGTCTGGAGACAGAACAACCGTTGGCGAAGAGCCTGAGGTCCCTGAAAAGAAGACTGCGGCGCAAAACGGTGGTCAGTGTTGTTGTCTCCATCTTCTGTGCCCTTGTCATGGTATCCGCTCTGACCTATGGCGTGTTCTTTTACGAAACGCTGACACCATACGCCAAGGTGAAACAGGACATGACAAAACCGATTAACTCCCCTGCTGATTTTATGCTTCAGACAGGCAGGCACAATTCTGTATTGCTGGTGCTGAAGGATGATGCTCTTTATGTCAGCTACCTTGACACTGCCTGGACCCGCTTCTTCGCGAGGCCGGATTACCCCCAGAACTTATCTCTCATCGATGCTGACGTTTCTGATCCAGCAGGACCATATGTGCTATTCATATATGTTGAGCCAGCTGAGCCTGTACTGAGTTCCCCAGGCCCAATCGGTCCTCCTACTGTTGTCTTTGAACCGCCTGAGCCGCCTTTTCAAGATCCCGATGCTCCGGTTCCCGCCGACTTCTTCACACTCATGAACAGTGCAACAAAGGTCTACTATATAGAAGCTGATTTAAGCAAGGTAGCATCAAATGAGCTAGCCTTCTATTGTGCTGCAGGAAACGCTGTATTGATTTGGGAAAAGTAGGCGTCATCACATAGTTTATGCGAAGCGCCTGAGCCAGGATTGCTTTTTCCCCTTTGCAGAACTCATCTTCATCGAGTCGAAGTCAATGGTCCATGTGTAGCTCTTCAGGTACTGGTGGCTTATGAGGGCATCGATGAAGAAGCCGCACTTATCGTCAAAGTACAGTTGCTCAGGGAAGATCCCTGACGCGCCAAGAAGACGCTTTCCTTCTGGCAGATCGCCAAGCTTGAAGCTGGCAACCCTGAAAACATCAATGTCTATCTTAGCGACGCCTCCTCCTCCACTGGCATCGACCTTCATGGTTTTGAGGACAGGGATCTCGGCGTGCCGCACAGAATCACTTGGTAGAAGGATTGCAAGGCTTGCAGCTAAACCAGAGTCGAAGAAGATGTTCATGTCCTTTCCATTGATAAGCCCCCGGCTGATTATCATATGGCTTGCTGCCAATACAAACGGAAGTTCAATGGCGCTGTCACCTTGAGAGACCGTAGCGCCTTTGGGGCGCAGCACCAAGCACTTTGCGGGATAGTCCATGGTTGTCAAGAACTGTTTGAAGATGCCTATCCCTATGAGGCCGCTTATGGGGTAGCGGTTCTTATACACACCAGACAGCTCCGCGATAGTCGAAGATGGAAGCAGCATTACTGGCAGGGTGTCGATTCTGATGCTTCCCAACGTCAGGGAATCGAGGAGCCCGTACATGACATCTGCACAGGTACCTCCAGCAAACATTCCACTGCCCTGCCCATACACTTGTATTCCCAGTGCCTCAACCAACGCGTGATCCAAAATGGTGTCTGAGGCTCCGGTATCGATAATGAAGTTATGGGGTTTTCCTCGCAGCTCGATTTGAATGAGCGGAAGGGGGTTAGTGGCTTTGAACGGAACAGTTGCCACTTCCTCTGCTCCAGACCAGTGCACCTGATAAGGCACCCTGTCTCCAAGTACGTGATGTATCTTTGAGGTGGAATTCTCAGAATCAGGGTCATCGGGTAGGTTCAGCTCCCGTATCTCTTCATAGCGATTCATCTGATAATACACAGCGCTCAACTCACTGCCTGCCTTGTCCTTGAACTCTATGAACTGGTCAGCGAGTGTCTTGTACAGCGCTTCAGCTTCTGGATAATCACCGAATAGGTACGCGATTCTACCGAGAAGGAAGAGGGCTTCGGGGTGGCTGACTCCACCATCTGAAAGCTGAGTCAGAAGCTCCTTTGACTCAGCGAAGTGACCCAACTGGAATAGCTTCTCCGCATAGTCATAGGCAACCGGGATAGCGCCCTGGTTTTGCTTAAGCCGATCTTTGAGCTCCAGCAAACGCTCTGTATAGGCCCCACGTGTTCTTTCCATGTAATCACGTGCCTCTCTTTATTGCGAACAGTCCGCGCTGTCTGCTTTTGTGTCTTTTGGCGGAGTGATGATAACGGCAACATTCCGCAGTTTTCTTCCGTCTGCTGGTAAACAGGTTGCGCGCTTATTCATAAGGGCTTGAATGTCGGCAGCGAGCTCATCGAGCTCTTTGTCATTGAGGTACAAGGGAGTCAGCCAAAAACCTGATCCGTCGTTTGCGATATCGATGCCTCCTCTTTCTGTGTATTCCTGGAACTCACGCAACAGGCCCACAGAGAACTGCGAGAAGAGTTTATAGTACCTTTCAGCTGCATCGTCACACAGCAGGTCCTTCTCGTCGATCTCTATCGAGACCTTCAGGGCATACACCTTTTCAACCATCCCCCTTACCCTGCGCTCCTCGACAACCTCAAGGATGCCGTCATTGAGCATGCGGCTCAGATAGCGATAGAGTGAGGTTTGGGGAATGTCGCTGTACGTTGAGGCGAGCTCTTTTGTGGTTGCCTGCCCTCGACTGTCTATCTCGAAAAGCAACCTGCACATAAGGGGATTGCCAACGTACTCAAGTAGCTTTGCGTCCATACTGTCCCTCCAGAGTAATAATTCCCATATGGGAATATTACCATATGGGAATTATAACTACAAGAGCGGAGCACTCTCTCCGTTAGCTATATCAAGGGAAGAAGCAAAAACCCAAAAGAGAACCGTCCCCTTGTCTCCTCGGGCTAAAAAGCATCCATGATGTACCGGATCTCGGTAGTTACCCGATCCATTCTCAGTTCATCGGGCATAGTTAACAGCGTCAGATCCTGCGAATCGCCATCGACTAAAAACCGCATATCCAGTCGATAGCCATAGTCATACACATTTCCCGTATTGAGATTTTTCTTTCTAAGGGCAACGCGGCAAAATTCCAAGAATTCATCAAATGATACCGTCATCTTGGTTTTAAAGGGTGTTTTCGATTGCTTAACACCCGAAACCGTGCGTTGATTCTGATCAAAGACAGTCTTATTAATATCCCAGCCCCGCATCTTTTTAAGCTCATAGACTCCCGAGCCGATCTTATCAAAATGCTCAAGATTGTCTTCGGTGACACCGCAGTTTTCCCTGGTAAGTTTGATTTTTATTTCCTTGACTTCCTTGGGCTTTATTACACCCCAATGCTGAGAAACCCTGGACCACTCCGCAAGAGTAAGTCCATAGCCTGCAAGAAGGTCGCTGATATTGCCAGCGTATCCTTCTGTCTGCGCCATGATATCTTCATAGGTAAACACGGTCGGCACATGTCGGAGCAGCTCCTCCAGCGAACGAGTGGTATTCTCAAATCCGGCGAACTTTCCCTGTTGCGGGTTTTGGAACCACCCGGTGAACGTAGATACCATCTTGGGGTTCTCTGCCAAAAACGAAGCAGAGTTAGCGACCCAATACTGCCGAGCGTCTGTCCAGTCCTCAACCGAAACACCCAGTATCTCGCACACTTTCTCCTCAGTCATACCCGCGCCCATGCATCCAGCAGCACATGCATAGTCCATAATTGTCACACCTTTGTATGCCTCCATACTTAACTCCTTTTCTTTTTGTAGATGTATGTCTATATAACAGAGTATTTACGGCCTGCAAAGGTGCCACTGGCACCTTTGCGACGGCCTCACCCTCACGGGGTTCAAGACCCTTCACAAAACATTTACGGCAGCCAGCTATCAGCTGGCTACCGTAAATGGTGCGGGTGAAGGGACTTGAACCCCCACGAGCGTAAGCTCACATGGACCTGAACCATGCGCGTCTGCCAATTCCGCCACACCCGCACACGCAAAGCGGTATGGTACCATAACACAGCTTTATAATCCACGTAGGATACCTGCTAATCCTATCTCATGCTATGAACGGAAGACTATGAGGATAATCGACGCACATTGCCATATCTATCCCGAGAAGATCGCAGCAAAAGCTGTGGAGAATGTCGGAAGTTTCTATCACGTGGAAATGAGCGGAAAGGGAACGGTCAGTGACCTCCTCGCTCTGCAGCAGAGTGCTGGCATCTCTGCCTCCATCGTTCATTCTGTCGCGCTGAAACCCGCAAACGTCCAAAGCATCAATGATTTTGTAGCCGAGCAGGCAGGGCTTCATCCCAGCCTGATCGGCTTTGCAACCATGCATCAGGATTTTGAAGACATGGAGGCCGAGGTCGAACGCTGCATTGCCTTGGGCCTCAGGGGCTTTAAGCTCCATCCAGACTCGCAGGGCGTCAATGCCGACGACCCGCGGCTTATGCGTCTATATGGGATCATCGAGGGGCGCCTGCCCATAATCCTGCACTGTGGCGACTACCGCTGGGACAACTCGCATCCACACCGCATCAGAGAGATACTCCATGCCTTCCCTAAGTTGGTCATGAACGCTGCGCACTTTGGTGGCTGGGGCCTCTATGACCTGGCAGTTGAGTATTTGGAGAATGAGAGCTGTTTCATGGATCTGTCGAGCGCTTCGGTGTACCTCGGTCCCAGGCGAACCACCGAACTCATCCGCATCCACGGCCCAGAACGTATCCTCTTTGGCTCGGATTACCCCATGTGGAGCCCAGTGAAAGAGGTTGAACGCTTCATGTTAAATGACCTTAGCGATTCCGAACGCGAGATGGTCTGCTGGCAAAATGCCGAGCGCTTTTTGGGGAAAGATTGCTCAGCGGCGAGAGCTGCGTCCAGTGCGTTTTTTCAAGAAGAGGCCAATCACTGAGGTAAGGGCGCTGAGCAGGACAAGCGAAACACCCCAGACAGTCCCCATACCAATCCAAAAAGGCAGAGGATACGCGCAGATCAACAGGGAATCCTCCGCAAAGGTCCAGGTGCCGTCGGCAAAGAACAGCTTATGAATGGTAGTGAAGAGGGCATCGAAGCTTATGATGCCGATAGCAACAAGTATCAAGGCTAAGACAACAGTGGAAACCCCACCTATGAAGAGTCCAGAGGAAACCGTCCTCTTGCCTCCCCTGCGCCCAGCAATGACAAGGAGTACTACCAGCAGCGCCAGCCAAGCCAGGGTCATGTACGCTGCTGCCCTGATGACCAGACGCACGTCTTCCATATGTTGCATCACGTCAGGTGTGAAAGAGACCCGCTCGTTGTTGCCGGCAGGCAGCTGCGCTTCAGGATCCCCGGCCACATAGGCCCTCCCCTTCTTGGCAACCTCCACCAATTCATCGTGGGTAAGCGCAGAAAGCGAGCTGTTGACCGTATTCTCCGCAAGAATAGCAGTAACCTGAGGCAAGAGCACTATCCTGAATGAGACACCTAATAAGCTGAGAATGGTTAACAATACGATAAGGAACACCAAGAGAGGGTGCCGCGCTTGTTGTTTTATCAACTTCAGCCTCCCCTCTTCCTATGCATAGGCTTTCAGTACCTGACCCGCCACAGGGTCAGACCCTGCGCAGGCGCTGTTTGCCCAGCAGCCTTTCTGTCACGTGCTTCCAGTACTTCTGCAATCCACTCTGGTTCACGCTTCCTCATGCCAACCTCAAGCAAGCTGCCCGCTATTATCCGTATCATCGAATGGAGGAATGCGTTCCCTCGTATCTGCAATACCAGACAGCCCTCACCAAGATGATCGGCTCCAAAGAGGGTGACGCTCAGAATGGTACGGATGGTGTTCTTATCAACGGATGATGCTGCTGTGCAGAATGAGGTGAAGTCATGTTCCCCTACCAGATAGGCAGCTGCCTGTTTCATCGCTTGGACATCTATCATTGGCTGGGAGACCCACCAGACGTAAGGACGCAGGAACAGCGGTTCGACCGCACTGAAGACATAACGGTATCGGTACTCCCGCTCAACAGCAGAGAAACGCGCTGAGAAACCATCTGGTTTCTCCTCAACGGCGTTGATGACCATGCTGTCCGAGGTAAGGGCATTCAGCGAGCTGCGAAGCTTTTCCAGAGTGGTGGCTTGATAGTCCTCGGGCGGCAACCTGAAAGACACTACCTGTCCATGCGCATGTACGCCCGCATCGGTGCGCCCGGCGCCAACGGTCTCAACCTCATGACGGAAGAGGGTTCCAAGCGCCTTCTCAAGATCGCCCTGTACGGTATTCAACCCTTGCTGCCGGGCGAAACCATGGAAGTCCGCCCCGTTATAGGCAAGGGTCAATGCCAGTGTGATATCCGTTGTGGTATCTGTGCTTCTCTCGCTCATGTTCTCCTGCTCACTGCACTTTGTCGCGTTCCTGTCACCAAGTTTTTTCAAGCCCCTGACAAAGGTATCAGGGTTCTGACGATGCGGCAACCATTATCCATCTCTTACCTGAGTATCAGCACAGGCTTCCGTTTCTTTGGCATACTCTCATCAGCGATTCAGTTCCTCCTCTCCTTGATCGCTGCTGTGCTTTAAGACTCGGTTTGCACAGAAGGACGCTGAAAAGCGTCACATACCCTCCTTTTTGAGAGATCCGGACCCTCCACCGGGTCTCTCGCGTTTTTATCGTCAGCCTAATTGGGCAACTGCTCCTTGAGATGGGCGGTCAGACGACTGAGTGTATCATCACTGATCGCGTGTTCCATCTTACAGGCCTCATCCGCTGCCGTTGAGGGCTCTACCCCTAACACATCCAGAAGGAAGTGATAGAGCACATGGTGACGTTCAAGGATCGCAGCCGCGTACGTTTCGCCCTTCTCCGTCAACGTGATATCTCCATAGAAAGGCTGCTCTACCAAGCCGGCCTGCTTGAGGTTCTTCAACGCACCTGACACGCTCGCCTTGGAGACCTCGAGCCTGGCAGCCAGATCCACTGAGCGAACGGGGTTTCGCGAGCCCCCCAGCTCATAGATAGCCTCAAGGTAGTCCTCGTTCGCTGACGTCAGCTTGCTATAGTTCTGCGTTTGCTCCATAAGCATCCCCTTGACTGGCCCTGGGGCCTTCCGACGATAAACCACAGTTGGCAAAAGAGCTGCACCCACAGGCAGAGCAGCCGCATGAGCCACAGGCATTACTGCTGGATCTCCCGTGTATGCCCCGCCAACCCAGGACAACAGCTACAGCAACCGCCATACCAATGACGATAAACCCTATGATCTGACCTACCAGGAATAACATCAAACAGCGCCTTTCATTGAAATCAAACCACCAAACTACCGATCTGGAATACCAAGAGGGCGACAAGATAGGCTACTGCTGTCGAGAAGACCGCCTGCCCTATGGCCCACTTCCAGGAGCCGAATTCCTTTTTCAGCGTAGCAAACGCTGCCACGCAGGGGATATAGAGCAGGCAGAAGACCATGAAGCTCAAAGCTGATAAAGGCGTGAAGCCAGCTGTAGCTAACAAGGCGTAGCTGAGTCCACTACCGCCTACGGCAGTCTCTTCACTGGTGCTGATCAAAACCCCAAGGGTTCCCACCACCGATTCCTTGGCAATGAAACCAGTCAGGAGCGCAACAACCGCAATCCAACTGCCAAAACCAAGCGGAGTGAATATAGGTGCGATGAAGCCACCAAAAGCCACCAACAGTGATTCGTTGATGTCGACCAGGCTGAAACCGCTACTGGTGATCCCAAAACTGGAAAGGAACCAGACAAAGACGCACATGACGAAGATGATGGTACCAGCCCGTACAAGATAACCACGGAGCTTGTCCCAAAGCGTCAGGGAGACAGAACGGAGGCGAGGAGCCCTATAGCGCGGCAACTCTATGATGAAAGGTGTGAGCCCTTGTTTGAACAGCAGCTTACGCAGGAGGATCCCTGAAAGGATTGCGACCACTATGCCCAGAAGATACATCGAGAAGACAACGATATCAGCAACCTGTGGGAAGAATGCGCTTGCGAACACCAGGAATATGGGGGCGCGGGCGCCGCAGGACATAAAGGGCACAAGCATGAGTGTCAGTTTCCGGTCCTGTTCGTTTTCCAGGGTGCGACAGGCCATAGCGGCAGGAACCGTGCAGCCAAAACCCATCAGTAGAGGTAGGAAGCTCTTCCCACTAAGCCCGAACCTCTTAAGCAGGCGATCCATGATGAAGGCAGCGCGAGCCATGTAGCCACAATCCTCGAGCAGGGTCAGGAAGAGGAACAGCAGCAGGATCTTGGGAAGGAAGATGAGTACCGTGCCTACGCCGCCGATGACACCGCCGATCACCAGGCTCTCGGCCCAGCTACCCGGTTCGAAGACCACCGAGATCGTCCTGCTGAAGGCAGCGATTGCGTTCTCGACCAAAGTCTGGAGGAAGACACCAGGACCAGGAAGCCCAGGGATCCCAAGGAGGTTCTCCGAGAAGGTCAAATGGAAAACCGCGAAGATGACAACAAGGAAGATGGGTATCGCCCAGACACGATGTGTCAACAGGCGGTCGAATCTATCAGAAAGCGCCAAACGTCGATCCTGTAGTAGCGGGCTCTCTTCGTTTGGATGCCACCCTTCCTCATCATCAGAGGGGTCATCATTGTCTCCTTTGTATTGGCGACGCATGTCCCTGTGCGGATGATGATGGAAATCCTTATGCGCATGGTGCAGGTGCTTATGCCGGGTACCATCGGCCGACCAGATGGCGACCCCATGGTAGATGACATGATGGATGAGCCGATAACGCGCGTCTGCAAAAGCTGTGCAAAGCAGGCCATGCTCCTTCTCAAAACCGTCTTTCAGCGCGTCTATCCTCTGTTGCGTCACCTCATCAAGGGTAAGGTGCTGCAATACCAGGTCATCGCTTTCCAACACCTTGATAGCTGTCCAATGTAAAGGGAAACCCTCTGCGGTGGTGTCCCCCAGGTGATGCTCGCGCACCAGATGCTCGTTCAGTTGGGCCTCGGTCAGTGCTATCAGCCTCTCAAGATGCGGGTTTGGCAGCTCATGTCGCTTGGGAAGACGCGCCTCGGCAAGCGCGCTGATGAGCTCGTCCAGGCGGGTCTTGCGAGCAGCGGAAATGGGGATGACCGGTACCCCCAGGTCATGGCTGAGACGTTCAGTGTCTATGTGGAAGCCCTCGCGCTCTATCTCGTCCATCATGTTCAATGCGATGACCAGCGGGACGTTGAGCTCGATGAGCTGGATGGTCAGGTAGAGGTTACGCTCTAGATTGGTAGCGTCGACAATATTGATGACCACATCGGGTTTCTCATCGATGAGGTAGTCGCGTGAGACTATCTCTTCCAGTGAGAAGGGGGAAAGCGAATAGATGCCAGGCAGGTCTACTATCTCACCCTGTCCGTACGCTGAGCGGATGGAGCCTTCCTTCTTCTCAACCGTTACCCCCGGCCAATTGCCGACATGCTGATTAGCGCCGGTCAACTCGTTGAACAGCGTGGTCTTCCCTGAGTTGGGGTTCCCGATAAGTGCGATCCGCATCCTGGCCTTATCTTCCTGCATCCTACGGTCAGGATACGATCAGGCAGCGCGCGAGGTCATGTGCGATTGCCAGACGGGAGCGTTTCACTTCTATGATAAGGCCGGCGCCGTTGCTTTGGATGACCCTGATGTACTCCCCGGGTACTAATCCCATGGTCTCCAGCTTGCTGCGTGTCCTCAAAGGGATGTCACAGCTGACCAGCCGACAACCTTCTCCTATGCTTATAGCGTCCAGTGTCACCGTGCTCCTTTTCCATCAGTAATGTTAGGCTTGGCTTACTTCTGCTGGGATAACTATAGCACACAGGCGGTGACCTGTCAGCAAAGGATTCCCTGGTATCGTATTACCCGCCGAACTCCTCTGGCGGCCTGGCTCCAGCTGCAGCAGCGCCGGACTCATCCTCTGCGCGGATGACTGCGCGGCGGACCTTCCCATTCACGGTCTTTGGCAGCGCATCGATATAGGCGATGATCCTTGGGTATTTATAGGGGGCAGTCTGGGTCTTCACCCAGGCTTGCAATTCCCTGGTCAGCTCATCGCTGGCCTCATAACCAGGCGCCAGGACCACGGTTGCCTTGACGGCTTTCCCTCGCACGGGGTCGGGTACGCCGGTAACAGCGCACTCACGTACTGCAGGGTGTTCCAACATGACGCTCTCTATCTCAAAGGGCCCTATGCGATACCCGCTTGACTTGATGATGTCGTCATTGCGGCCGACATACCAGTAGTAGCCACCCTCATCACGCCATGCCGTGTCGCCTGTGTGGTACCAGCCGCCATAGATAGCTTCAGCGGTTCGTGCGGGATTGCGGTAATACCCCATCATCAGGCCGACAGGACGCTCTGCACCGCTGCCATCGCCCGTAAGGCCGCAGCGTATACAGATCTCGCCAGTCTGGCCCACGGCGCATTCCCTGCCCTCTTCGTCGAGTATCCTGGTGTGATACAAAGGAATCGGTTTACCCATGGAGCCGGGTTTGGGAACCATGTTCACGGTGTTGCAGACCGTCACGGGTGTCTCGGTCTGGCCGAATCCCTCGGTCAATAGTAAACCGGTCCGCTCCCGCCACATCTCGAAGAGGTCAGGGTTCAAAGCCTCGCCTGCGGTCACGCTGTACTCAAGCGAACTGAGGTCGTAATCATCGACATTGCCTTGCATGATCAGCCTGAACATCGTTGGTGGGCAGCATAGTGTTGATATCTGGTACTTCTGTATCAACTCGCAGATCTCATCGCCGCTGAAACGGTTGAAGTCATAGGTGAAGACGCAGGCCTCCATGAGCCATTGGCCATAGAGCTTGCCCCAGACCGCCTTGCCCCAGCCAGTATCAGCTATTGTGAAGTGGATACCCCCGTCGCTCTTCACGTTCTGCCAGTGCTTTGCCGTGCCAAGATGTGCCAGTGCGTAACCGCTGTCATGTAGGACCATCTTGGGGTTGCCACTGGTACCACTGCTGAAATACATAATCATGGGGTCGGCGGCCTTCTTCTCCACCGGCTTGAAATCCTCACTGGCTTCCAGCACCCCCAGATTGAAATCAACCCAACCAGCGCGATTGGCACGTGTTGCCAGCAGGCCATACGGCCCACTGAGCACACTACCAAGCGCAGTGCAGGGGTCAAAACCCCGCCCCTCCAGGGTCTCACCCAAAGCTAAAGGCGCCACCGCCAGGCGGTGAAGCGCCTCGATATCCTCCTCTGAGGTCACACCGCCGCCACAGCCTTCCACCAGTATGCGTGTCTTCAGTGTGGGGCAAAGGGACATCGCGTTATCTACGGTCTGCGCGATCTCCCCCACATTGGTGCAGATGATGGTCTTTATGTCAGCGCTGTTCACGCGGTATTCCAGGTCATGTTCCTTGAGCATGAAGGTCGCGGGTACAATCACCGCACCTAACTTATCCAACGCCAGGGCGACAAACCAGAACTGGTAGTGGCGCCTTAGGATGACCAGTACCAGATCCCCATAGCGCACGCCCTGCTCCAGTAGGAAATTCGCCGTCTTGTCGCTGTAGCGCTTCATATCGCCAAAGGTGAAGATATGCTCCTCCCCCTCGGGGTTGCACCAGACCATGGCGGGGCGGTCTGGCTCAGCCTGGGCTATATCGTCTACCACATCGTACGAGAAGCTGAAATCCTCGGGGTACTCCAGGCTGAAGGTCTCAAGTATCCCCTCCTCGCTGTAGGTCTCTCTGGTATAGCGCTTATGTATATCTCTCATTTCCGGTCCTCTATTTCACATGGGCACATCTGCCGCAGCTGTCGGTCACTTGGATGGGATGGATTCTTGCGGCGCTTTTCTCGTCAGGGGAAAAGCGCCTAGGGAATAGCGATGGTCCCGCTGTCCACCGAGGTTTCCTGCGGTTTGAGGACAATGGCTAGAAAGACGCAGGGCTCGCCACCTATGGCGACCATACCGTGTCCACGCCCGGAGTCATAGAAGAGCGTGTCTCCTGGGCCCAGCTCCTCCACGTGGTCCTCGTAGGCAAAGCGGAGCCTTCCGCTGATGATGTAATCGAGCTCCTGACCTGCATGATTGGAAAGATGGATGGGCTTTTCCTGCTCGTCTTCCAGATAGGGGGCTGTTACCACAAAGGGCTCACAGAGTTTGTTGGAGAAGAAGGTGGCCTGATGCAGGTATTCGAAACCAGCGCGCCGTTTGATGGAGAGCCCTTCTCCCCTACGGGTCAGTTCATAACCCGTCAGGTGCGGGGCCTCGCCGGTGAGTATCTCCACCACATCGATGCCGAACTTCTTTGCCACCTTGAAGAGGAAGGTGAAGCTGAGTTCCTTGTCACCGCTCTCCTGAGCAATGTATTCGTCCACATCCCGCCCTGTTGCCTCAGCCATATCCTCAACAGACAGACCAAGATCTTCACGCAAAGACCTTATACGGTTCGCAACTTCTTGTACTTTCGGCTCCAAGACAGCAACATCCCCTTTCACAGGGTTATCAACGCGGGACCTTCCTCTAGACCATTTATACCAGTTCAGACACGATTATACAAACATGAATCCCGTAACTGTCGCAAAACTGGCCATACACGTTTCAGTTCGCTGGGAATATCGATCTTTTGAGGACAGCGGGCTGCACATGCGCCGCATTCCGTGCAAGCAGTCGGTTCTGTCCACTTGTCAAGTGGACCTCTGTTGACAAGTTTGTCCCGAGCAGAATCGCTTAGCCCCCACACCTGATGCCAAAGGTACAACTGGAAAATCCGAGCAGGTCGAATGCTCTCTGGGCAGACATAGCAATACTGGCAATTTGTACAATATAAATCATTGAGATCGTTGAGCGCCTGCTCTTTATCAAGCAATGCCTGCCTCTCCTCTTGAGGAATGGAATCAGCACGTTTTGCGTAGCTGACATTCTCCTCTAATTGCTCCAGAGTAGACATGCCAGAGAGCACGATGTCCACGGACGGCAGGCTCCACGCAAAGCGTAAGCCTGTTTCTGCTGCAGAGTAGAGATCTGTTCCGATTCGCTTGAGCAATATCTCGCCACCGTCGGTGAGGCATCCCCCCATCAGGGGCCCCATAACCGCCGTACCGACACCTTGAGCTTTCGCATAGGCGAATAGTTCCTCGTTTCGGCGATCAACCAGATTGTATTGTCCGAGGATACTGGAAAAGGCTCCAGTATCGATCAATTCTTTCATTCGGTCGGATTCTCCATGAAAGGAGAATGAGAGGTGTCGAATCAAACCTTTGGACTTTGCTTCTTCTGCCCTGTCGAGCAACTTCAAAGGCAGGATCTTCTCTTTCCAGAATCTATAACTGACAGAGTGAAAGTAATTGAAGTCTAAATACTCAAGATCCATCTGTTCCAAAGAGCGCTTAAGGTACTCATCGAAATCCTGTGATTTCTCGATAAGGAACAGGGGGAGTTTAGTGGATATATACACCTTATCTCGCACCGGGTTCAAAGCGGCGCCTACTGCTCGCTGGCTGTCACCGTTACCATAAAACCACGCAGTATCGAAATAATTGATTCCTAAATCCACTGCCCTTCTCAAAAGCGGCGTTGCCAATTCATCGTCTACTACTGCAGTATTATTCTTCTGCTTCATGGGTAAGCGCATACAGCCGAATCCTAATACAGATGCACGTATACCAGTGTTTCCAAATTCTCGGTACAGCAAAGGATCACGCTCCAAAGTACTACCGACGTTTTGCTTCACCTGATTCGATACAAAACCAGTTTTCATTTTCCCTGGAGTGATTCCCTGAATAAGACCCTATTCAGCGTTTCACTCGCTGAGGTTGGCAGAGTGATTGTACTACTTTCAATAACTGTCCTGGTTAACGCGTGCTATACTACGCCCACTGGAGTGGGCCGGATGGCCGCGCGTCAGCTGCCTAACCTGGCGCCTGGCGTGAGGAAAGTCCGGACTCCACAGGGCAGGATGCCAGCTAACGGCTGGGCGGGGTGACCCGACGGAAAGTGCCACAGAAAAGAAAACTCTCTTGCTGTCCGCCTTAGGTCCGCCTTAGGGCAGTGACTTCACCCACAAGGTATATACCTTGAAAGCAGGAGAAAAGCTGAAACGGTGTGGTAAGAGCGCACCAGCGCCGTGGTAACGCGGCGGCTTGGCAAACCCCATCCGGAGCAAGGGCAAATAGGAACGCAATCGGTTGGCCCGACCGGCGTTCGGGTTGCCTGCTTGAGGGCAGCGGTGACGTTGCTCCCAGATAAATGGCCATCTGAGACAGAATCCGGCTTACCCGCCCACTCCAGACTCAGAGAGCGCAGAAGCTATTCTGGCGCCAATTCTTCTGCATCATTTGTATATTGTTATTTTGTTTATCCATTATAAATTACTATAGAACTTTGTAGTATTTGGCACTTTTAATGTGCTTGTAACCCGGACATTTAAATATTATACTGGGGGAGGTATTCATAATGAATACTAATCAGGGGGGGATAATACAATGAAATTGGTGTGGAAGCTCGCTATTCCACAAGTCATCATAGTTATCTGCTTCGGCTTGATCAGCTATTTGGTTATCGATTCCTCCTTTGTAAACATGCGTGAACAGTACGTCAATGACGTGATCGATAATCGCATCCAGTTCGTCACTGATGAGATAGAGAACAGTTCACAGAAGTCGGTTGATGAGGCTTCGCTGTTTGTGGGGTTGCCGATTGTCCAACAGGCCTATGCCATTGCTTTAAGCGGTAACACAAATGACCCCTATTCACCACAATCCCAGGAAGCGCGCAATCTGCTGCGCGAGGAACTCGCTCCCATGTTGGATACGTATTATGAGATGACAGGCGAAAGGCTCCGTCTGCACTTCCATTTGCCAAACGGCTATAGCCTGGTCAGGCTTTGGCGCGACTATAACACCAAGATCGACGGGGAGTGGGTCGATATCTCAGACGATCTCCGCTCCTATCGGCCAACCGTCCTTGACACCCTCAATTATGGTGAACCAGCTCTTGGCCTTGAGCCCGGCAGTGGAGGCTTTGCGATCAGGGGTGTGATCCCCATAAAGACCCCCGAGGGCGAACTGATCGGCTCTGCTGAAGTCCTTCAGGATTTTGGCCCGATACTGGATGCCGCAGCTGACGAGGGGAAGCTTGATATCTCCCTGTTTGCGAATAAAGAGGTACTTGAGTTCTCCGTGGAACTACAGGATGCTGAAGCTTATCCACCGATAGGCGACTTCATCCAGGTCATAGAAGCGAAGGATGAGCATGTCGCGTCGCTGATAACCCCTGAGTTCCTGGCTGAGGGAAAGCACGGTGTCGTATTCAAGAACAACAAGTATGTCACGCTTGCAGCCTTCCCTCTCTTTGATTACCAGAATAATCAGGTCGGAGTAGTGGTTTGTGCCATGAATACCGAAGCTATATCCAATCTCACCGACACAGCTTCGATAATCCTGGCCCTCATGCTTGCTGCCATGGCCATTCTCCCTACCTTTGCCCTGGTAATGCTTCTGCGCAGACTGGCTATCAGACCCCTGACTGCCATCATATCCAAGATCCAGGATATCGCTGAGGACAGAGCTGACCTCAGCGAGCAGATTCCCAGCAGACAGAGTGACGAGATCGGGGATCTGGCGAGATGGTTCAATACGCTTACCGGGAAGCTAGATGGGATTATGAAAGAGCGTGAGACCATGCTCGACCAGATCAGTAGCGAATCTGAGAAGTTGGAGGAAACCGCCCATTGGTACAAATCCATCCTTGATGCCACCCCGCTTCCCATCACGGTGACTGATGCGGATATGAACTGGACCTTTGTCAACAAGGCGGTTGAGGATTTCCTGGGGACCAAGAGCGAGGATATGCTGGGTAAGCCCTGCAGCAACTGGGACGCACACATCTGCAATACAGAGAACTGCGGTATCGCCTGTGCTAAACGGGGTCTGAAAGAAACCTATTTCTCGCAAAAGGGCCGCTCTCATAAGGTCGATGTGGAGATACTCAAGGACCTGAATGGTGAGACAGCAGGGTATATCGAAGTTGTACAGGACATCACACAGATCGAGGAAATGGCAGAACACGAAGCAGAGGCGAGAGCTGCCAGCCATGCAAAGAGTGACTTCCTGGCTAATATGAGCCATGAGATCCGCACGCCCATGAACGCGATCATGGGCATGACCGCCATCGCGAAGTCATCGAACGACCTCGAACGCACACAATACGCCCTTGGGAAGATAGAGGACGCCTCTATCCACCTCCTCGGGATAATCAACGACATCCTTGACATGTCGAAGATCGAAGCCGGAAAGTTCGAGCTATCAGAAGAGGAATTCAGTTTTGAGAAGATGCTGCAGCGGGTGATCAACGTGATCTCATTCCGCGTGGATGAGAAGAAGCAGGATCTCAGTGTCTATATTGACAAGAGCGTGCCCCCTGTATTGATCGGCGACGATCAAAGACTGTCACAGGTGATTACCAACCTTTTGAGCAATGCCACAAAATTCACCCCAGTAGAGGGTTCTATACGTCTCAGCGCGAATCTGGAAGAGGAGGAAGATGGCTTCTGTGTTATCAGGATCGAGGTGAGTGACTCTGGTATAGGCATCAGTCCAGAGCAGAAGCAGAAGCTGTTCCAGTCTTTCCAACAGGCTGATAAGAGTACTTCACGGAAGTTTGGCGGCACGGGGCTGGGCCTCTCGATATCAAAGAATATCGTAGAGATGATGGGGGGCAGGATTTGGGTTGAATCCGAGTTGGGTAAAGGAGCCACGTTCATCTTCCTTGTGCGTATGCAATGCGGTGACCCCCTGAGTTATCCGCTTACCAAACAGGACACAAAGTGGGACAAGCTACGCACCCTCGCCATCGACGACGATACCGGTATACTCAGCTACCTACAAAGCATCATCAGGGGCTTTGGGGCACAATGCGATATCGCTGCGAACGGCAGGGAGGCCTCCGACCTGGTCAAGCAGAAAGGCAGCTATGACCTGTACTTTGTGGATTGGAAGTTGGCCGACACAAATGCCCTGCAACTGGCTTTACAACTGAAGGAGATAGACCCTGACAAGAAGAAAGCCGTTCTGGCAATGGTCCCGAGCGTAGGCTACAAGGACCTCAAGGAGGAGGCGGAAAAGGTTGGTATCGACGACTTCCTACCCAAGCCCCTGTTCCCTTCAGCCATCCATGAGGCTATCATCAGCTTCCTCTACGCAAACAGGGAGCAACAGGAGGATGTCGGTGAAACCTCGGACATCGACTTCAGTGGTTACCATATACTCCTTGCCGAGGATGTTGCCATCAACCAGGAGATAGTCCTGGCCCTGTTGGAGCCCACACTATTGCAGGTAACCTGTGCAGGTAACGGGGCCGAGGCCGTACGTCTGTTCAAGGAAACCCCCGAGGACTATGATGCGATACTCATGGATATCCAGATGCCAGAAATGGATGGTTTTGAAGCGACCCGCCTGATAAGGTCCCTGGATATCCCCAAGGCAAAGAGCATCCCTATCATCGCCTTGACAGCGAACGTGTTCCAGGAAGACATCGACAAATGCCTTGACGCGGGAATGGACAGCCATCTTGGCAAGCCGCTCAACCTCACTGAGATGCTTAGGAAACTACACGACTATCTGACCTGACAAGCAAACCTAGGAAGTCCTGAAGACCACATAGGTGTTGAGGTTGCTGCCCCTTCCATCAGAGGTGAAGCGGGAGAGCAGCGTTGTCCTGCGAGCAATTGATGCAAGCAGATGGTCGATCTCAGGATCTGAGAAGCTGTGGCAGTAGCGATAGGCGCCCGGCGTATCAGCCCAGCCAAGGAGAAGATCGTTGTCACCCAACCCCTCCAGGCAAGTGAGTCCTAATTCCTCCAAGGCACGCTGGTGACTGTCGCGTGCTTTGGCTGCCAGAGCCACATTGCTCAGATACTGCCAGAAACTGACGATCACGCACCCACCCGGCCGGGCGAGCTCCACCAGGGTTGAGAGGAGCGCTTCGCGGTATTCCTGCAGAGGCACATGATGCAGGAACCCAAAACAGACGCAGAGGTCACAGGGCGGCGCCTGTATCAGGCTTTTAAGAGAGCGTTTTTTCTGGAGCGTATCCAGGATGTCGAGGTTCTGATAGCTTACCGCAGCTGTTTGCGGTACGAGAAGGTCGCAGTTGTCAACAGCATGATAGTTGAGGGTATACCCGGGCAGGGCGGAGATCAGGAAGTCCCTGAATCTGAGGTTGCCGCAGGCCAGGTCGAAGACGGAAAGGCTCTGGGTATCTGCCAGTAGCTCCTCCTCCAGCAGTGCGAGGCAGCGCTCCCAACCAGGCCAGGCGGTCTTCCGTGTTGCGGAGAAGGACGCGTGGTTATCGTAGTAGAAACCGCTGTTTATCGTACTGAGTATTTCTGCCGTCTTGGAATCCATTGTGCATCGAAGCCATTGTATAGCATAGAATGTGGCTTGCTATGGAAAGCCTGCTTCTGGACATACTTGCTGAACTGCGTGAGAGGGGCGCCCTGAGCGACGCGCGCCTTGCGCAGATCATACGGGGGCATAACCGTGCGATTGCAGACAGCAAGAAGCATTACGCGAAGAAGAAGCTGCTGCCGTTCTATCTCAAGGTCAGGGAGAGCGATCCCGAACGATGGGCTGCTTGGGATATCAGCCCTACGCTGGAGGAGCAGTTGCTTACGCTTTTGCAGGTTAAGCCGCGACGTACGGCCTCGGGAGTGGCGACCATCTCTGTCATCACAAAACCATGGAGCTGCGCAAGTGACTGCCTGTACTGCCCTAATGACCTGCGCATGCCAAAGAGTTACCTGAGCGACGAGCCTGCCTGTCAGCGGGCTGAGCGAAACTACTTCGACCCTTATCTGCAGGTGGCATCGAGACTGCGGGCCCTGACGCAGATGGGGCACACCACGGACAAGATCGAGCTGATCATCCTGGGAGGCACCTGGAGCGATTACCCCCAGGCCTATCAACTCTGGTTTGCTACAGAGCTCTTCCGGGCCCTCAATGAGGGCGGCCTCAAGGAGGCTGAGCTGGGCATCCGCGCCCGGCGGCGGTTCTACCGGGACATTGGTCTCAGCAACCGCAGCGAAGAATTGGCTAAATCCGTTGCCCGCCTCCAGCAGGAGGTGGACAACGGTGGGCTCAGCTTCAATGCGGCGGTGGAGCAGCTGTATGGGCGCAGTGGGCCCTGGCAAAGCATCGCCCAGGATCAGGTGGCTGGCTTTGAGGAGCTGGATGAACAGCACAGGGTCAATGAGGGCGCCCGGCATCGGGTTGTGGGCTTGGTTGTCGAGACGCGCCCTGATGCTATCACCTGCGAGAGCCTGACCTTGCTCAGGCGCCTGGGTTGCACCAAGGTCCAGATGGGCATCCAGAGCCTGGATCCCACCATTCTCAGGTTGAATGATAGAGGCGGCAGTGTCGAACAGGTCCAGGAGGCGTTTGCGCTTCTGCGGGTCTTTGGTTTCAAGATACACGTGCATGTCATGCTGAACCTCTATGGCTCCACCTGCGTAAAGGACAAGCAGGACTACCTGCGCCTGGTCACAGAGGGCTTCTATCTGCCTGATGAGGTGAAGCTGTACCCTTGTGTACTGGTTGCCGGCTCAAGGCTCTGTGAGCGCTACGCCCAGGGAGCCTGGCAGCCTTACAGCGAGGAGGAGCTGCTTGACGTATTGACGGCTGACACCCTGAACACCCCTGAGTATGTGCGGATATCAAGGATGATCCGCGATATCTCAGCCTGCGACATTGTGGCTGGGAACAAGAAGGCCAACATCAGGCAGATGGTGGAGGCGCAGATTGAAGAGGCGGGCCAAAGCATTGTGGAGATCCGTTCCCGGGAGATCAGCACCAGCGGGGTCGCCCTGGAAAGGCTGGTACTGAAAACCCTCAGCTATGAGACCAGCGTCACGCAGGAGTACTTCTTGCAATGGGTGACACCTGAGAATGGCATCGCGGGTTTCCTGCGGCTGAGTCTGCCCCGGATGGACTTTGTTTTGCAGCACCAGTCGACTCTGCCAGTGGCCCCCCATGAGGCGATGATACGAGAAGTGCATGTGTATGGGAGGGTCGCAGAACTGCACAAAACGGTTGAGGGTGCCCAGCACCTGGGCCTTGGCAGGCAACTGATCGAGGCGGCCTGTGGTATTGCCAAGGACCGTGGGTGCGCAAGGCTTAACGTAATCAGCTCTGTGGGAACACGTGAGTACTATCGGGCCCTGGGCTTTGAGGACAATGGCCTCTACCAGCAGAAAGTACTATAACCTGGCTGACTATTGTCCTTTCCAGATCAGTTTGAGCAGTTCTTCTCGTGAGCTTATCTCTAGTTTCTTATAGATGTTCTTCATATGGGAGCGTGCGGTGTTATTGGAGATATAGAGCACTTTTGCCACATAGCTTGAGGCGTGTCCATGGGCGAGTTCCTTGAGGACTTCAACCTCGCGGGGTGAAAGCCGGTACTCCAAGCCGATGGCATTGCAGGTAGCCTCGATGCTCAGGGGGCTCTGAGGAATCTCAACCTCGGATTCTGGCCCTTTAGAGGACAGGATGATGTTGCGCCCAACGGTGATGATCGCATAGATGAGGAAGCAAGCCGTTATGACGCCAAGCACCGTGGTGTTCAAAGGGTACCCCAGTGTTTGGATTACATACCCAAAAAGCAGGAACAGCGAGAAGGTTATCTGGGCAATAGCTGAGAAGTACACGGGAGAGAGGTTTGCGCTGCGCAGAAGGCTGACCAGATACGTCCAGAGGGAAAGGATGAGGATCTGGAAGTAAAACTCCATGAATTCACGAAAGATGATAGTGGTGACAAAGTCTATGGGAATGGTCTTGATGAAGAGTGCGATTCCGGCAACAGCAGGCACCCATATGCCATAAGCCAAAAAAGTGAGACGGCGCTCTGGCGTCTTTGAGAAGCTGGTGACGGCAAAGAGGATGAGGATCAAAGCAGCGGCTACCCATTTTACCAGCGTGGGGACAAGTGGCAGGCTTCCTCCAAGGTAGAC
>Ga0082212_10003168_pt1 | contig 23496 bp, 24 predicted proteins | sample TergutNt197P3_FD_71548 | JGI IMG/M metagenome (GOLD analysis project Ga0082212, IMG submission 71548) | Neocapritermes taracua P3 segment gut microbial communities from Petit-Saut dam, French Guiana - Nt197 P3 | ecosystem: Host-associated > Arthropoda: Insects > Digestive system > Gut ... | reverse complement strand
GAAACAACCGCCGAAATAGGCGACAATACAACAATAAGAGAAGCGGCTACCATAAACAGAGGCACTTCGGCGGCGGGCAAAACGGTTATAGGAAGCAACTGTCTTCTGATGGCTTACGCCCATGTAGCCCACGATTGCGCAATCGGCAATAATTGCATTCTCGGCAATGGTTGCGGACTTGCGGGAGAGGTTAAAGTTCACGATTGGGCAATCCTCAGCGCCGGAACGCTTGTTCATCAGTTTGCCTGCATCGGAGCTCATGTATTTATCGGAGGAGCCTCGAAAGTAAGAATAGATGTGCCGCCATACATTAAAGCCGACCGCGAGCCGTTAGCTTATATGGGACTCAATTCGGTTGGTCTCACAAGAAGAGGTTTCGACAAGGAAAAGATTGACGAGATACATGACATTTACAGGGTAATGTATCTGATGAAACTAAACATCTCTCAAGCTATCGAAAAAATTGAAAACGATTTCAAACCATCGCCGGAACGGGACTATATAATAGATTTCTGCAAAAGCTCTGAGCGCGGAGTTATAAGGGCAAAATAAGTACGCAAAAATTACATCTCTCGCCGTTATTGTGAATTGCTTCGTTGCTACACGCCTTGCTTCTTTTAGAATGATATTCCAATAGCAATACTTAATGCGCCTGAATTAACAGTAGTTACATTATAATAATAGCTACCAGAATAATATTTCATTTTCTGCATTTCGTAACCGAGTCCAACATTAACAGCAGACTTGTCTGAAATCATAAAACTAACGCCTACAGTAGGATTAAGAAAAATCCCAACGCCATTAAAACCGTTCGTTGCATCAAATGAATATCCAAGCCCTAAAGACAAATATGGAGAAGTCTTGTTGTCTATAAAATTCGTTCTAAAATTCGCAAAAGCGGGAATTAGTACTGCGTCTGCATCAAAATAATACCGCAATCCTGTTCCAAATCCTAATGAAAAATATGGGTTTATTTGATAACCATTTATAATATCCAATTTTAATCTGTCCATACCAAAATTACCGGCGCCAATTTGATAACCTAATTCTACAATTCCTTTATAACCAGACTGCAAACCGCTATTTGAATTATTGAAAGAATTGCCACCTCTACCTTGATACAGTTCTTTTGTTAATTTTTCAATTTCATCCATTTGATAAACAAAAACATTTCTGTCTGCTGTTTGAATTTTTATGGATTGGTTGGGAACCTGTTCAATTATTACTCCCCGAATAATGCTTCCGTTCTTCAGGTGAACTATATCTTGAAGATTAGCTTGTGCGAACGCTAAATTTGTAATAAATAAAAATGCAAGTAATACCAAATATCTTTCTATTTGCACTTTACTTTCTTTCAGACTTGCCTCGTTTTTAAAATGGTTTTCGATCTCCATTACACTGTTTGAATTTTCACATTTACACATAATAATTTGATTTTAATTAATATAAAATTGATTTAGATAATTATTTACATCCCATACAGACATAAAAAAAACGGACTTACATATCCGCTTTTAGAGGTCTTCCACAACCTGTAGATTTGATAAGCAAGCCCGCATACCTGCGAGCGTACTATATATTCTAAATCTACTTTTTTGAAAATGTGGAAGAATTCTAAAAGCAAGAACATAGCAAAAACGCTATCTAATATGTCTTATTTTTCGCCAATTAGCGTTATTTTTTTCTATATCATACTTATCCCTTTTCTTTTTTGTTTCAACGGTTAAAAATACAGAATTTATTTTATTGTTTCAAAATAATATTAAAAAAAAATGAATAATATTAATAATGCCACCAAACTCAGCTTATTATAACTGAAACTATATACATTTCCACCCTTGCGCAGATAGCTCAACTTCCGAGCCATCGTCGCCTGCAATAAAATAACCTGCCTGTTTTGCCGTAATATGACCTATAATTTTTACTGAGCGCAGGCTTTTTATTTTATCAAAATCTTCAAGCGGAACCGTAAAAAGAAGTTCATAATCTTCACCTCCGTTGAGAGCCGGTGTAATTGGGTCTATATTAAATTCTTCCGCTAATTTCGATGTTTCATGATCAATCGGTATTTTGCTGTAATAAACCCTGCATCCTGTTTGCGACTGTTTGCAAATTTGAATAAGGTCGGAAGCCAAACCTTCGGTAACGTCTATCATTGACGTGGGATAGATGTTTTTGTCTTTAAGTTCAGAAAGAATTTCGACAGGAAAATCGGGTTTCAGTTGTTTGCCTATAACGTATTCATAACCCGACAGATCGGGTTGAATATCTTTACTTTTTTCGAAAAGTATTCTCTCTCTTTCCAAAAGTTGCAATCCCATAAAAGCCGCCCCGAAATTGCCGGTAACGCATATCAAATCATTGGGTTTCGCTCCGTCTCTTTTTATTACGGAATTTTTATCGGCGCAGCCAATAGCTGTAAGGCTTATGGTAAGTCCTGTAACAGAGCTTGTTGTGTCGCCACCAGCAAGGTCTATTCTATATTTTTCGCATGCGGCGCTTATTCCTTTATAAATAAGTTCGATGTCTTCCACTCCAAACCGCGAACTCATTCCTATCGAAACCAACAGTTGCTCAGGAGTTCCGTTCATTGCATAAATATCCGAAATAGCCCTTATAACTGCTTTGTAACCAAGATGTTTAAGAGGAGTGTAAACAAGATTAAAATGAATTCCTTCGAGGAGCAAATCGGTTGAAACCAAAGTAAGTTTCGTGCCGTTATCAATAACCGCCGAATCATCGCCAATTCCGACCACTGTCGATTTAAGGGTTGGTTTAAATCTTTTTGTCAGATGATTTATCAAACCATATTTGCCATATTCGCTGATCGGCGTTTTTTCTCCCTGAAGATTCATTAGGTTGTTTTAGATTGATTTTCAGGCTTTCACAATGTCTCTGCCGAATGGACTCAGAGCTATTGCCGTAAGTTTAAAATGCTGAAGTCCGAAAGGAATTCCGACTATGGTTATGCAGAGCAATGCGCCAAAAAACGCATGAGACAGTGCAATCCATAAACCGCCGCATATTAACCATAACAGGTTCATTATTATGTATAAACATCCCGAAGCCCTTGCATGAACTCTGGTGGTTCTGCCAAACGGCAATATTGCAAGACCTGCAATTTTCAGAGTTTGAACGCCAAACGGAATCCCTACAATCGTTATCATAAGCAACAGACTGCCAATGCAATACTGAATTGCAATTATCAGTCCGCCAAATACAAGCCACACTATATTTCCTAAAAGTTTCATCTGTTGTAGTTTTTATTCTAAAATTATTGTTCTGTCTCTTGGGTATCTAACAGAATATGAAAGAATTATTTGTTTAGTCTCAGAAGGATTCAAGTCTAAATCCCATGTAACAAAGCCTGTTGCGGCATTATGCCGTCCGCCCGATAACTCAACAGCTTCTACGGTTATGCCGCTGTTTGACGAGATTGGAATTTGATCCTGCAATGAAATTTTTATTGCCGACGATTTGTTGTTCCTCACAGTAAGCAAAAACGAATAGGTTTCGGTTTTGTTTGAGCCTATTACCCGCTGGGTAGTAAAATCTTTTCTTTTCTCTCTTTTAACAAGGATGCTGTTGTCTAATCCAAGCGAAACTGTCAGAGTATCTTTTAGTTGATTTACTTCAAGATTTGTTTCGCCGATAAAAGCGTTATCGAAATACAAAGAGGCTTCGCCCGACTGGAGGCTGAGCTGAGCCCAATCGACAATATTTGCCGAAAGATACGCAGATTCAGACAGCTTGGGAACTGCAACATATTTATAATCTGCCGGAGTGGTCAGTCTCTGGATTTCTATTGCTTGCTCTTTTCCGTCAGACTGAATGGTGTATGGAATTGAAACATCGAAAGTAACGGTAGTTTGTCCAACTTGTTTTTCTACAGGAATAGGGTCAGCTCTTCTAAACATAGGTATTTCTTCCTCTTGGTTAGCAATCATTTCCGACATAGGAGATGCACCTCGCGCTCCGTATAATGCAGGGTGGTAAAAAATAGGCGGTTGATAGTAATCAATAAACCATGGGGAAAGAGTCGGAATATTACCAGACCTTGATGGAGTTGCATTCGAGAAACTAAGCGTTACATTTTCCCACGGAACACCTGTATTCTGGTGTACGTTAGCCTTATAATAAATTGTAACAGGATTAGTAATATCGGTAACCCTTATATCGTACGAAGGATACCATCCGGCTCCCATTGTAATGTAACTTATGTTTAGTTTGCCGTTTGTCTGTCTATCTGCCGAAACGGTTATAAAGATTTCTCCCGACGGTCTGCGCATATTTCTGAGTTTGTCCGATAATTGTTGCTCTATCGCCTCAATCTGTTCTTTATAATCTTTAATAAGCCGGTTCTTTTGTAGAGTCGTGGTTATTACCTGATCCATGTTGGAGGTATATAACTCCATTACGTTTTTCAACTGTTCAACCGAAAATGATGTTTCTTTCACAAGTATCGCCCTGTTGGCTACAAGAAACGCCTCTTTTTCTTTAAGAAGCGATATGGCGGCATTTTCGTCCTCAACCTTCATTTGAAGCGCTTCTAACTGTGAGCGCAGCAATTTAATCTCGGGCGAATCGTCAAGATTTTGCAGATAATTAACACTAAAATTAATTGACAGAATAGTAAAATCGCCAGCACCTTTTACCTGTATCCCCTGCGGATCGATGTAGGAAGGCAACCCAGACAGCTTAAGTATCGTTTTACCCGCTGCAAGACTGATGTCTGCTTCATGGACAATCTGAGCCCTGTCGGGGAAAACCGTTACATGCCTCATTTTGGCATTTATCTCTTTTTCAGGCTGCGCCACAAGTAAATTTGCGGTAATGAAAAGAGAAACCGTATAAATTAAGAGTTTTTTCATAAGAATGTTTTATCAATTATCGTGCCAAGATAGAAAATTAATTTCTAATTGAAGCCGAAGATAATTTAAATTCAGAAAAATTATTTTGTAACAGTTGCAGTGTCATAATCATATTTTTTTACAATCTGTTCTATTGATAAAGAGGTATTCGGAAGCAAATCGGGCGGGCATTTGCCATACATTTCTTTGATTATATACCTTTTGCATTTTTTGTATTTTTTCACACCCGCTTCGCAAAACGTTGACTTGTAAAAATTTGTAAACGTCTCTTTACCTGCCAGCAACCCTAAAAACAGAGGGCATTTTTCGGCATTTAGACAAATATCTGTTTTTGTATTCATTATTGACATAATACTTTTTTGTAGCTAATATTATAATACGGTAAATATATGAATTTTTTCATGAAACGATTTTTAAAATTTATAATTAATAAATACATGTAATTTATTTTTTAATATTGCGCTACATAGATTTGATTAAAAGTATGAATTTTTCACAAATCCAGGGGCAACAAAATATTGTTTCGAAATTAATTCAAACCGTTAAAAACGACAGGGTAAGCCACGCTCAGATTTTTACGGGAACCGAAGGCGGAGCAAATCTGGCTTTGGCGCTTGCTTATGCAAAATACATAAACTGCGAGGACAGACTCGACAATGATTCGTGCGGAAAATGCAAATCGTGCGTGAAATACGAAAAAATGATCCATCCCGATCTTCACTTTGTATTTCCGGTAATTAAAACAAAAAAAGAAAAAGATCCTGTTAGCGACGATTTTATAGCTGAATGGCGAGATTTTGTCGGAAAAACGCCCTTTTTCACAATCGGCAACTGGTTCGATAACATTGAAGTAGGCAACTCTCAGGGAATGATTTATTCATCGGAGGCGTCAGAAATAATCAGAAAACTCAATTTAAAGACATTTGAGTCGGACTATAAGATTATGATTATCTGGCTGCCCGAAAAAATGAACGAAACATCGGCAAATAAACTGCTGAAAATGATTGAAGAACCTCCTGCAAAAACGCTTTTTCTTCTTGTATCGAATGAGCCCGACAAGGTTATTCCGACAATACTTTCGCGTTGTCAGGTGGTTAAAATTCCAAAGTTTAAAGATAGCGATATTGAAACTTACCTGATTGAAAAATTTAACGATATTGATAAGGAAAAAGCCGCCGATATATCTCATGTTGCAAACGGCAATATTGTAAAAGCACTTGAACTATGCCGGAATGAAAATTCTTCGCTCGAAAATCTCGAAAAATTCAAAAATCTGATGAGGTTTGCATGGAAACGCGACATTTTGTCGCTTATAAACTGGTCGGAAACTGTCGCATCAACAGGCAGGGAACTTCAGAAAGAGTTCATTTCCTATTCATTACGCATACTTCGCGAAAACATAATGCTTACGCTTGGACAACAAAAAAATAATCTTGTTTTCCTTACAAGCGAAGAAACCGGTTTTTCGAAAAATTTTCATCCCTTTATTTCCGACAAAAATATTTATTTCCTTACCGACGAATTTAATCTGGCTCACGCCCATATTGAAGCAAATGGAAATGCAAAAGCCATTTTTCTCGATCTTGCCCTTAAAATAACAAGGGTTATTCGTGCGACATGATGTTGCGTCAGTTAAACCGTCATAACATCTTTTTCTTTCAATGTTACAACTTTATCTACTTTTGCATTGTATGAGGTTGTCATTTCCTGCACTTCGTCCATGGCGTTCTTCTCTAAATCTTCTTCAAGACCTTCTTTTAATAGTCTTTTAAACTCGTCGTTTGCCCATTTTCTGGCATTTCTTATGCTTATTTTTGCCGTTTCTCCTTCATTACGAACTTGTTTTACAAGGGCATGCCTTCTCTCTTCTGTTAAAGGCGGAATATTAATTCTGATAATCTCTCCGTTGTTAACCGGCGTAACTCCTATGTTGGCTGCCATTATAGCTTTTTCGACAACGGGAAGCATATTTTTTTCCCATGGCTGAACAATAATGGTTTTGGGATCGGGAGTGTTGATGTTTGAAACTTGACTAAGCGGCGAACGAACTCCGTAATAATCTACCGATATTCCGTCAAGTAAAGCCGGATTCGATTTTCCTGCGCGTAACCTCGCAAGTTCATGTTCAAGATGTTCAATTGCCTTGATCATCCTGTCTTTGGTTTCTTCTAAAATCAGATCAATCTCTTCGTTCATATTCAGCGGATTAAATATTTGCAAATACTGTTTTTTCGAATGTTAAAAAAAAAACAAAATTAATAAAATAATTGAAACAGCAATGCTGTTTTCAAGTGGTTACAAGAGTACCTATTTGTTCCCCTTCAATAATTTTTTTAAGATTTCCCGATTTATTCATATCGAAAACGATGATAGGCATATTATTATCTTCGCAAAATGTGAATGCGGTAGAGTCCATTATTTTCAATCTTTTTTCAAGAGCTTCGGTAAAAGTTATCTTTTCAAACTTGGTCGCATCAGGATTTTTTTCAGGGTCGGCAGTGTAAATTCCGTCAACTCTGGTACCTTTAAGCAACACGTCGGCGGCAATTTCAACGGCTCTGAGAGCTGATGCGGTGTCGGTTGTAAAAAACGGATTTCCTGTTCCGCCGGCAATTATGCACACTGTGCCGTTTTTCATAAATTCCGCAACTTTATCTCTGTTATAGAGTTCTCCTACGGGTTCCATCCTTATTGATGTAAAGACTTTTGCACTTCCGCCCATTCTGTTAATTACACTTTCGAGGGCTAAACTGTTTATTATTGTAGCCAACATTCCCATTTGGTCACCTTTTACTCTGTCGAAGCCCGAATCGATTCCTTTTAGTCCTCTGAAAATATTGCCGCCGCCAATAACAATACCGATTTCGCAGCCTATTTTTGAGATTTCAATAATTTGATTGGCGTACTGTTCAAGTATATTTTCGCTAATTCCATGATTTTCAGGATATGATAGCGATTCACCGCTAAGTTTTAATAATATTCTGCTGTATTTCATATATAAATAATTTGTTTTTAAAGGTCATTGGAACTCTCATGATTTTTTTATCATCATGGATTTTGGTAATTTATAAAAATCATGTTTCGGTTCATATCATTTTTTTTGTAAAGATAAAAAAAAGTGACTGTCTTAAAAGTATTACATGAATCAAAGTTTTTGGAATGTGGTTCCTAATTTAGGATTTTTTTATACTTTTACCAACCACTAATATAATATGAGATACGTTTTACTTACTATATTTTTGTTTTACAGCACTTTTGTCAGAAGCCAAACATTTCCACCGTATCCGCCGCCTATTGTTGTTACCCCACATAGAGATTCCGAATTAAAGTTATTTGCATACAACGTAAGTTTTGGAGGATTAACAGCGGGCATAGGGGCAGTAATAAATAAACCAAAGGAGACGCCTGCGCACAAGGCTTTTTTGACCGGTTTTTATCAAGGCTGCTTTGGCGGAGCGCTTCAGTATAGTGGGAAAAAAATGGTTTATCAAATAGTTAAGCATGAGAATTATTGGTATGGTTGGCCTGCAAAAATTGTTCATACCGCAGGAGCTTCAGTAGTTGAAAATGCAGCATTGAATAGACCTTTCGGTCGTTATTGGAATTTGGATTTGGGACTATTACGGTTTGATTTTGCGTTTGCGGCAGAGGATAATAATACCAAAGTTCGTTTAAACGCAATGTATATTTACGATATTGTTGTAACAGTAGTTGAGTCAAGCAGCGCTCACATCGATTGGGGAAAATCTTTAAAATTGGGAACCTTAGCGTTTTACACAAACGAGCCTCTTTCTGGGCATAAAAGACAAGATATTGTGGGCAGGGCATATTCCAAAGCCTTTATATATACGCGCATGACCAGCAGCAATATTCACAAAACCGTTGCTCATGAGTTGATACACCTGTTTCAGTATAGGGAGCATCTGGTGTTTAATGCTTGGTTGAATCCTTTAACCTCAAAGGCTTCTCCCAAAATAATAAATATATTTCAAAACACTATTTATGTTGAGCCGCCTTACTTTACGCCACTTTATCTTATACAAGGATACCACAGCAAAGAGCATTACTATCGAAACTTTTATGAATACGAAGCGGAATGGTTTGCTACTAAAGGGTATTTTTAGATTTGAGAGCGGAAAAATGCTTGAGGAGTGAATCTATGAATACATATCACGAAAAAACCATTAAAAAACAATATCCCGTAATTGGAATGTCGTGTGCTTCTTGTGCCGCCAATATCGAACATCAAATTAATAAAATTCAGGGAGTTGTATGTGCTTCGGTTAATTTGGCTAATCAATTGGTTACTATTGAGTTTGAACCTTCGGTAGTTAAGCCCGAAGAACTTAAAGAGTTGCTTGTTTCCACTGGATATGACCTCATTATTGATGAGTCGTCTGATGCAATGAAAGATGCGGAAGATAAAAAATATCAACGATTAAAAACTCTGCGCCGGCGGACATTTATTGCAGTGTTTATGGCTGTACCACTGGTAGTTATCGGTATGTTCTTTATGAATATGCCATTTGCCAATTACATTATGTGGGCGCTTGCAACGCCGATTGTTTTTTGGCTGGGGCGCGATTTCTTCATAAATGGCTGGAAACGACTGCTTCACAAAGGCGCTACTATGGATACATTGGTGGCATTAAGTTGCGGAATTGCCTACCTGTTCAGCGTGTTCAATACACTTGTTCCGAGTTTTTGGACAAACAGAGGTCTTCATGCACACGTCTATTTCGAGGCTGCCGGAGTGGTAATAACGTTGGTTTTATTGGGAAAATTACTCGAAGAGCGCGCCAAGGCAAATACCTCATCGTCAATCAAAAAACTTATCGGACTTCAGCCCAAAACGGTATTTAAAGTGGCGGCAGACGGCTCTGTAAAAGAGTTTTTAATATCGGCGGTTAAGGCTGGCGATATAATATTAATACGACCCGGCGAAAAAATTCCTGTCGATGGCGTTGTAACGCAAGGCAACAGTTACGTGGACGAAAGTCTTATAACAGGCGAACCTGTTCCTGTGCTGAAAGATATTGGTACAAAAGTATTTGCGGGGACGATAAACCAAAAAGGCAGTTTTCAGTTTAAGGCTGAAAAAGTGGGAGCCGATACTTTGCTAAGCGGCATAATACGCATGGTTCAGGAGGCACAAGGAAGCAAAGCGCCTGTCCAAAAACTTGTCGATAAAATTGCAGGAGTGTTTGTTCCTGTTGTGGTAGTAATTTCAATTATAACACTTTGCGTATGGATAATGTTTGGCGGAGCAAACGGACTTACGCACGGAATTATCGCAATGGTTACCGTTTTGGTCATTGCCTGTCCGTGCGCTTTGGGGCTTGCAACGCCCACCGCCATAATGGTTGGTATTGGTAAAGGCGCTGAAAATAACATTCTTATAAAAGATGCCGAAGCGCTTGAACTTGCCTGCAAAATGAATGCGCTTATTCTTGACAAAACAGGAACAATTACCGAAGGAAAACCATCGGTTGAAAATTTTGTATGGGCTGAAAATGAAGATGAAACGCAATATGCCAACATACTTTATTCGTTGGAAAAAGCATCGGAACACCCTTTGGCAGAGGCAGTAGTATCTATGATGAACAAAACAGTCGGCGAATCGCTTCTCGAAGATATTCAAAGTATTACAGGAAAAGGCATTTCAGGAAAACATAACAACAGCACCTACTTTGCCGGAAGCAAAAAACTTATCGCAGAAAATGGCATTTTAATAAATCCGGCGCTTGAAACGCTTGCAGAACAGTGGAAAACGGAAGCAAAAACAATCATTTATTTTGCCGACAGTTCCAAAGTTCTGGCAGTAATATCGGTTAGCGACCCTGTAAAAAACAGTTCGCCGTTGGCGGTAGAGCAGTTAAAACATCTTGGAATTAAGGTTTATATGCTCACAGGCGACAATGAAAAAACTGCATCGGCGGTCGCTTCGCTTACCGGAATAACAGATTATAAGGCTGAAATGCTTCCTTCGGATAAAGCCGAATTTGTTAAAAATCTTCAGAGCGAAGGAAACGTAGTGGCAATGGCTGGGGACGGCATCAACGACAGTCAAGCCCTTGCAACAGCGGACATTAGCATAGCAATGGGAAAAGGCTCGGATATTGCTATTGATGCTGCAAAGATGACCATTATAAGCAACGACATTTCAACAATCCCCGCCATGATAAGGCTTAGCAGAAACACAGTCAAGACTATACGCCAAAATCTTTTCTGGGCGTTTATATATAATATTATAGGTATTCCGCTGGCTGCAGGTATTTTATATCCTGTCAACGGATTTCTTCTCAATCCAATGATAGCCGGAGCAGCAATGGCTCTAAGCAGCGTTAGCGTTGTGAGCAATAGCTTGCGGCTAAAATGGGCGAAATAAGATTGTTACAGCGTTTTTACTTAGCAGCAGGTTTGCCGGCTCCGATAGTTTTAATTCTCTCTATCGATTGCAGTGCAAGGTAATTGTCGCCAAATTTGTTGAGGTTTTCCATTTCATCATCATACTGATTATAATGAAGTTCCTCCTCATCAACTAACTGCTCAAATATCTTTTTTGAAGCAGAATCGGCATTTCGCGAACACTCATTTGCCCATTCATTATAGTCTTTAACGCTGCCTGTTTCCATTTCTGCCGCCAATTGCAACATTTCCTTAACGTCATGTATCTTTTTTACAGAATGCGAAGCAGCCATATTAATTTCGCCTTTTAGAAACAGTATCCTTTCGGCAAGAAGCTCAACATGCATCATCTCTTCTATTGCGGTTTTTTTAAACAGGTTTGCAAGCAAATCGTATCCCTGATCATCGCAGTGAAAATGGAAATACATATATTGATGTACGGCAGAAAGTTCATCGCCAATAGCCTTATTCAGAAGTTCAATGCTTTTTTCTTTCATAGTGTAAGGTTTTTAATTTTTATAATTAATAGTTAGTTTTAGTCGGTAATTTTTACGGACGTAAAATTAATTTTAATATCATTATGTTTTATGTTTTTCAGTAAATTTTAAACAGAATTTTTTGGGTGATTAATTATGCTGTTTTGTGATGTTTAAATGTTGATATTTTAAGTTTTCTTTAATCGGAAATAATTTGGCACGACATTTGTATCAGAGTTAATAGAAACCTTTAATACATAAAAATATGAAAACAATAGTTTCAGCATCAATAATGACCGTCCTTCTGTTCGCAGGAGCAGTAGCGCAGTCGCAAAATCGGGAAGAGTACCTCGGCTTGCCGGGCGATAATCTTAATCTGTATGCGGTTATGAAACTTTTTCAGGAATCGGAAACTCTTGAAGAATTTGAAAGAAATCTAAACGATGAAAATTCAAGAATTAATAATCTTGATTTGAACGGCGACAATCAAATTGATTATATCCATGTTTTCGACAATGTATATAATAACGTACATAATATTGTACTGCAGGTTGCCATAAACAGAAATGAAAGGCAGGACGTTGCTGTTTTTACCGTAGAAAGAGACAATAACGGCAATGTTTGGTTGCAACTTACCGGCGATGAGGCGCTTTACGGTAAGAATTATATCATTGAGCCCATTGTTGCAAATGTAGCCGAAACGCCAAATCCCGGGTATATAGGTAATGCTGCAACCGTAAACGGACAACGTGTTGTTGTTGCACCTGCAGTTGTAGAGATTTCGGCATGGCCCCTAATAGTACATATATACGGTCCGCGTTATGTGGTTTGGAGGTCGCCATGGTATTGGGGATATTATCCTGCTTACTGGAGACCTTGGAGACCATACTACTGGCACTATTATTATGGATATCACTACAATTGGTATCCTCGATATTATTCTTATTATCACAGAATTGACTCTCATCGCCACGATTATTGGAACAGTTACTACTACCGTCAGCATCGCACTTATTCTGTGATTGTTACAAACAATATCAGAGCGGGACGTTATCGAGTTACTTATTCGCGCCCTGCCGAACGTTCAAGAGGCGAAGCATTGTATATATCTACTTATGGAAATAACAACAGGCGTCAGGAGAGCGTGAGAACAATCGATGCCAATCGCAGGAATACTGTGGGAACTACTAACAGCCGCACAACCGTAAACAGACCAAATGTAAATAATTCGAGCGCATCTACCAGACGGAATACTCCAAATAGCAATGCAGCAAGAGTTAGTCCTCCAAGTCAGCAAAGGTCGAACTCTACACCAAATAACGCAAGGTCGTCATCGGGACGCACAAGCCAGCCCGAAGCAAGAACTTCAACTCAGGCAAGACCGTCTGAAAGAACGGCAAGGAGCAACGAATCGAGAACTATTGTTACTCCGAGAACAAGGACAGAATCGGGTTCAAGAAACTCCGCAAGCTCGGCAAATAGCGGAACTACATCGAGAAGTAGCGGAACAAGAGGAGCATCATCAAGTAGAAGGTAATTTTAATAAACTTACATTTTAAGATTTGTATGTGTACAGATAAATTGTATATTTGACGCAAAAACAATGTCAATATACGCCAATCCTTTATTAATGCTTGTCTTTACGGCATTTATCCTCGTCGCTCTAATTCAACTATTTTATTATTTGCGATATTATTTAGCCGTTGCGTTTTTTAAACCGGCAGAAATTTCATCGGAAAAACCTCCTGTTTCGATAATAATTTGTGCAAGAAACGAAGCCGAAAACCTCAATAATTTTCTTCCGGCAGTTCTTGAGCAGGATTATCCCGACTATGAGGTCATTGTGGTAAACGACTGTTCTGAAGATAATTCTTATGATATTCTCGGAAATTATCTTTTGAAATATCCTCATCTCAAGGTTTCGAATATTAATAAAGATCCCAAGTTTACTCACAATAAAAAGCTTGCGCAACTCATTGGTATCAAGGCTGCTAAAAATGAATTTCTGTTGTTTACCAATGCCGATTGTAAGCCCGAATCGAATCTGTGGCTCGCAACAATGGCTTCAGGATTTACTTCCAACACTGTTTTTGTACTTGGCTATGGCGGATATTTTCAAAAAAAAGGGCTACTAAATACCTTTATAAGATACGATTACATGACAATTGCCATGCAGTATTTTGGAATGGCAATCAGAGGTTTGCCCTATATGGGAGTTGGCAGAAACTTAGCGTACAAAAGTTCTGTTTTTTTTGAAAATAAAGATTACAGGGCTCATAATCAACTTATTTCCGGCGATGACGATTTGTTTGTAAACTGCAACGCAACTGCCGATAATACAACCATTGAGTTCAGGCATTGTTCCCACACCCGCTCTGTGCCGGCAGCAACATTTAAAGATTTTTTTAAACATAAATGCCTCAGCCTCACAACCATTCCTTATTACAAACTCCGCGACAAAATTGCACTGTTTACAGAGCCAACGTCAAGAATGCTTTTTTACACAGCATTGGTTATCTTATTGACAAACAGATTTATGCTGCCATACGTTTTAGCCTGTTTTGTTTTAAGATTGTGCGTTCAACTGACAACGTTAATACTTGTTTGCAAAAAACTGAATGAGAAAAAAATTGTTGCGGCATCGCTTTTTTTCGATATAATTTCGCCGATAATAAATTTTGTATTTTACATCTGTAAGCCGCGCAAAAAGACAGGAGTTGCCCAATGGAAATGAATTTTTCGGAAAAAACTACCGCCGATTTTGCTCTTGTGGAAGAAGCAAAAAAAGGAAGCGAAAAGGCTTTTGAAAGTCTTATGAACCGCTATCGCGACTCTGTTTATTTTATGCTTCTGAAAATGACAAATAATCCATCTGATGCCGAAGACCTTACAATTGAAGCATTTAGCAAAGCATTTCGCAACATCAATTCTTACACTCCAAAATTTGCTTTCAGCACTTGGCTTTTCAAAATTGCAACAAATAATTGCGTTGATTTTATACGAAAAAACCAAATGTCGCCAACCCCATACGACAAACTTCACGACAATCTGGATAACATTGCCGTAACGCTTCAATCCGACCTTCCCGACCCCGAAGAACTGTTTATAAACCGTCAAAAAATTGATGCACTGAAAAGTATCATAAATCGCTTGAAACCAAGATACAAGAAACTTATTCAACTAAGATATTACAAAGAATATTCTTACGAAGAGATGGCGGCGGAATTAAAAATACCCATCGGCAGCGTAAAAGCCGAACTTTACAGGGCAAAAACCATGCTGCACGACATAATCATAAAAACCAGCAACAAGTAATGTTTCACGAAATTGAAAAATATTTTCCGAACCTCGCAGGCGAACAATTGAATAATTTGTTGAAATTGAGCAAGATATATAATCGATGGAATGCGATGATAAACGTTATATCGAGAAAAGATATGGACAATTTTTACACGCATCATGTCCTTCATTCTCTTGCCATTGCAAAACTTGTAGATTTTGTTCCGGGCACAACAATTCTTGATGTTGGCGCAGGCGGAGGGTTTCCGGGTATTCCGCTTGCAATACTTTTTCCCGAAGTGGAATTTACTCTGATTGACTCAATTGACAAAAAAATTAAAGTGATTACCGCTGTTAAAAACGAACTGAAACTCAATAATGTTACGCCGCTGAAAAAACGGGTTGAAGACGAAAAAAACAGGTATCATTTTGTTACTGGAAGGGCGGTTATGAAATTTCCCGAATTTGTAAAAATAACGAGAAAAAATATTCATACCAATTCGATAAATAAAATTGCGAATGGCATTATATACTTGAAAGGCGGCGATTTAACGGACGAATTGGCACAATTTGCAGGCAAAGTCAACGTTTATGATATAAATGCTTTTTTCGATAATCAATTCTTTGAAACAAAGAAGATTGTATATTTGCCTGTATGATTTTTTATAAAAAACAGCATTGGTAATTTTTTTTATGAAAAAAATAATTAATTTTGCAGCCTCAAAAGTTAAAAATTAGATAAAAAACAACTTTAAATAATGGAAAGTACATTTCACCCTTCAAGAAGAAAAAGAGCCAACAAACACGGTTTCAGAGCAAGAATGTCAACACCTAATGGACGCAGAGTTCTTGCTGCAAGGCGCGCAAAAGGAAGAAAAAAACTTACGGTGTCGGACGAATTGAGACTGAAAGTTTAATCAACATACTGCAATTTTGAGTTATTAAAATGATTAATTGAATGATGGAAGGTGTCTTCACAGACACCTTTTTTATTTTATCTTTACGCCCATGTTTGCAGAAATAAATCAACTGATAAGCCATACAGCCAATCCGCTAAACGATATAGCGAAAAAAATTGCGGACGGTGTCAGGATTACGAACGAGGAGGGACTTGCGTTATACGAAACCACTGATTTATCGGTTCTTAGTATGCTTGCAGTTGCCGTTAAAAAACGATTTTCGGGCAATAATGTTTTCTTCAATCATAATTTTCACATTGAGCCAACCAATAAATGTGTTTACGATTGTCGGTTTTGCTCGTATCATAAATCCGAAAACGATCCTGAAAGTTGGGAGCACAGCCACGAAGAAATGATGGAAATTGTTAAAAAGTTTGACGATAAGCCTGTTACCGAAGTGCATATAGTTGGCGGAGTACACCCCAAACACGATGTTTGGTATTGGGGTGCGTTAATCGAAAAAATTAGAAGGTATCGTCCTGATATTCATATAAAAGCGTTCTCGGCAATTGAAATTGACTATATGACAAAAAAGGCAGGGCTGACAATTGAAGAGGGGTTAAAAATTTTGAAAGATTTTGGGCTGAACTCCATTCCCGGAGGAGGAGCGGAAATTTTTGACGAAGAGTTGCGGGAAAAAATATGCAGCGAAAAACCTTCTGCAGAACAATGGTTGCACGTACACGAAACGGCTCACAAACTTGGGGTAAAATCGAATGCCACAATGCTTTATGGTCATATTGAAAATTATGCTCACAGGATAGACCATTTAAATCGCCTTAGAAAATTGCAAGACCAGACTAATGGTTTTAACTGTTTCATCCCGTTGAAGTTCAGAAAAGAAAATAATGAAATGTCGAACATTGACGAGGTAAGCATTGTGGAGGATTTGAAAAATTATGCTGTTTCAAGATTGTTTCTTGATAATTTTCCTCACATAAAAGCCTACCGACCAATGATAGGAAAAGATACTGTGCAACTGTCTCTTTTATTTGGAGTTGACGACATAGACGGAACAATAGACGACACAACAAAAATATATTCTATGGCTGGGTGCGATGAAAATATTGCAACTACAACCGAGCAACTGTCAAATTTAATCGAACAGGCAGGCTACAAGGCGATTGAAAGAGATTCGAACTATAATATTATAAAATAGTTATATCTTTACAAAATTATAATTATATTTACGTTATGAAAAAACAGGATATAATAAAGGATTTAAAAGACTTCATTTCCAGTAAGTTATTCTTGAAAAACTTAGGCATTGCGGCTGCCATTCTTGTTGGCGGAACGATGATATTGCTCATTTGGTTAAACTTTTACACACGACACGGACAGGTAAAACCTGTTCCCGACTTTGTTGGACTAAGCATCGAGGAGACGCAAAAAATTGCAAGGAGGAACAAACTTAATTATCAAATTATTGATTCGGTTTACACAAATCTGGTTCCAAAAGGTTCTATTGCCGAACAAAATCCAAAGCCCGGATTTAAGGTAAAAAACTGGAGGAATATCGTTCTTATTATCAATGCTTTTAATCCTGAAATGGTTGCCATGCCAAACCTTATTGACCTTCCAAAACGGCAAGCGCTGTTGATGATTGAAAACTCGGGATTGATAATGGGTATTCTTCACTATAAACCCGATCTGTCGATTGACGTTGTGCTTGAACAACAGATAGATGGAACAAATATTAAAGCAGGCGAACGAGTGCAAAAAGGAACTGTTATCGACCTTGTTCTCGGTATAGGTCTAAGCAATCAGCGCACCCATGTGCCGTATCTTATAGGACATAATCTTGAAGATGCAAAAAGCACAATATTAGGCTCTTCGCTAAACATTGGCGCTTATATATTCGACAATACCGTTGCTAATTTTCAAGATTCGTCAAGGGCATTTGTGTTCAGGCAAAATCCTGAATATCACGAAGAAGCCGACCTGCAACTTGGTTCGGTAATATATCTTTGGCTTACAAGAGATTCTACCAAATTACCGCCCAAACCTGTAATTTCAGATACAATTCCCATGCCTGAAACAATGCCAAGTATATGGTAAAGAAAACGTTATGACAAACGAAGAACTATTACCCGAGCAGCAGGAACTTTACGAACATTTTCGGTTTGTTGTAGAAGGTGGACAATCGCTGCTCAGAATTGACAAATACCTTCCGACAAGAATGGAAAGAGCATCAAGGACGAGGATACAAAATGCTGCAAACGCTGGAAATATCTTGGTCAATAACATTCCAATCAAGCCGAATTACAAGGTAAAACCCGGCGATATTGTGCAGATAGTTCTTCCAAATCCGCCAAGGGAAATTGAGTTGATACCGCAAAATATTCCTCTCAATATTGTGTATGAAGACGATGATATTCTTGTAGTTAACAAGGCTGCAGGAATGGTGGTTCACCCTGCTTACGGCAACTATTCGGGCACTCTTGTAAACGCCCTGATGTATCATTTCAAAGATTTACCGCTGTTCAGTTCGGGCGAAGCACGTCCCGGACTTGTGCACAGAATTGACAAAAATACATCGGGCATTTTGGTAATTGCCAAAAACGAAATCGCCCTAAACAAACTCTCGCGGCAGTTCTACGAACGAACCACCGACCGCCGTTATCATGCGCTTGTGTGGGGTTCGCCAAATCCGCCCGAAGGAACAATAACCGGACACGTTGGGCGAAACATAAGAGACCGAAAAATAATGCAGGTTTTTGAAGACGGCAGCGATGGCAAACCCGCTATAACACACTACAAAACACTTGAAAATCTGGGTTATATATCGCTTGTTGAATGCAAACTCGAAACAGGACGAACACATCAGATAAGAGTTCATTTCAGCCACGTTAAACACCCTATTTTTAATGACGAGGATTATGGTGGTAATCAGATACTTAAAGGAACAACATTTACAAAATATCAGCAATTTGTAAAAAACTGTTTTTCAATGCTTCCGCGACAAGCCCTTCACGCTAAGTCGCTTGCATTCAATCACCCTGTAACAGACGAAAGGCTTTCGTTCGATTCGGAACTTCCCGAAGATATGAAAATGGTAATACAAAAATGGAGGAATTATATTTCGGGCAGAGAACTTGACGATTAAATAGAATATCACGATAAACGTTCTATCTATTAAGATATTTCTGTATTTTTGAGCCGAAGAAGTAAATAAAAAATATGAAAACTATTGCAATTGTTGCGGGTGGCGACTCGCCCGAATATGAAGTGTCGATTAAAAGCGCCACCGAAGTAAGTGCCGCATTATCATCGAAATACTTCGTTTATGTTATAATAATACGCGGAAAAAGTTGGTATTGGGAAGACTCAAAAGGCAGGTATTTCGGCATTGACAAAAACGATTTTTCGTTGCAAACAGACGATATGAAGATAAGATTTGATGCCGTCTTCATAGCCATACACGGAACACCGGGCGAAAACGGTCCGCTTCAGGGATATTTCGATATGCTTGGCATTCGATATACCGGCTGCAGCGCTTCCTGCTCGGCGCTCACATTCAACAAGCAGGCGTGCAAGATGTTTCTGAAAGAATACAATATTCCAATGGCAACAGGAAAACTTGTTCGCAAAAGCGATAATATTGATATAGACGAACTTGCAGCGACAATTGGATTTCCGTGCTTTGTGAAACCTAACGACAGCGGCTCAAGTTTTGGCGTGTCGAAAGTAAAAAGCAAAGAAGAAATAATTCCTGCGCTCGATAAAGCGTTCAAAGAGAGCAACGAAGCACTTATTGAGGTTTATATGAATGGCAAAGAGGTAGCCTGCGGAGTAGTTAAGGTCAAAGGCAAAACGATGGTACTTCCTATTACTGAAATAATTAGCGGAAATGAATTTTTCGACTATGAAGCCAAATATACTCCTGGCAAATCGAATGAAATAACTCCTGCAAACCTTTCAAAAGAGGTTACCGAAGAGGTGCAAAGGTTAAGCGCAGAGATAGCCGAATTGCTGGATTGCTATGGAATAGTAAGGGTCGATTTTATTATAATCGACTCAAAACCATTCTTTTTAGAGATTAATACCGTTCCGGGAATGACCAAAGAAAGCCTTATCCCTCAGCAAGCAAAAGCAATGGGAGTATCAACAACCGAACTTTATTCAATGATTGTTGAAGATGTTTTAGATTGATCCTTTTTCCCTGCCACCACTATCACTATTTCGCCTTTGGGCTGATTTTCAGAGAAATGTTCAATTAAAAATTCCAATTGTCCTCTGATGTTCTGTTCAAATATTTTGCTCAATTCTCTTGAAACCGATGCTTGACGGTCGGCGCCAAAATGCGTGGACATCTCTTTCAGGGCTTTGACAAGACGGAAAGGCGATTCGTAAAATATCATCGTTCGTGTTTCGTCTGCAAGGTTTTTCAAGCGTTTGTCTCTGCCTTTTTTTTGAGGCAGGAAACCTTCAAAGCAAAACCTGTCGCAGGGAAGTCCCGAATTTACGAGGGCAGGAATTAATGCCGTTGCTCCGGGGAGTGTTTCAACGTCTATTCCTTTTTCAATACATAATCGGATTAAAAGGAATCCGGGGTCGGAGATGCCCGGTGTTCCTGCATCGGAAATCATAACAACCGTTTGTCCCGATAATATTTTACTGCAAATTGCTTCAACGGTTTTGTGTTCGTTGAACTTATGATGCGATACAACAGGGACTTTTATATTAAAATGTTTCAACAGTTTTGACGCATGACGAGTATCTTCGGCAAGAATTAAATCGGCTTTTTCGAGTGTTTCGAGAGTTCGTATTGTTATGTCTTTCAGGTTGCCGATGGGTGTTGGCGCCAAAATAAGTTTACTCATTGGGGTTAAGTTTGCGTTTTACAAGGTCGATAAGTAAATCCATTGCTTCATTCTCATCATCGGGATTGGCACAGGCTGATATTATTTCTCGTGCATCGTCCATCGATGTTGCTGCCTCAAGCGCCGTAATGGTTTGTTCGTATTTATCTTTATCGCCGTTGAATATTTCTCTTATCAAAAGAAACCTGTCGTTCAGCCCAATAGCAGAGTGCATGCTGTTAATATGCTGATGTTCATTAAGCCGCTCCGACAGAGCATTAAAATTATCGGCAATAATTGAAGATGGCTTTGCTTGTGTTTTAACGACTTCTTCCGCTGATGGAATTATTTCAATTTCTTCAACATACTCCTCTTGCTCTTCCGCAGGTTCAGGTTGATTGTCGGTTTCAATCGTTAAAATATCTTTTTCAATATTTTTTTCATCTTCCGGCGGAACGGTTATTGCTGTTGTTTCGGTTTTTTTAAGCAATGCAATTAAATCTGCCGAAATTTTGCATTTGGCTTTAGCAATCTCGATATGTAACTCAGGCACATCGGGATAACTCTTAAAATTATCAATAATTTGAACCGCTTCGTTCAGGTCTTTAATAATTAATTCTAAAGTTGTGTTGAAATCCATACGCTTATTGTTTTATAAAACAAACCATTTTTTATTTTTGCAAAAGTAAATAATATTCATCAACACCAAATAAATTGAGCGCAACTAAACTTGAAATAAATTTAAATGCTATATTGCATAATATTAATGAGTTCAGAAAATTTCTCAATTCTGAAACCAAAATTATGGCAATGGTTAAGGCATCAGCCTACGGAGCGGGAGCGGCAGAAGTGGCTTCTTTTCTGCAATTTAATGGAGTAAATTATTTTGCGGTAGCCTGCATAGACGAAGGCGTTGATTTGCGTACGGCAGGCATAACTTTGCCGATAATTGTTTTGAACCCTGATACTTCGGCTTTCGATACGGTTATTAAACATTCGCTTGAACCGGCGCTGTACAGCAATGAATCGTTTGACGCATTTGTTTCCATAGCCGAAAAAAATGGATTGACCGACTATCCTGTTCATATTAAAATTGATAGCGGAATGCACAGGCTTGGATTTATGCCGAAAGAGATTGACTCTCTTGCCGAAAAAATTAAACAGACGAAGAGTATTAAAATCGTTTCGGTTTTTTCGCATCTTGCAGGCAGCAGCAACAGCGACTTGGATAATTTCACTGAAAAACAAGCCGATATATTTTTGTCGGCAAGTTCAACGTTGCAATCTGCTGCAGGATATTCTTTTATGAAGCATATCCTCAATTCATCGGGAATTGTGCGTATGCCGCAGTATCAGTTTGATATTGTAAGACCCGGAATCGGCATATACGGCGCAGGAACTTTCAACGGAATTGCTCTAAAACCTGTAAGCAAATTCAGCACCGTAATATCGCAGATAAAAACCGTAAAAGGCGGTGAACCTGTTGGTTACGAATGTGCCGATGTTTCTGCAAACGACCGCCGGATTGCAATATTGCCCGTTGGCTATGCCGATGGCTTGCGCAGAGAAATGGGCAACTGCAGGGGCGAATTATTTATACGAGGCAACAGAGTGCCCATTGTAGGAATTGTTTGTATGGATATGTGTATGGCAGACGTTACCTGCATTGAAGCAGCCGTTGGCGACGAAGCCGAAATATTCGGCAGCAACATCTCGGTTAATGAAGTTGCCGAAATATGCAAAACCATTCCTTATGAAATACTTACATCAATATCGGGCAGGGTAAAACGAGTATATTTCTGAGTTGATGAAAAACAAAACAGCATATTTTGAAAATCGAGAAGATTGGCGAAAGTGGTTGAGCGAAAACTTCGACACTGCTGACGAAATTTGGTTTGTATTTCCCCATAAATCTTCGGGCAAAAAAAGCATTATTTACAATGACGCTGTTGAAGAGGCTCTTTGTTTCGATTGGATTGACAGCACAATAAAAGCGTTTGATAAAGAACATAAGATTCAGCGTTTTACACCCCGAAAGCCCCGAAGCGCTCACTCGCAGGCAAACAAAGAAAGGCTCAATTGGCTGCTGGAAAATAAAATGATACACCCGAAATTTGAGGATAAAATAAAAAATGTTTTGTCAGAGCCTTTTATGTTTCCAAATGATATAATCGACAGGTTGAAAGCGGATAAAACGGTATGGGAAAACTATCAACAATTTTCCGATTCCTACAAGCGAATTCGCATTGCCTACATTGATGCTGCAAGAATACGTCCCGAAGAATTTGAAAAACGGTTGAACAACTTTATAAATAAAACAAAAGAGAATAAAAAAATTGCAGGATTTGGTGGAATTGAAAAATACTATTGAGGTGTTTTATAAAAGAGTACACCTTCCAAGAGTTTTCGCGGAAACTACCAAAATCGGAGGAAACTGATACCTTTTGTATTCGCTTGATTTCATTAACTTTACAACACGATAAACCGTTTCCTTGTTATCTGTATTTTTAGCGATTTCGCCAACCGGCATTTGCAGTTCTATATATTTATAAAGAATGTTGTCGAGCGTGTCGTAATCGGGAAGCGAATCCGTATCCAACTGATTTGGTTTCAGTTCAGCCGATGGCAGTTTGCGGATAATGCTTTCGGGTATTATTTCATTTTCGCTGTTTATATAGGCTGCAAGTTTATAAACATCAGT
>Ga0082212_10003167_pt1 | contig 23497 bp, 22 predicted proteins | sample TergutNt197P3_FD_71548 | JGI IMG/M metagenome (GOLD analysis project Ga0082212, IMG submission 71548) | Neocapritermes taracua P3 segment gut microbial communities from Petit-Saut dam, French Guiana - Nt197 P3 | ecosystem: Host-associated > Arthropoda: Insects > Digestive system > Gut ... | reverse complement strand
CAACAACCTCAAGCAGAACGGAGGGTTTGTCCCCGGCTTCCGCCCCGGCAAGCCCACCAGCGACTTTATCCGCAGGGTGCTGAACCGCATCACCCTGTTCGGCGCGCTCTTTTTGGGCGTCATCGCCGTCATGCCGATCATCATGAGCGGCGTACTGTCGGTTCCGCAGCTCGCCATGGGCGGCACGTCGCTGCTGATCGTCGTCGGCGTCGCGCTGGAGACGGTCAAGGCCATCGAGTCGCAGATGATGATGCGGCACTATAAGGGGTTCCTTGAATAGTGGATGATGAACAGTGGACAGTTAAGGGACGGTGTTGAAAATGGTTTTAATACTTTTGGGAGCGCCGGGTTCCGGTAAGGGGACGCAGGCGGCTATGGTTAGCAAGCACCTTAGCGTGCCGGTTATCTCCACGGGGGATATTTTGCGGGCGGCTATCCGCGGGCAGACCGAGATTGGGATGAAAGCCAAGGTTTATGTCGACGCGGGGAAGCTGGTGCCGGACGGGATTGTGGCCGAAGCGTTGAAACAGCGGCTTGACCATGACGACTGCGCCGGCGGGTACATTCTTGACGGGTTCCCCCGCACCATTCCGCAGGCGGAGTTGCTGGAGGAACTGGGCATCAGCCCGGAGGTGGCGCTTTCGATCGAGGTTCCGGACAGCGACATCGAAAACCGCATGGCCGGACGGCGCGTCTGCCCCGCCTGCAACGCGGTTTTCCACCAGCAGAGCAATCCGCCCAAACAGGAAGGCGTCTGCGACGCCTGCGGGGCCTCGCTGATCCGCAGGACCGACGACGAGCCGGAGACGGTGCGGGAACGGTTGCGCGTCTATCATGAGCAGTCGGAGCCGCTGAAGGGTTTTTATGAGCGGCTTGGCCGCCTGAGGTGCATTGTTGGCACGGGCGGAATGGAGGAAACCAATCACCGTATCATGGAAGTTCTCGCATGATCCTTGTCAAGTCCGGGCGCGAGATCGAATCTATGAGAAAAGCCGGACGTATTGCCGCCCTCGCCCTTATAGAGGGAGGCAGGTTGGTCCGCCCGGGCGTTACGACGAAACAGATTGACGACGCCATCCGGCGCCTGATCCGGCGCCACGGCGCTTCTCCCAGCTTTTTGGGGTATCGGGGATATCCCGCCTCCTGCAACACGTCGGTCAATGAGGAGGTCATCCACGGCATCCCGTCCCGGCGGCGCGTTCTGCGGGAGGGAGACATACTCAGCATCGACGTCGGCGCGTTCTTTGAGGGGTTCCATGGGGATACCGCCGCCACCTTCGCGGTGGGGGAGATCTCCGGCAAGGCCCGGCGGCTGATCGAAGTCACCCGCGAGTGTTTTTTCAAAGGGGCGGCCCGGGCGGTTCCGGGGGCGCGTATCCGCGACATTTCGGAAGCGGTGCAGGGTCACGCCGGAAACAGCGGCTGCGATGTGGTGCGGGACTGGACGGGACACGGCGTGGGACGCAGTCTCCATGAAGATCCTGAGATCCCCAATTTCACGGACGGGAAACGCGGCCCGAGACTGCTCTCCGGTATGACGCTCGCCATCGAGCCGATGATCGTAACGGGGAACGGAGAGACGAAAATCCTGCGCGACGACTGGACCGTGGTCACGACAGACGGGTCGCTGGCGGCGCACTATGAGCACACGGTGCTGGTCACGGCGGACAAACCGGAGTTTTTGACGCTGATAGATGGCTCCGTATGAATATGGGAGGTGGACGCGCGTGGCAAAAGACGATGTGATCGAGGTAGAAGGTATTGTGCGGGAAGCGCTGCCAAACGCGCAGTTCAAAGTGGAGATCACCGGGGGTCATGTGATACACGCCCATATCTCCGGAAAACTGCGCATGAATTTCATCCGTATCCTCCCCGGCGATAAAGTCACGCTGCAAATGTCGCCTTACGACTTAACTCGCGGAAGAATTACATGGAGATCCAAGTAAAATGAGGTGGAAATCATGAAAGTGCGTCCTTCGGTCAAGCCGATGTGCGAAAAGTGCAAGATCATCAAGCGCCACGGACGGGTGATGATCATCTGCGAAAATCCCAAACACAAACAACGTCAAGGTTAATTAGGGGGAAACAAACATGGCTCGTATTGCCGGCGTAGACCTGCCGAACGAAAAACGGGTGGAGATCGGCCTGACCTATATCTTTGGGATCGGGCGTTCCACATCCGCCAAGATCCTCGCCCAAACGGGCATCAGTCCCGACACGCGCGTGAAGAAACTGACGGAAGAGGAAGTCGCGAAACTGCGCGAGGTCATTGAAAAAGACCTCAAAGTCGAAGGCGATCTGCGCCGTGACGTCGCGCTGGACATCAAGCGCCTGATCGAGATCGGCAGTTACCGGGGGCTGCGCCACCGCAGGGGCCTGCCGGTGCGCGGGCAAAGGTCGAAGACCAACGCCCGCACGCGCAAAGGCCCGAAGCGTACGATCGCCAATAAGAAGAAGTAAGGAGGGGGAGAAAGATGCCACAACCCAAAGCAAAGCGGGGCGTGACCAGAAAACGCCGCGAACGCAAAAACATTGAAAAGGGCGCGGTGCATATCCGCTCCTCCTTTAACAACACGATGGTGACCATCACCGACGTGCAGGGCAACGCCCTGTCATGGGCGTCGTCCGGCGGTCTGGGCTTCCGGGGAAGCCGCAAGTCCACGCCGTTTGCCGCCCAGACCGCCGCCGAGACCGCCGCGAAGGCGGCGATGGAGCACGGGCTGAAGTCGGTCGAAGTCTATGTCAAGGGGCCGGGGTCGGGGCGTGAGGCCGCCATCCGCGCCTTGCAGGCCGTCGGTTTGGACGTCACGATGATTAAAGACGTGACGCCGATCCCGCACAACGGATGCAGACCCCCGAAACGGAGGAGAGTGTAACATGGCCAGATATACGGACGCGGTGTGCCGCCAGTGCCGCCGCGAGGGGCTGAAAATGTTTCTCAAAGGCGACCGCTGTTATTCGGAGAAGTGTGCGGTAGACCGCCGCATGTACGCCCCCGGACAGCACGGGCAGGGCCGTAAAAAGCCCAGCGAGTATGGCACGCAGCTTCGTGAAAAGCAGAAGGCGCGCCGCCATTACGGCGTCTTGGAGCGCCAGTTTGGACTCTATTTCAACATGGCGACCGGCATGAGCGGGCAGACCGGCGACAATCTGCTCTCGCTGCTGGAGCGCCGTCTGGACAATACGATCTACCGCCTCGGGTTTGCCATGAGCCGCGCGGAGGCCCGTCAGGCCGTGACGCACGGACATGTGACCGTCAACGGCAGACGCGTTAATATCCCGTCCTTCCTCGTCAAGCCCGGCATGACGGTGGCGCTGGCTAACAAAAGCCGCGGCCTTGACAAGTTCAAGACGGTCATCGAAAACAACGCGTCCCGCCCGATCCCGCAATGGCTGTCGCTTGACCGTGACAACGCGCAGGCGTCGGTGGTGGCCCTGCCCGGACGGGAGGACGTCGATCTGCCGATCGAGGAGCATTTGATCGTCGAGTTGTATTCCAAGTAACGGGCTGTTATCGGTCGCCATTACACTATAAAGAAGGAGTGCTCACATGATCGAGATAGAGAAGCCGCGCATTGAGTGTATTGGAACGGATGAAGACAGTTCTTACGGAAAGTTCGTCGTGGAACCGTTGGAGCGCGGTTACGGCACGACATTGGGCAATTCCCTGCGCCGCATCCTGCTCTCTTCCCTGCCGGGTACGGCGATCACCACCGTCAAGATCGCGGGCGTCCACCATGAGTTTTCCACCATTCCCGGCGTCAAGGAAGACGTCACAGAATTGATTTTGAATATCAAAGGCGTCATCGCCAAGATCCATTCCCCCGGCGTGAAGACGGTATACATCGAAGCGAACGGCGAGGGCGAGGTCAAGGCGGGCGACATCCGCGCCGACAGCGATGTGGAGATCCTCAATCCTGACCTGCACATCGCGACGCTGGCCGAGGACGGCCGTTTGGATATGGAACTGACCATGAGCCACGGGCGCGGGTATGTCCCGGCCGACCGAAACAAGCCGCCGCAGGCCGTCATCGGGCTGATCCCTGTCGACAGCGTTTATACGCCTGTGCTGAAAGTCAATTTCTCGGTGGAGAATACCCGCGTGGGCAATATGACCGACTTTGACAAGCTGACGCTTGAGGTGTGGACCGATTCCACCCTGTCGGCGCGCGACGCGGTTTCGCTGGGCGCGAAGATTTTGGCCGACCTGCTGATGATCTTCACCGACCTCAGCGAGGAGATGGGCCGCGGCAGCACCGTCGTCGTCAAGCCCGAGTCCCACCGCGACAAGATGCTGGAGATGACCATCGAGGAGCTGGATCTGTCGGTACGCAGTTTCAACTGCCTCAAACGCGCCGGCATCAACGTTGTCGAGGATCTGGTGGCCAAGAGTGAGAACGATATGATGAAGGTGCGCAATCTGGGCCGGAAGAGCCTTGAGGAAGTTATCGTAAAATTGCAGACGATGGGTCTGTCTCTTAGGGAGGAACTGTAATATGCCCGGAACAAGGAAATTAAGCCGGCCGACCGCGCACCGTATGTCGATGCTGCGGGGACAGGTGACGGCAGCCATAGAGAACGAACGTCTCGAAACGACCGTGACAAGGGCCAAGGATACCGCCGCCCTTGTGGAGAAGATGATTTCGCTCGGCAAAGAAGGCACGCTGGCCGCGCGCCGCCGCGCCATGGCGTTCATCACCAAAGAGGACGCGGTGAAGAAACTCTTTGAGGAACTGGCGCCCCGCTTCGAGGGACGCAGCGGAGGGTATACCCGCGTGACCCGCATCGGCCCAAGACGCGGCGACGCCGCCGAGATGGCGGTGCTGGAAATTTTGGAGAACTAGGCTTACCCTTATAATATGGCATAAATTCTCCGCTCTACGGCGGAGAATTTTCTACTTCCGCATATTTAACTCGCGAAGGTCTCTTGGATGGATATTCCACTTTTTTAGTATTCCCGGCTCGGAAGGATACCTGCCTGCCGATTCCGCCGCCGACAGTAAAAACGCATAGACCGGCATAATATACAGAATTTGCCGCTTTAGCCGTTCCGTAAAGTCATCGCAAATCAAGGTTTCTAAGTCATAACATACATGAACGCAAAAATCCCGGTACGCAAGAAAATATTTGATTTTCTCGTCTGGATAATAATAAAACCTTGTATCCGGTTCCACGCTGAACCGTTTGCCGGACAGATGGATATTATTGCTGCCGGTGATAATGGCCCATGCTTTCATAAATTTTTCGGTTCCGTCTATGGCCATCAGCCGGATTGTATCCATCAAATCCCTGCAAAAGGATGCGCAGCTTATTTGTATAGAGTAATGATAAGGGGTAACGGCAACCTTAATGAAAGGGTGAGAGGGATAGACGTTTCTATCCCTCTTAAAGACGGCGGTCACGGAGTCATATCCCGACGAAAACGGCGCGCTCTTTGACCGTGATATATTGCCTTTTTTGCCTGGCGGCATGTCGATATTCGGTTCCAATTCATACATAAACTCCGTTATGTCCTGAATAAGGCTTTGAAATGGCAACAAAATATCTCGGGAGAACCGCTCGGGATAATCATTTGTTTCTTCCGGCGAACAGCGCAGCTTGCTTAATAAATCAAGCGATTTTGTTGTAAACACTATGCCACCGGAATCCTGACTTCAATCTTACAGAACTTCTTTTCATCGTCCCATACAAGATAGCTTTCCACCGTCGGCAGATCGGCCTGCTTGTATTCGCTCTGCGGCAGAAACTCCCCGTAGATTCTGTCCCATGTCCTGCCCAGCACGTTTTCGTCCAACCCGCCCTCGTCGGCAAAGACAAGCCACCGCGACCAGGGATAGGTATAGCTTTCCAGTCCCTCGACAGCGTCTCCGGCGTACTCAACGCCGACCATGTAGTCGTTGCTGCCGTCCTCACCGAAACCAAAGCAAAGGCCCAGGAAAGGGTTGCCGGTTTCCAGCTTCATCATTTGGCCGATACTGCCGTCCTCGCGGGCGACGCCCCATGTACCCCCGCCGTCCGGCGTTGTCCTCCGCCGCCCGATGACTGTGAACGGGTCCCTCTCCACCACGTGGTAATTCATTTCCGACACTCCTTTGACCATTAACGTAAAGTGAAGACGGGCATGGAATTTCAGTTCGGCCGCGCCTTTCCTGACCGCCGCCGGGGCCACGTCGTGCAGCCGCTTAAAAGCAACCGTAAACGCGTCCGACGACTCATAGCCGTATTTCATGGCGATGTCTATCAGTTTTTCGCCGGTATTCCTGACGTCATAGGCGGCGCAGGTGAGCCTCCTGCGGCGTACATACTCGCCCAGCGTGATACCTGTGATTTGCACAAATGACCGTTGGAATACGTTGTACGGGCAGGCCATGATGCGGCTGATTTCCTCCGGGCAGATTTCATCTTGCAGACGCGCCTCGACATAATCAATAACCGCGTTGATCCGATTTGCCCAGTCCATAAACCCATCTCCCGAATGTTATTTTACTATACGGTTTTACAATTTGCCCGTTATTGATTAACCAGCTTCTAACGGGTGCTTTAGCATAGGCAATACGCCAGACCCTCTCGTTATCCCCTTGTTGAGCCTTAGGGTTACATCTCCGATTCCGTCAGCATTCTCTTCGCGGCAACACGGAACCTTTTACCCATCTATATGACCTCCCGCTGATTTATGAAACTATGTTATATGCCGTCCCCAAAAAACGGTCAAGGTTGTTGCAACCCTGACCGTTTCAGTATCTGCCGCGAATGTTAACCCAAAGCCTTCTCCAGCTTTGCCAATTCATCGGCGAGTTCTGCCGGGAGCCTGTCGCCGTAGAGTTTGTAGTTCTCCCGGATCGATTCGATCTCGGCTTTCCACGCCTCTGTATCGACTTTCAAAAGTTCGGCCATATCCGCCTCGGTGACGCTGAGGCCGCTGACGTCGATGGCGCCGGGGGCGGGCAGATTGCCGATCGGGGTTTCCACGGCCTTGCCGGTCCCTTCGATCCGCTCCATGATCCATTTCAGCACACGGCTGTTGTCTCCGAATCCGGGCCATAAGAATTTACCTTCGGCATTCTTGCGGAACCAGTTGACAAAGTAGATTTTGGGCAGCTTGCCGGCGTCGGTCTTCTTGCCGATGTTCAGCCAGTGCTGTAAGTAGTCGCCCATATGATAGCCCATGAACGGCAGCTGGGCGAACGGATCGCGGCGCACTTGGCCGACCTTGTCGGTGATGTCGGCGGTAGTGATTTCCGAGCCCATGATCGAGCCGAGGAAGATGCCGTTGGCCCAGTCGGCGCTCTCGTTGACCAACGGAATGGTGGTCTTGCGGCGGCCGCCGATCAGGATGGCCGAGATCGGCACGCCGGCCGGGTCTTCCCACTCGGGCGCGATGACCGCGCACTGCGCCGCGGGGGCGGTGAAACGGGCGTTGGGGTGGGCGGCCGGCTCTTTGGATTCCGGCGTCCAGTCGTTGCCCTTCCAGTCGATCAGGTGCGACGGGGCGGGGACGCCGCTGCCTTCCCACCACACGTCGCCGTCGTCGGTCAGGCCGACATTGGTGAAAATGGTGTTCTTTTTGATCTGCGTCATCGCGTTGGGGTTGGAATCCATCGAGGTGCCGGGTACAACGCCGAAGAACCCCGCTTCCGGGTTGATGGCGTACAGCCTGCCGTCTTTGCCGAACTTCATCCAGGCGATGTCGTCGCCGACTGTCTCGACCTTCCAGCCCGGAATGGTCGGGGTGAGCATGGCGAGGTTGGTCTTGCCGCAGGCCGACGGAAACGCGCCGCAGACGTAATGGGCTTTGCCGTCGGGTCCGGTCAGTTTGAGGATCAGCATATGTTCGGCCAGCCAGCCCTCGTCCCGCGCCTGCACGCCGGCGATGCGGAGGGCGAAGCACTTCTTGCCGAGCAGCGCGTTGCCGCCGTAGCCGGAACCAAACGACCAGATCATCCGCTCCTCGGGGAAATGGCTGATGAATTTTTCATCCACATTGGGGACGCAGGGCCAGGACTCGTCCTTTTCGCCCGGGCCGAGCGGTTTGCCGACCGAGTGCAGACACTTGACGAACTCGCCGTCCGCGCCCAGCGTGTTGAGGACGGCTTGGCCCATCCGGGTCATGATCCGCATGTTGATGACGACATAAGGGCTGTCGCTGATTTCCACGCCGATTTTGGAGATGTAGGAGCCGACCGGACCCATCGAGAAGGGGATGACATACATCGTCCGGCCCTTCATGCAGCCCTTATAAAGGCCCTTCATCGTGGCCTTGAGTTCGTCCGGATCGATCCAGTTGTTGGTCGGGCCGGCGTCCTCCTGTTTTTTCGAGGCGATAAAGGTACGCTTCTCGGCCCGCGCGACGTCGGACGGATGGCTTCTGAACAGATAGCAGCCGGGACGTTTTTCCGGATTGAGCGGAGTGGCCAAGCCGGCGTCGACGCATACCTTTATCATACGGTCATACTCCTGCTGCGAGCCGTTGCACAGATAGACGCCGTCCGGCTGGCACATGCCGGCAATTTCCTCGATCCACTCGTTGAGCGCTCTGTTAGGCGTTTGAATCATATCTTTGACCTCCTTCTGTAAAGGCGATTCTTGCCTTTCAAGAAAACACTATATCATAATTTATCCCCTTCTGTCAACGATTTCCGCGTGAGTTTCCACGGGCATTTAGTTTTGTAACCGCTTTCATCCCGCGAAAAAAATGGGGAAACAAATAAATATTGACCATAAATGAAGTTCTATGTATAATAACGCTTGATAGGATTCGGTTAGACAGAAAACCGGTCAAAGCAAATAAAAGGAGCGTGCCGTACATGAAAAAGCAAATTCTGTCCATTGCGCTGGTGCTGATTTTTATTCTGGCGCCGGCCCCCGTGTCCGTCACTGCGGAGGCTTATGCCCAGACCATACCGCCTGTATATTCCGAGGCCCGGGACTTCTCCGAGGGCCTCGCGGCAGTCCGCATTGACAGCAAATGGGGCTATATCGACAAGACCGGCAAAGAAGTCATACCGTTTATATATGACTGGGCGTGCGACTTCTCCGAGGGTCTGGCGTGTGTCCGCATCAATAACACAACCAGCGTTTATGGCGGCCATTTTGGCTTTATAGACAAGACGGGCAATGTGGTCTTGCCGTTTGAATACCCCTACCGCATGGGCGAAAGGTACATGTTCTCCGATGGCTTCGCGGTGATCCACAATGGCAGCGGATGGGTCTATATCGACAAGACCGGCAAAACGCTTGCAACAAAGCTATATACAGACATACGCCCTTTCTCCGAAGGCTTGGCGGCTGTCAAAAGTGGTGGCAGATGGGGTTTTATCGACGAAACCGGCAAAGAGGTCATACCATGCGAGTATAGAGACTCAGGGCGTTTCAGCGATGGTATGGCGTTGGTTACTCGTATCGGCTATAGGGGTTTTGACAGTAGGATTTTTATAGACAAAACCGGAATAGAAATCTTTGGGTCGGAAAATGGCGGAACTTTCTCCGAGGGTCTGGCATCGATCAACGATCACAAGGAAAAATCAACCTATATTGTCGATAAGACCGGCAAAGTGATTGCGACAATTCCTTTTTATGTATGGGAATATGCAGAAGGCTATTATCCGCAACCGTTCTCCGAGGGTCTGGCGGCGTTTCCCCATGGCGGCTTTCACACCCATAAAGAAATAAAATGGGGCTTTACCGACAGGGCGGGCAATGTGGTCGTGACTCCTAAATATGATTACGTGGATAACTTCTCCGATGGTCTGGCGTTGGTCAGTATAGGCGACAGATGGGGCGACAGCGGAGATTTTGGCTATATCGACAAGACCGGCAAAGAAGTCGTTCCGCTTTCAAGCGGGAAAAAGCACAGCTTCTCAGAGGGCCTCGCGGCAGTCAACATTAACGGCAAATGGGGATATATCTCCATAAGCGACGTGTACGCGGGCGGTCTCGCCCCCGCGCCCGCGCCGGCAAACCCGCTGGACACCGCCGCCGGCTGGGCGAAACCCGGCATCACCGAGGCTTTGGCCAAAGGCTTCGTACCCGCCGACTTGCAGGGCCGCTACAACAACAACATCACACGCGCCGAGTTCTGCCGTATGGCGGTAAAGTGGTTAGAGTTCAAGACGGGCGGAACGGTTGACAAAATGCTGAACGACGGCAGACCTCTCAACGAAGGTACATTCTCCGACACCAGCGACCCGGACATACTGGCGGCCTACAAGCTTGGCATCACCGTCGGAACCGTGGCGCCAACCGCTGATAAACCGGGCGTATTCAACCCCAACGGGGATTTCAGCCGTGAGCAAGCGGCGGCAATGATACGGAATACTTGCAAAGCGGCGGGTATGGATATAAGCAATACGGCGATGGCGGGTTTTGAGGATATAGGCGCGGCCTCGCCGTGGGCGGTGGACGGCATCAACTTCTGCCGCAACAACGGCATAATGGGCGGCACAAGCACAACGCCGCTGTTATTCGGCCCAAAGGTGATATACACGCGGGAACAGAGCATAGTTACCTTTAATAATATCAAATAGGAACAGCCCCTCTCCGAGCCGCGGGGCGCGAAAAGGGAGTGCCCCAATAGCGCAGATTATACCCGTAGGGGCGGCCATTGGCCGTCCGCAATGAACGAAGAATCAATGCGTTAAGACAGACGCGCAATGCGCGCCCCTACAATTATCTGCGCGATGAAGCCACTCCCCGCGAAAAAAAGACTTGACAGCCGATGAAAAAGCTGGTATCTTGAGAGGTACTATAAAGAAAGGAGGGTTCGCGCAATGTTCGAAAAGACCATGATACCTGTCATCCCCGAGGGAGGGAATGTTTTCCAATAAAGGGCAATTGGCGTTTTGCGGTTCGTGGCACGACCGGCGCTTTTTGCCGGGGACCTGCCGCGATTTTTATATTTGCGGGGCAAAACGCCTCGCGGATCATCGGGCGGCCGGTCTCTACAGACCGGTTTTTATTTATGTTTGGAGGTTCTCATGAAATCATCCATCCCGCGATACATGGCCCCCGCGTTCGCGCGCCAGGGGCTGGATGTGTCTGATTTTCTTTACGCGATACATACCGATATGACGCCTGACGGCGGCGGCGCCGACGTATACTGCGCTCTCAGCGCCGATGCGCTCTATATTCTCTATGGGCATGAGAAGGTCGTCAAGACGGAGGGCGCGCGCCGCGTCGTGGCGCTCTATGAGCCGGACAGGCTGGAGACGTATCCGCTTGCCGAACTGGGCGAGCCGGGCTGCGAACGCCTGCTGACGACCGGCCGCCTCTTTTGCGAGAAAGACGGGGAACACCGCGTCGTCATGCTCTTTTCGCTGGGCTGCTTCGCCCATGCCGAACGGCTGATTAAGGCAATCAAAAACATCCGCGAGGGCGAAGACCCGTTGCGCGAGATCCCGGTCGAGGAAGAGCCATTCTGCCCCAAATGCGGCGGGCGGTATCCGGAGCCGGAGCGCAAAATCTGCCCCAAATGCCTTGACAAGCGCGGCCTTACCCGCCGTCTGCTCGGGTTTTTCAAAAATTACCGGCGCAAGGTGCTGCTTATTCTGCTGGTCATGCTGGCGGGAACGTGTTTTGCCGTCCTGTCCCCCTATCTGGGCGCGAAACTGCTCATTGACGAGGTGCTGACCGAGGGCGGGCAGTATTACGGCGCGGTCGCCGCCACCGTGCTGCTGATTTTTGCCGTGCGGGCCATCGGCGTGGCGCTCAACGTGCTGTATCAATTCGTGTTGGCCAAGACGGTGCCGTGGATCATTTTTGACCTTAAACTAAAGATTTTTGAGGCGATGCAGCGGCTGTCGGTCGGATTTTACACCAGCAAGCGCACCGGCGCGCTGATGAGCCGCGTCACGCAGGACGCCCAAAACCTCTATTGGTTCTTCGTGGACGGTCTGCCCTACCTTGTCGTCAATATCTTCTCGCTGGCGGGGGTCATCACCCTGATCTGCCTGCTCAACGTCAAACTCGCGCTGGTCGTCGTCTTCATCATGCCCGCCTCAATCGGACTCTTCCGTATCCTGTGGGGCGTGTTCCGCCGTTTCCACCATAAAAACTGGGTCTACGGCTCGCAACTGAACTCAATGGTCAGCGACTCGGTCAACGGCTCCCGCGTCATCAAAGCGTTTGCCCGTGAGGATGAGGAATCGGGGCGCTTCTCCGCCGTCAGCCGCAAGCAGACCGATGTGGACATACAGGCCTGGAACGTCGGTTTTACCGCTTTCCCGCTCATCTATCTCTTTATGTTCCTCGGGCAGATCGCCGTCACCGCCTACGGCGGCGCGATGGTCCTCAGCGGCGAGATCACCCTAGGCACGCTGCTGACCTTTATCGCCTACCTCACCATGCTGTACGGCCCGCTGGAGTTTATGTCGTGGGTGTCCAACTGGTGGGCGCGGTGCGTGGACTCGGCCCAGCGCGTCTTTGAGATCATCGACGCCAAGCCCGACGTGGAAGACCCGGAGGACCCGGCGCCGCCCGAAACCCTGAGCGGCGAGATCGACGTCAACGGCGTCTGGTTTGAATACGACCCGGCCACGCCCGTCCTCAAGGGGATGGACTTAAAAGTCCGGGCGGGCGAGATGATGGGGATCGTCGGCAAGACCGGCGCCGGAAAGTCCACCATCGCAAACCTGATGGCCCGCCTTTACGACGTGACCGCGGGCGAGATCCTGATTGACGGCGTCAACGTAAAGCGGTTTCCGCTGAGTATGCTGCGGCAAAACGTCGGCATCGTATCGCAGGACATCTATCTCTTTATCGGCTCGATCGCCGATAACATCCGCTACGCCCGCCCCGGCGCGGCCTTTGAGGAAGTGATCCGCGCGGCCAAGGCGGCCCGGGCGCATGAATTTATCATGAACCTGCCCAACGGCTATGAGACACGGGTGGGCGCGGGCGGCGAAGACCTCTCCGGCGGCGAACGCCAGCGGCTGTCTATCGCCCGGACGATCATACAAAACCCCAGGATACTGATCCTAGACGAGGCGACCGCCGCGATGGATACCCAGACCGAAGCGGCGATACAGGAATCGCTGAACAAACTGCAAAAGGGCCGCACCACCATCGCCATCGCGCACCGCCTCTCCACCCTGCGCGACGCCGACAGCCTCGCCGTCATCGACAACGGCAAGGTCGTCGAAACCGGGACGCACGCGGAACTGTTGGCCAAGAAGGGCGAGTACCACAAGCTATACACCATCCAGCTGGAAGGGTTGAAAACGATCAACATGGACGCGTAAGGAAGGGGTAAAGATGCAAGTAACTTTGAGGTAGGCGGCGCCTGAGGACCGCGAGATCCTGGCCAATCTGCTGGAGAAATACGACTATGAGTTTTCGCGGTATGACCGCCGGGACGTCAACAAACTTGGGCTGTACGGCTATAAATACCTTGACTATTATTGGACGGAAGAGAAACGCTGGGCCTATTTCATAGAGGTTGACGGCCGGTTGGCCGGGTTTGCCATGGTCATCGACCTGCCCGAAGCGGAGGGAACCGAAACGGACTTTCAAATGGCGGAGTTTTTCGTGATGGTTAAGTACCGCCGTTCCGGCGTGGGCCGGCAAGCGGTGTTCCAAACGCTTGACAGGCACAAAGGGCGGTGGCAGCTAAGGCGGCACCCGAAGAATACCGCGTCGGTGCATTTTTGGGACAACGTCATCAATGAGTATACAAAAGGGCGCTATGAAATCATAAGGTCGCATCCCCAATGCGGGTACGCCGACGGCACATTGGGAGACGTATTCTTTTTCAACTCATAAGGGGGGAAAACTATGGTCATAGCCATATTCGGAGAGAGCTGCACTGGGAAATCGACCATTGCGGAAGAACTCTCGAAACGAACAAACGCGAAAATCTACACGGGAAAAGACTATCTGAGGTTTGCCAAAAATGAGGACGAGGCGAAAAAGCAATTCGCCGATATGCTGAAAGCCAGCGAAACGGCGGCGGAAACCTTTATTTACGTTATCAGCGAGAAGGCGCACTTATCCCTGCTTCCTGAAAACGCGATCCGGGTATTGGCGTCCGCGGAACTCGGCCTTATTAAGGAGCGGTTCGCCAAACGGATGAACGGGCGTCTGCCCGCCCCCGTGTCCGCGATGATTGAAAAGAAACACGGCTTATTTGACGGCGAAAAATATGATTTACACATTGAGAATGCCGGAGACGGTCTTTCGGATAGTTGTGATAAAATCATGGATTTATGCCGATAAGAGGAGGAAATCTTTAGATGGAAACCACAGAAACCGCACAACTGACCGGCCTCGCGGAGGCGATCGACCTGGGGATTATGGACCCGGAGACGGCTGAGTTTTACGAGACGCCCGGCGGCTTTACCGGCCTGCGGTACAACGGCGCGGAGCATAAGCGCATATCGTTGCGGCGCTCTATGCCGATCGCCGATCCGTCCAGCTACATATCGGTGGCCGATCATGAAAACAAAGAGATATGCGTCATCCGCTCGCTCTCGGACCTGACCGGCGAACAGCTTCGCATCGTCAGCGACGAGCTGGACCGGCGCTACTACTGCCCGGAGATCGCGGAGATCAAATCGGTCAAGGATAAGATGGGCTATGTCTATATGGAACTGCGCGTCACCGGGCGGGGCGAGGCGTTTGACAAAAACTGCGCCGTGAAAGACGTGAACAAAAACATAAGGCTGATAGACGACGACCGGCTCATCATCTTCGACGTGGACGGCAACCGCTACATCGTGCCGTCGCTGGCCGCGCTGGACAAAAAGAGCGTCAAACGATTGGAACCGTATCTGTTTTAACGCAGGGGCGCGCTGCGCGCGCCCGTAAACAGAAACCAAACCTCGGGCGCGCACAGTGCGCCCCTACAGAAAGGTGCATGTATGACAGACTCATTTACGTTAGAATACGACCTGAACGCGCAGATGCGCCCCTGCGACGGGACGCTGCGCTTCTCCCGCGAAGGCAGGGTATCCGCGCTGCTGGACGGCGTGGTGCTGTTTGATACCGGCCTTGAGGGCGCGGAGGAGGCCGCCGTGCTGGCCGGCGTGGGCTGCGGGCTGATCTATCTCAAGGGCAAGGACGGCGGGGAGTCGGTACTCTGCCGCTTTTCGATGTCGGCGCTGCTGCCGGCCGGGGAATTTTGCAAGGTAGTCAACTATTATATCCAGACCGGGGTCGCGGTGATCCCCAAAGAGAAGGAGAAGCGGTCCTGTGAGAAATGCGGCCGGCCGCTGATCGAGGGGCTGTCGGTATGCCTGTTCTGCTACAACCGGGCCGGCATCCTCAAGCGCGCGCTGGAACTGCTGCGCCCGTTTTGGGGCGCCATGCTGAGGGCGGAGGCGTTTATGGCCGTCTCGTCAATTCTATATCTGCTGATCCCGCTGTTCAACCGCTTTTTGATCGACGGGTATCTCGAGCCTATGCGGGGGCCTTGGCTCCATGTCCTCTTGATCGCGGGCGCCATGCTGCTGGCCCGCGTGTTCGGCGAGATTATCTTCATATTCTCCGCCCGTTCTTACAATCGCGCCAGCATCGGCTACGCCAACCGGCTGCGGGTATTGGCCTATGACAAATTGCAGCGGCTTTCGATGTCCTCTCTGGCCAAGCGCACCCCGGGCGATTTGATCCGCCGCGTGATGGAGGATACCAACACGATCAAAGATTTCATCACCGACATCGGGCGCTGGGGCGTCGAGCAGGGCGTGATGTTCATCATCGTCCTGATTATCCTGCTGTTCACCAACCCGTGGCTGACGCTCCTGGTCGTCCTGCCGATCCCGGTGGTGGCGGTCGCCATGTCGCGCTTTTGGGACTTCATCCATATCCGCTACGAGCGGCAATGGCGGCGCAGTTCGAAGTGCAACTCAATCCTGCACGACATCATCAAGGGAATCCGCACCGTCAAATCGTTCGGCAATGAGGAGCGGGAGATTTCGAAGTTTGCCGGCGAGACGCGCAAGCTGGCCGAGGTATCCTCCGCCAACGAGAAATTGTGGGCGCTGCTCTTTCCGTCGATGGTCTTTTTCACCGGCGTCGGCGAGTTTTTAGTCCTCTATTTCGGCGGCAACGCCATCCTCAGCAGCAACCTCAGCCTCGGCGTGCTGGTGCAGTTCACCATGTACATCGCCTATGTCTACGCGCCGCTGCGGTGGCTGGTGTCGTTCCCGCGCTGGCTGGCCGACGCGATGACCTCGATGGTCAAACTGTTCGAGATTTTGGACGAGGAGCCGGACATCACCGGCAAAGAAGACCCCCGGAATGTGCCGCTGACCGGCGGCGTAAAGCTGGACGGCGTATCGTTCGGGTATAAGTCATACGAGCCGGTGCTCAAAGACGTCAGCCTCGACATCAGGCCGGGCGAGATGATCGGCGTCGTGGGCAAAAGCGGCGTCGGGAAGACCACGCTGATAAATCTTATCATGCGTCTCTACGACCCCAACGCCGGCGGCGTGCGCATCAGCGATACCGATCTGCGCGATATGTCGCCGGAGCATCTGCATGAAAATGTCGGCGTGGTTTTTCAGGACACCTTCCTGTTTGCCGGCACGGTATACGACAACATTATCTACGCCAAGCCCGACGCGGCGCCGGAGGAGGTCATCGCCGCCTGCAAGGCCGGCGGGGCGCATGAGTTCATCATCAATATGCCCGACGGCTACAACACCGTCATCGGTGAGAACGGCCACACCATCTCCGGCGGCGAGCGCCAGCGTCTGGCCATCGCCCGGGCCGTCATCAAAAACCCGCCCATCCTGATCCTGGACGAGGCGACCAGTTCCCTCGACGTGGAAACGGAGGCCGCCATACAAGACAGCCTCCAAAAACTGACCAAAGGGCGCACCACCATCGCCATCGCCCACCGCTTATCCACCCTCCGCGCCGCCGACCGGCTGATCGTGCTGGACAAAGGCAAGGTCGCCGAGACGGGGACCCATGTGGAACTGCTGAAACAGAGAGGGATCTATTACGATCTGGTCATGGCCCAGCGGCAGACGTCTAAGAAGAGCGAAACCGCTTAAAAATCATTCCGTCCCGTCCATTCGTTGTATCTGATGTTGTTAAGGGTCGTTATGCTCTCTTGCCTTGTATACAGCCCCGCCGGGTTGAAGCTGCCGCCCGAACCGCTCATGATCCCATTGGCGCCGACAAAGTGAATGCCCGGACGCGCCCAGCTTGCCGCCTTGTCCAAGTCCGCAAAATCGGAAGCCGGGGGATGGCTCACGTCCGCGCCGACGGCCTTGCAGGTATTCATAATCATAACGGCCGCTTCTTGCCGGGTGAACTGCCCGTTGGGGTTAAACTGTCCGGGCTTGCCGTCCGCCGGGGCAACTGACCCGCCGGTTATGCCGAGCCGGTAGGCCGCCAGTATGTCGGTGTTGGTAACGTCGCTGAATGTATGCCCCATCCTTTCGGGCAGCCCCCGTTCCGCCACAACCTCGGCAATCGGTTTATCCAGCGCGTACTCCACCCACTTGACCGCCATCCGGCAAAACTCGGCGCGGGTTATCACATGGCCGTAATGGTTTTGCAAGTCCTCTGGGATAAAGCCTTTGGCCAACGCGCTTTCAATATGGGGAACCGCCCATGACGCGGCGGTATCGAGGGGGTCGGGGATGACGGCGATGACGCCCCATTTGCCGCCATACTGAACCGGCGCCACGCCATCAGAGAGGCTGCCTATTTCGCTGTATTTCAGCGGTACAACCTCTTTGCCTGTTTTGTCGATAAGGCCATATTCAAAAGTTCTTGTATTCCAATCGCCGACAGCAACCCGCGCCATGCCCCCGGAGAAACTAAGGACACCATCATAAATCAGCGGTATGACTTCCTGGCCTGTCTTGTCGATGAAGCCCCATTTATATCCTCTCTCCCCGGTTTTGACACCAACCGCCGCCAAACCTTCGTGGAAAACATTCGCGTTATCATACTTAGGCGGCACGATTTCTTTCCACGTCTTGTCAAAGAAGCCCCATTTGACGTATTGCTCATCTTCGCCGATATAAAAAGACGGCATATCTTCAATGAGATTAGATATATAGTCATACCTTAGCGGCGGCACGACCTCTTTCCCTGTCTTGTCAACGACGCCCCGTTTGCCGTTCAGAAAAACCGCAGCGAAACCATCGATAAAATCGAATGCTAAGTCATATTTCAGCGGCACGACCTCTTTGCCTGTTTTGTCGATGAAGCCCTGTTTACCTTTCAGTTCAACTGTTGCCATGCCCTCTCGGAAAGGCCATATATAGTCATATTTCGGCGGCACAACCACCGCGCCTGTCTTGTCAATATAGAGGGGTCTGTAGTCTAAAAGAACGCCCGCCAGTCCCTCGGAGAAGTCGCTTACGTAGTCGTATTTCAGCGGCACGGTCTCTTTACCTGTCTTGTCTATGAAGCCCCATTCGCCGTTCAGAAGAACTCCCGCCATGCCTTCGGAGAAGGTCACTGCATAGTCATATTTCAGCGGCACAACCTCTTTGCCTGTTTTGTCGATAAAGCCGTATTTGTCATCCAGCCCGACCGCCGCCAGACCCTCGGAGAAATAGTATACATCATCGTATTTCAGCGGCACAACCTCTTTGCCTGTCTTGTCGATAAAGCCGTATTTGCCGTCCAACCCGACCGCCGCCATGCCTTCGGAGAAAGTAATATAGACGCTGAAAAGCGGCGGATCGGCCCATGCCCCTATACTGTCATATTTCAGCGGCGTGATTTCTCTGCCTGTTTTGTCAATAATGCCCAGTCTGATTAAATCTTCTTCGTTGTCAAGACGAACCGTCGCCAAGCCATCAGAGAAGGGCGCTGCCACGGTATATTTCGGCGGCACGACTTCTTTGCCTGTTTTGTCGATGTAGCCTTCTTTTTTGCCAAGACGAACCACCGACAGACCGTCGGAGAAATCGCCTACAGCGTCATACTTAGGCGGCACGACTTCTATGTACCTTGCCGAAGTCCGCCCATTGCCGGAGTCCGGCTGTTTGGGTTCCGCGTCTGCCGCCGTTTCCGCGCGGCCGGGGTTTTGAACATCCCCCACGACCACATAAAACGGAATTTCCGGAACCGCGCTTGAGCGCGAGAAGAGAAGGTAATAGACGCCGGCGGTCAGGGTCAGGCTTGTCGCGCCTTCATTGTCATAGTAACTGCTGTAACCGACCGCTAGGTCGGTGGGATCCCCCCACCAGCCGCCGCTTGTATACTCCCACCGCTCTAAATGCGCGTACTTGACGGAAGGCGCGAACGATACGGTTACGGGAGAATCGGCGTAATAGGTCTTGCCTTTATCCCAATCGGTGCTGTTGACGTGCCATCTGGGCGACTCGTGGAAATCAAAATCGAGCGCGGGGGAGGTTTTGGTGATATTCGTCATGACGACGGCGTTTTCGAACGTTTCGGTCGCGGCGGCGTACGCTTGCCGCGGCAAAGCGGCGCACAGCATGAGGAGGGCTAAGAATAAAGAGGGTAACCGTTTCATGGGTTCTGTTCTCCTTTAATTTTTCTTGGGCGTTAGTCTTATCATAAGTATAACACGGAGGATAAACGAACACAAGAAGATAGGCGGAAACAAAAATAGTATGGCATACGGCGCGGCGGTCGTGTATAATGGACGCAATACTGCCTTTAGGAGAGTACGCGCCATGAAAGACCGGGAGCATTTTACCGCCGCCGAACGGATTGACCCGCGCACCGGGAAGGTCAAGACCGATATAATCTATACCGGCGTGATGTACGCGGCGTCGGTGTCCCCGGACGCGTTTAAGGGTTTGAAACGGCGCGGGCTGGTTTTCTCCGCCCTGTGCGCCGGTTTTTACATTTTCGCCGGGGCGCAAAACGGGCTGACCGGGCGGAATATCTTCACCGCGCTGCCCTACGCCGTCCTGTCGCTTCCTCTGGCGTTTCTGCTGATCGCCGCCGTCCGGCTGGCGATGAACAGGGACGGGCGCTTCACCGCCGTGGAAAAGAGAAAGGTCGTTGAACGTATGCGGATGTGCGGGACGGCCGCCGCGATTCTGGGCGGCTGGTGCGCCGCCGCAGGGCTGGTACTCTCGCTGACAAACGGCTTTTCCGCTCCGGACGCCGCGTTCGCCGGCGCGACGCTGGCCTGCGCCGCTTGGGGCTTTGCGGCGTTTTGGGAAGCCCGGGCCGTTGACTGCCGGGAAAGTTCATGAGGGGTTCGTTATGGATCAACAGAATACAGGGCTGACGGCGGAGCAGGTCCGGCAGCGGGTGGCGGCGGGCGCCGTCAACGCGCAGCCGCAGGGGCTGACGCCGACGGTTGGCCGGATCTACCGGAAGAATATTCTGACGCTGTTTAATATGATTAACCTGACGCTGGCGCTGTTGCTGATGATAGCCGGCCAGCCGAAAAACACGCTCTTTTTGGGCATCGCCGTCGTTAACACGACGCTCGGGATCATACAGGAACTGCGTTCCAAGCGGACGCTCGACAAGCTGTCGATCCTGAACCAGAGCGCCGTGACGGCGCTGCGGGCCGGGAAAGCCGTTTCGCTCACGCCGGGCGAAATCGTCCAAGACGATATTCTGCTGATCGGCGCGGGCGGGCAGATCGCCGCCGACGCCGTTATTTTGGAGTCGGAAGGACTGGAGGTCAACGAATCCCTGCTGACCGGGGAGTCGGACAATATTCCCAAGCGCCGCGGCGACACCGTCCTGTCCGGCAGTTTCAGCGTCGCCGGAAGCGCCACCGCGCGGGTTACGGCTGTTGGCGCTTCCAGTTTTGCGACCGCCCTGACCGTCGAGGCGAAAAAGGTCAAGGACCAGACCTCGCGCCTGATGCGCCTTTTGAGGGGGATCATCCGCGTTCTGACGATGATTATCGTCCCGGTCGGCGCGCTGCTGTTTTACACGCAATACCGTTCCGGCGGGGATATAACCGAAGCGCTGCTGGGCGCCGCCGCCGCGATGACCGGCATGATCCCGCAGGGGCTGGTGATGCTGACCGGCGTGACGCTGACGGCCAGCGCGATGAGCCTTGCCAAGCGCAAAGCGCTGGCGCAGTCCCTGCCGGGCATTGAAACGCTGGCCCGCGTTGATGTGCTTTGCTTGGACAAGACCGGAACGATTACCGACGGATCGCTTGCCTTTGAGCAGACGGTGCTGATGGAGGGATACGGCGAGGACGAGGTAAGGGCGGCGGTCGCCGGGCTGATGGGCGCGCTGCGCGACGACAACCTGACCGCCGTGGCGCTGCGCGAAGCGTTTGGGGTGTCGCGAAACCATTCGGTGCTGTATACCGTCCCCTTTTCGTCGGCGCGGAAATGGAGCGGGGCGACGGTCTCTTCGCCGTCCGGCCGGGAGGGTTTGGTCAGCTATATCCTCGGCGCGCCCGCGTTTGTCTTTCCTTCGGCGGAGCCTTTGCCGGGGGCGAAGGCGCTCTCGGAGCGGGGTTACCGCGTCCTGTGCGTCGCGCGTTCCTCCGTGCCGCTGCGGGACGGCGCGCTGCCGGGCGACTTGTCCTGTATGGCCTTGCTGGCGCTGTCGGACACCGTCCGGTACAACGCGCCGGAGACCTTCCGGTTTTTCGCCGAACAGGGCGTCACCCTGAAGGTCATCTCGGGCGACGACCCGCTGACGGTCAGCCATATCGCCGGCAAAGCCGGCATCGCGGGGGCGGAGCGCGCCGTGGATATGAGCAAGGCGTCCGGCGACCTTACCTTTCTGGTGGAGGAAAACACCGTTTTCGGGCGGGTATCCCCCGGCCAGAAACGGGAACTGATCCGCGCCCTGAAGAGCAACGGGCATATCACCTGCATGACCGGCGACGGCGTCAACGACGTGATCGCGATGAAGGAGGCGGACTGCGGCGTCGCGATGCTGAACGGCAGCGCGGCGGCGCGGAGCGCGAGCGATTTCGTGCTGATGTCGTCCGACTTTTCCTCGATGGTCAATATCCTCAACGAAGGGCGGCGGGTCATCAACAACATCGAATCCGTCGCCGCGCTCTATCTGCTCCAGACGATCTTCGTCACGCTGCTGTCGCTTTTTTACATCTTTCTGCCCTATCCGTTTCCGTACGTACCGCTGCAAATGACGCCGGTCAGCTTTCTGACGGTGGGCCTGCCGAGTTTTTTCCTGGCGCTGCGGCGGCGCTGCAGCAAACCGCAGGACCGTTTTGTCGCGGGGATCCTGGAACACTCCCTTCCGGCCGCGCTGACGGTGCTGGTTTCCATCCTTGTCATCCAAACCGCCGGGGTGCTGTTCGCGCTGGAGCAGGGGGAGATCTCCACCATGAATGTCTTTTGCATCGGGATCGTGTCTTTTACGCTGCTGGCCCGCATCTCAAGGCCGCTCAACCGCTCTATGGCCGCGCTGCTGTCGGTGCTTGGCGCGGCCTATATCGGGCTGTTTCTGTTGGGCGGGGATCTGTTTGCCCTCGACAGCCTGTTTTCCCGGAACGCGTTTTTCTATCTTCCGCTCGCGGTCATGGCCCCGCGCATATCCGGTCTGGCCGGCGGCCTGATCCGCCGCGGGGGCGAATGGTGGCACTTGAACAGAAGACGGAAATCGTAACGGCTTGCCAAAACCATCTGACTGTAGTATACTGGTTGGAAGAGGGGGCTCGCTCATGCTCAGAAAAACCGCTCTTTCCGGCGTCATTGCCGCTATGTACATAGCGTTGGTCATGGTCACCATCCCGACGTCGTTCGGGTTTACGCAGTTCCGGGCCGCCGAGGCTCTGACACTGCTCCCGTTTTTATTTCCGGAGGCGATTCCGGGGTTGTTTGCCGGCTGTTTTTTGAGCAACGTTTTCTTTTCGGAATTCGGCCCGCCAGACTGGATTATCGGTTCGCTCGCGACGCTGTCGGCCGCGGTCATAACGGCGCGGTGTAAAAACCGCTGGCTGGCTGCCCTGCCGCCGGTCGTCATCAACGCGGCGGCGGTCGGCGTCATGCTCAGCGTCCTGCTGGAAATGGGAACGGCGGCGATACCCTTTGCCGTTTTGACCGTGGGGCTGGGACAGGCCGCCGTCTGCTGCGGACTGGGCGTGCCGCTGGTTTACGCGCTTGAAAAGGCGAACATTAGAAGCCGTTTTTCACTGGATGGGAGGAATAAATGAATGCAGAAGAACCTTGACGCCGCGACGGCGCATTTCGCCAGACTGATCTCCTCGCAATTGCGGCGGGTCGATGAAATGGCGGCGCAGGCGGACTTTATCGATTATGCCGGGCTGGACAAACTGATTATCGGCGTGTGTGGCGGCGACGGCATCGGGCCGTCCATCACCGGGGCGGCGAAGATGCTTTTAGAGGAGTTGCTGCGCGGCCAGGCGGTGGAGTTCCGCGACGTCACGGGGCTGACCATTGAGCGCCGCGCCGCGTGCAGCCAAGCCATCCCCGCGGATACGCTGACGGACTTGAAAGCTTGCCACGTCATTTTGAAAGGCCCGACGACAACCCCCCGCGCCGGCGACCCGTGGCCCAACATCGAATCGGCCAATGTGGCCATGCGCAAGGAACTTGACCTGTTTGCCAATGTCCGTCCGGTGAAGATTCCGGAGCAGGGGATCGAC
>Ga0082212_10003166_pt1 | contig 23498 bp, 17 predicted proteins | sample TergutNt197P3_FD_71548 | JGI IMG/M metagenome (GOLD analysis project Ga0082212, IMG submission 71548) | Neocapritermes taracua P3 segment gut microbial communities from Petit-Saut dam, French Guiana - Nt197 P3 | ecosystem: Host-associated > Arthropoda: Insects > Digestive system > Gut ... | reverse complement strand
GGCTTCGGCATTGGTAGCGGACAAATATTTCATCATCGTCACGCTGTTTGATAACGTGAAACGATAAATTTGTCCGGCAGCAATCATTTTTTTATTAATGATGGTATCAATGCCCATACGTTCAGCCATGTTGATGTAATCCAAATTCTCAATTTCGGCAACGGTATGTCTCACGCCTTCATTTTTTGCCAAAAGGCAAGCCAGTATATTGGTTTCGGATTTACCTGTCACGGCAATAAAAGCATCCGTATGGCGAAGTCCTTCTTCTAAGAGTAAGTCCACTTTGGTGCCGTCGCCATGGATTACCAAAGTGTTGTTCAGCATGTCCGACAAGCGGTAAGCCTCATCGCGATTGGCCTCAAATATCTTGACATGATAATCCTTTCCGAGGTCTTTGGCTATCATTCGCCCGATATGGCTTCCTCCAAGAATCATTACCTGATGGATTTGTTCGCGTTTTTGTCCCGAATATTGCAGGATATGCTTGATATTTGAGGGAATAATCATCAGATGTACCATATCATCAGGCTGATAATAATCATCGCCCTTAGGAATAATCGTCTGACCGTCACGCAGAATGGCTACGGCACGGTATTCAAATTTGATGATGTCGGCCGCTTCTTTTAGCGTTTTATGCGCGATAGCAGCAGATTTGTGTATTCTCACGGCCAACATGGAAAGTTTGCCGCCCGAAAAATCAATCAACGTCGATACGCCGGCCTGCCGAAGCGTATTGGTCACTTCGTGCGATGCAATTTTTTCGGGATAAACTGTGGCGTCGATACCTATGCCTGAAAAAAAATCGCGGGTTTCACGGTTGATAGTTTCTTCGTCGTTGATGCGCACCACCGTGAATTTGGCGCCAAGTTTTTTGGCCATGATGGCTGAAACAAAGTTGGTTGCATCCCATGGGGTAACGGCAATAAACAAATCGGCTTCGGAGACGCCTGCCTCAATCAGGATTTTTTTGGAAGTGACATCGCCTTGAAGCGTCATAAGGTCGCACGTAGCCGCAAGATTGTTTAACCGCTCATTATCCGACCCGATCATTACAATTTCGTGATTTTCACGGCTCAACATTTTTGCCAAATGCGAACCTACCTCCCCGACTCCAGCTATTACAATATGCATTTTAACTATGATTTATGATTGTAATCTGCACAAAACATCATCCATTTTCACGCCGCAAAGATACGGTTTTTTATTCAGCAAACTAACAATTATTTACTGTGCATCGCTCTTCTTAATCTTTTCTATTTATATCCCGATAAAAAATATCTATTTGACAAAGGGCGAAAAGCACAATAACTTTGCAGGTGAATTACAAACAAAATTAGTCAAGGAAAAAATTTATTAACAATTAATATTTAAAAAGATGAAAAAAGTAATTATTGTGAAAAGAAGAGAGAAACTGACGATGTGGGATTATTTATGTATCCTGATACCGGTTATTATTTTATTGTGCGAATTATTGGTCATGTTACCTTTATATAAAGATGGAATACCGATACCATAAAATAATGCACCTCTCCGGGTGCATTATTTTTTTATGTGCATAAATAATTGTACCTTTGAGCGCATAAAGTTTAACAATAATAAAACACTATGGAGAAGAATATTTCGAAACTCTACGATGAGTACAAGGATGGACGGATCGATCGCCGTACTTTTTTAAAGAAACTGACTCTATTGACAGGCAGCGCAGCAGCCGCATTGGCTGTTTTGCCTGCATTAGGCGAAACGAAAGGCATCATACCGGCTCAGGATGATGGCCTTGTGGCAGAATTTGTAAAATACACGGCTCCGAAAACGGAGATGAAAGCGTTTATGGCACACCCTGCAAAAGACGGAAAATTTCCTGCTGTCGTCGTCATACATGAGAACAGAGGGCTTCAACCTCATATTCAGGATGTAGCCCGACGATTTGCCAAAGAGGGTTTTCTTGCCGTTGCTCCCGATGGACTGACGCCTGTCGGAGGTACGCCGGAAGATGACTCGGCATTAGCCGCACAGCGGATAGGGCAATTGAATGGCGAAGATACCATCAATAACTTTGTGGCAGCCGTGAAGTACCTGAAAACACATCCCCGCTCAACAGGTAAGGTGGGTTGCACAGGCTTTTGCTGGGGCGGCGCTATGACCAATAATGTTGCTGTAAATGCGCCAGATCTTGATGCGGCAGTTCCGTATTATGGTCGTCAGCCGGCAACCGCAGATGTGGCTAAAATTAAAGCGCCCATTATGGCGCATTATGCCGGAAACGACCCCGGAATCAATGCAGGCATAGAAGCCTTCGAAGCAGAACTAAAAAAGCAAAATAAAGAATATCAGATTTTTATCTACGAAGGAGCAGGGCACGCTTTTAATAACGATTCAAATCCGGACAGATATCATCCCGAAGCCGCCAAACTTGCCTGGGGTCGTACCGTATCCTTCTTTAAATCAAAGCTTTTGTAACGGTTAACGGTTAATGATTAATGGAAAATTTTACTCGTAACTAATACCCGTTAATTTTTAATTCTTGAAACCATTTCGATAAATGGTTTACAGTGGTTAAAAAAGGTTTGATAACCTTCACACAGATAGTTTAATCCGGGTTCTCCGTCAGGTGCAGTAATAAATCTGTTTTTGGGACATTCGCCGTTACACATTGCCTTTACTTCGCATCGGATACAATATTGAGGTAAGTCGCTCTTTTTAGCTTTCCCAAATGCTTTTTGAGCAGGATGGTTAAGGAGGTGAGTCAGTGAACAATCATTAATATTTCCGATAAGCCTTTCATTTTCAACATAATGGTCGCATGAATAGCAATTCCCGTTACGTTCGATAACGGGAACGCCTCCACATTCTTCCCTGAAAATACAAAGCGAATGTTTCTGATTAAAAGCCGTCCGTAATGCTTCTTCAAATAGCTGTATTTTGACAACGCCAATGTCATTTTTTACCCATTCATCAAAAATGGCCACCAAAAAAAGGCCAAATTCAAAAGCCGGTACCGACGCTTCCGAAACCTTCCCTGCTCCGGCATGTCCCGATTTCTCTAAATACCCCTCTTTCGGAGGGGGAAGGGGGGATGCCTTTCCCAATACTCCCTTTTTCGGAGGGGGCAAGGGGGAGGCCTCTCCCTCTTTCGGAGGGGGCAGGGACGAGATGTCCGCCTCTTTCGGAGGTTGCAGGGAGAACGCCTCTCCCAAATCCTCCCTTTCTACCAACGGCAGAAACGAAATATACTGAGCGCCAAGCATCTTGAAAAACCTGTAAACGACTAAAGGATAATACACATTATAAGCATTTACTACACAAAGTATCTCAGGAGTGATGCCGTACTCTCTGAGCAGGCTATGTCCTTTGAGCGTTTTTTCAAAGCTCCCTACCCCATTTTCAAAACGCCGCATAACGTTATGCAACTCCTCAGTACCGTCTATACTTATTCCTACTGTAAACGCATTTTCAACAAAAAACTCACACCACGCTTTGGTTATCAACGTCCCGTTTGTCTGGATTCCGTTCAGAAAATTTTTCCCTTGAGGAAGGTGTTTTTTTTGAAACATCACCGCTTTACGGAAAAAATCAATCCCTGCCAACAAAGGCTCGCCTCCATGCCATGTAAACAAAACCGTATCGCTCGTCGACGCCTCATAATGATGCCTGATATAATTTTCCAAAGTTTCATCATTCATCATCGCAGGACAATCCTTCCCGCAGATATCGCCTTTAGACAAATAATAACAATACCCGCACCGGAGATTGCAACGCGCCCCCACCGGCTTCACAAACACCTGAAAATCATCTGTTACGTCAGTGTACATTCGTTATTTCTGAACAAGCACCGGTTTTCCCAGTCCCAACGCACCTAATGGCGCCATTTGTGACCTGGCATCGCCTACCACAATATATACCATATCGCCGGGATTCATTGTGTCATTTACGATATCTTTTATCCGGCTGACTGTCATATTATTAAGCGTCCGTTCGTTTTGTTTGACATAATCGAACGAAAGTCCGAAAGTGGCAATATTGTTGAGCATACGCACAAGGGCATCGATCGTCTCAAACGAAGAAGCCATCGCCCGCATCATGGAGTTTTTGGTCACTTGAAGCATCGTCTCGTCATAACGCTCCCCATAATGATCGATAAGGTCTTTAAAAATTTCGACCGATTCTTTGGTGGTGGAACCCTGAACGCTCGAATAGGCAGTAAAACTATTGTAATTCAAACCACTGTCGAAAGAAGAATACGCGCCGTAGGTGTATCCTCTCTGAAGCCGGATAATATCGAACAGCAAGCCCTGCGAACCTGAACCAAGTCGATAGTTGGCAATAACAGATGGATAGTGCCGTGGATCGCTCAATGGCATGCCACGTTTGCTTACATAAACCATTGATTGCGTAACGCCCGGATTGTCAACAAAATATATCGTTGCACTTTTAGCCGGAACGCCCTGAACAGGTTCGGGAACAATGACCTCTTTTGCTTTCCAGTGATTACTTAACGAGCTTAACAACTGCTCACAGTCAGCTTTTTCAATATCGCCCGCGATACTTACAAATGCAATCGAAGGTGATACATTGGCAGTATAGAACGCTTTGATATCGTCCATGGTAATGGCATCAATGGATGCATCCGTTCCATATTCAGGTAACGCAAATGTGCCGTTGGCGCCATAGAGCAACATATCGCGTGTTGAGCGGGCAATACTTGTTGGATTGGCCGATGCCTGACGAATCGTCGCTTTGGTCTGCATTTTCAGTCTTTGTAACGCTGCTTCATCAAACCTCGGTTGCAGCAATATCTCTTCGGCCAATTCCATTACCTGCGGGAAATTTTTAGCTAATCCCGTAATCGATACATTCATCCTTTCCAATCCCGAAGACACCGTTATGCGTGCACCAAGCAAACCCATGGCGGTTTCCAATTCGTCGGCCGTTTTAAGGGCTGTCCCTTCGTTCATCAGTCGTGCATTGAGGTAGGCAATGCCTCGCTTTTCGGCAGGGTCGAGCATGGCGCCGCCTTTGATGGAAATATTGGCCTGAATAACAGGAAGTTCGTGATGACCTATTCCATAAACTGCCAATCCGTTTGCCGTTTGGAAATTCCAAATAGCAGGTACTGTTATTTCGGGTTTGTTTGCAAGATAGCCGGGTTCTCTCGAACGGTCGATGGCTGACGGCGTATGTGCATAATCATCGTCAACAAGTTTGCCTGCCTGTGATTTTGATTCTATTTCATCCACCTTTTCGGTAGATACTACGGCCAAACGGGAATTAGGCAACGTCAGATTTGTTTGTCCCTTGGGAACGGTACTTAGGGCAATATAGGCTTTTCCTTTTATATACCGGTTGTAGACATCCATGATTTGTTGCGGCGTTACCTCCTGAAATTTCTTTACTTCATTGAGCGAAGCCACCGGCGAACCACCAAATTCATTGTCACGTGCCATCATCGACGCTTTTCCCTGAATACCGCTGATGCGGTTGTAGAAATTGACTTCCTGCATGATTTTGATCCGTTGCAACTCCTGCTCATTGACGCCATCTTTTTCAAACCGCGCAAACGCTTCGTTAATAGCAGTATACACATCACTGAGATCAACGCCTTCAAAAGCGCGCACCGAAAATTGTATGTTACCGGCTATTTCTCTTGTCATGCTGTTGCCGCCCACATTCGGAGCCAGTTTTTTCTCTTCCACAATAATTTTATAGAGTGGCGATTGTTTACTGCCGGCTATCAGTGAGGTCATTATCGATAAAGCGTTGGCATCTTTATGATATTGTTCGACGCCGGGGAATACGATTCCCAATTCGGGAAGTTTGGCAAATTCATCTTCCCACATCACATATTTGGTCTGTTCCAATTTAGCATGTTGCTGTTGAGGTTTGGGTACATCAGCGCCTTTCTTTATCTCGCCAAAATATTTTTGAATCAGCGTTTTTGCTTCGTCTTTATCAAAATCGCCTGCCAGCACCAACGTGGCATTGTTGGGCACATAAAATTTGGCATAGAACTCTTTTACATCTTCAATTGATGCATTGCGCAGGTCGTCAATCTCGCCAATGGTAGTCCAGCTGTACGGATGCCCGGCAGGATATAATTCTTTGGCAATGATAATGCTCGACTGGCCATAAGGCTGGGTGTCGTAGTTCTGACGTTTTTCGTTCGACACAATATCAATCTCACGTTCCAGCCCGCCTTTCGTTACAGTATTGATAAAGAAACCCATACGATCAGATTCCATCCATAAAATTTTCTCCAGCGCATCGCGGGGAACGGTTTCGTAATAATTTGTTCCATCCGCATTGGTCGATCCGTTAAATGAACCGCCCATAGCTGCAATATTTTGGAAAAACGCATTTCGCGGGAGGTTCTCGGAACGTTGGAACAGCATGTGTTCAAAAAAATGGGCAAAACCGGTTCGCCCCGGTTTTTCGCGACCCGACCCGACATGGTATTGAATCGTAAGCGCAACAATAGGGTCGGAATGGTCTTGATGCAGAACGACTTTCAGTCCGTTATCAAGCGTGTAGCTTTCGTAAGGCAACAGTTCCTGTTGTTTCGTTTCGCTGCAGGCTACGACAAACAGCAAGACAGATAAAATGATCAGTTGTTTCAGGTTTGTACTCATAATGATTGGTATTAAGTTGTTTTGGCAACAAAAATAGTATATTTTTCCGAAACTGTTCAAAACATATTGATAAGTATTTTAAATTTGCAAAATAGGATTATTCGGTTTTGGCTAATTTTGGCGCCTGAAATCAAGTCTTTATTTTTTTTTAATTTTAAATAATTGAATAATTAAGCTATGACAGAAGTGCAAAACATGGGACGACAAAAACCGGTTATCGTACAGGTATCAGATACAGGAAAGCTGCAGCCGCAGGCTAAAGAATTTGAAGAGGCAGTATTAGGAGCGCTGATGCTTGAAAAAGACGCCTACTATAGGGTATGCGAAATGCTTAAACCGGAAAGTTTTTATGAGAAGTCGCATCAGTTGATATATCTGGCAATTATAGAGTTGGCAATAGACCAGCGTCCGATCGATATGTTGACTGTTACCGCACAACTCCTAAAATCGGGTAAACTGGAAGACGCCGGAGGGCCATCCTATATTACCCATTTAGTCAGTAAAATATCAAGTTCGGCACATTTAGAATATCATACCAAAGAAGTCGTAAATAAATTTTTAGCGCGGGAACTTATCCGGTATTCAGGAACAATCCAGGGAAAGGCCTTTGATGAAACAACTGATATTGAGGAATTAATGCAAGAAGCAGAAGGCGAATTGTTTCAGCTGTCACAGCGCAACATCAGAAGTGAAGCGATCCAAATCAATACAATCATAAAGGATGCAGTGGCATTAATAAGTAACGCTGCATCACAAAAAGAAGGGATAACCGGTTTGAAATCAGGCTTTACAGGACTTGACAATATCACTTCCGGCTGGCAAAAATCCGATTTGATTATTATTGCTGCCCGTCCGGCTATGGGCAAAACAGCATTTGTATTATCAATGGCTAAAAATATGGCAGTCAATTTTGACATTCCGGTTGCAATCTTTTCGCTCGAAATGAGTAGTATACAATTAGTAAACCGACTTATTGTGAATGTAACCGAGATTTCGGGTGAAAAAATTAAAAGCGGCCGGTTGGAAGAATATGAATGGAAACAGTTAGATGAAAAACTTACTGCATTAAACGATGTAAAGATTTTTGTCGATGAAACACCCGGCCTTACTGTTACAGAACTTCGAACCAAAGCCCGCCGCCTTGTTCGTGAACATGACATTCAATGTTTATTTATTGACTATCTGCAATTAATGAATGCAAGCGGGATGAAATTCGGTAACAGCAGAGAACAGGAGGTAAGTTTTATTTCACGCTCATTGAAAGGTTTGGCTAAAGAATTGAATATTCCTGTCATTGTTTTGTCGCAATTGAACCGAAAACTCGAAGACAGGCAAGGAGAAGGGAAAAGACCTCATTTGGCAGATTTAAGGGAGTCGGGCGCAATCGAACAAGATGCTGATATAGTTTGTTTTATCCATCGTCCGGAAGTGTTTAAAATGTTCGAGGATAGCAAAGGAAACTCAATGATTGGCGTTGCGGAAATTATTGTAGCCAAACATCGGAATGGGGCAACAGGTGATGTGCGATTGCATTTCAGGAGTGAGCTGGCGAAATTTATGAATATGGATGAAGTAATGCCTGTTCGCGAATATACTTCAAAGGCCAGCGCTAAGGATGGTGATACTCCGGAACCAATAACTCCGGCTTTCGGCGATTCGGTTTCCGAATATGATGATAATTCCGAAAAACCGTTTTAAAACGAATATAACGGCACAAACAACATTACCAGTACTTGAATATGAATACTAACAACGGAATAGCAAACATGCTTGCTCAAATCAGGCAAAACAAAGCCGTTATGCCGCGCACTGCCCTGCGCTATGCCATAGAAAAGATGCCCGCCGACCTGAAAGTCCGGGCAATGGAAAAATCAAACTAATAAACGATATCGAAAATCGACAATCCCTTTTCGTCGGGAAAGATGGTAAGCAGGTAGGTATCAGCCGAAACAGGGTCAATAACCGCTCTCTTTTCGATTGTCCGGCGGGTGAGTTGATGCCGACCTAAAAAGTCCTTGTCATTGCCTATTTTATACAAAAGCCTTTTCTTTGTTTTTTTATCAAGTGTATGATTCCAAAAACCGGGCGGGCGCGTCCGGAAACAATGATAGTAATCGGTTCGCAGTGTGGTAAATAAATCAATCTCTTCAGAAATCAGGAAATCGTGCAGGTACCGGAATAAATCTTCTAATTGACTACCTTTAAAAGAAAACTGATTTTTATACAGCCATGTAGCAAACTCGTCGAAAAACTCAAAGTATCTTCCTTGATAATGCTTTTCAAAAAGCGTTTGCATTGTTCGTGCAAATCGTCCGCTGTTCAGGTATTTTTCCAATATATTTTCAGCCCGGCGTATGCGATTGAGTTCCTCCTCCGACATATCGGCATGCGACCGCACTTCATAAGGAGCTTCTTCATCGTACATATAGTTATACAGTGCAGCGTTTTTGCGTAATGCGGTTCCTCTGAGCATTTTAAGAAATCCTAATTGCACCTCTTTCGCTCTAAACACAAATACTTCATTGAATGACTGCACGAAGCGTCCGAACGATTCGTATGGCAAACCGGCAATCAAATCAAGATGTAAATCAATCTTTCCTCCTTCCATTATTTTCCCGATATTTTTTGCCGTAAGCGGAAAATCCTGTTTGCGTCCGATGGCGCTGTTCGCAGCTTCACAGGTGGTCTGAATGCCTGCTTCAAAACGGAAAAAGTGGGACGGCAGTTGCTGATTCAGCGCGTCTATCAGCCTGTCATTCAGCAAATCGGCATATATTTCAAACTGACAACTCAAACCGGGACTATGCCGGCTAATCAAAAAATCGAAAATGGCTTGCGCTCGTTGAGGATGCAGGTTAAATGTACGGTCAAGGAACTTTATTTGCCTTGCGCCGTTTCCGATAAGGTATTCGAGGTTTTCAAATACATAGTTTTCAGGGAAATAACGAACACCTTTTTCAACCGACGCTATACAATATGCACAATGAAAAGGGCATCCGCGTGATGTTTCAACATAAACAACCCTGTTCTGCATGGCTGACCTGTCTTCGGGCAATCTGTAAGGTGACGGCAATGCTGCCACTTTTTCAAGGTCTGCCTGCACGACCGTCCCGCTTATTTTTCCACGAAAAGAAACACCTTCAATATCCACATCCCGCCGGTCACGGATGGCTTCAAGCAATTCGCACAATACAAATTCGCCTTCGCCGCTCACAATATAGTCAACTTGCATGTTTTCTAAGAAAAACGCAGGCTCGTAGGTTACTTCAGGTCCGCCCAGAATAATAATTAACTCCGGTTTTTGCTCTTTTAACAGGCTCACAAGCCGACGGATTTGCCGTACATTCCAGATATAAACCCCCAATCCGACCACATCGCAACCGGTCAGTAACAATCCGGCAGCTATTTTTTCCACATCTTCCTTCAGCGCAAATTCCCTGAAAGAAATATCAAAACGCTCTCCGGTAGCCACATAGAGCAGTCGCATAGCAAGCGATGTGTGGATATATTTTGCGTTGATTGTAGCTAATACCGTTTTCAAAAAATAATGATTGTATGATATGATTTTTACATTTATTATATTATCGACAAAAATACGAAATCATTTTTAATTTTTACATTTGACTGCAAATCGGACGCATTGCATTTTGTCGCACAAATTGCAATGCACCCCTTTGCCTGTTATTTTTTTTGCTTTCTTCAAAAAAAATTCGTTCCTTTGCCACTCATTTTTTATTCATTTTCTATGAAGAACAATAAACATTCGTTGGTAGGAAAAGGCTACTGGTTGCCTTTTGTGTTGATTACTTTTTTCTTTTTTCTTTGGGGGTTTGCGCGTGCGATATTGGATGTATTGAATCCGTTTTTTCAGGAAACATTCCAGATAAATAAAACGCAAGCGTCATTAATTCAGTTTGTTACGTTTATGGCTTATTTCCTGATGGCTGTTCCGGCGGGTATGCTGATTCGCAAATACGGTACGCGCTATGGCGTTGTGACCGGTTTGATTTTGTTCGGAGGTGCGGCGCTGTCGTTTGTATTGAGTCGTTTTTTTGGCGAAACCATTTTTTGGTTCTATCTGCTTTTATTGTTTGTGATTGGTTGCGGACTGGCTTGTCTCGAAGTGGCTGCCAATCCATACGTCACCTTGCTTGGGAATCCCGAAACTGCAGCGAGCCGTATCAATCGCGCTCAATCGTTCAATGGAATGGGCTGTATTTTCGGCGCTTTGCTGGGCGGCGCGTATTGTTTTTCGGTCGAACAACCGAATATTTCCATTCCTTATATCGGTATCGGAGTGTTTGTCTTGTTGATTGCCATCCTGTTTTCACGCGTTAAATTACCGGAGTTTGTGATTGAGCATAAGCATGTCGATCAATCCACTCCTTCACTAAAAGATGACTCATCGGCGACTCATTCGCGTGGTCTGATGGCGCATCCGTTGTTTTTGTTCGGTCTTTTTGCCTTGTTTTGCTACGAAGTGGCCGAAATCGCTATTGCTTCCTTTTACATCAATTATGCCACCGAAAACAATATGGCTCAGTGGATTAGTGAGTTAATCCAATCATTTTCAGGCGCTACCCTGAATCCTCATTTTGTGGCGTCGATCGTTCTTTCCACAGGGTTATTCCTGTTTATGTGCGGACGTTTTGCAGGCAGTTGGATTATGCGTTTTGTCCGGGCCGAAAAAGTCTTATTCGCCTGTGCTATCGGTACGGTAGCCATGACAGTGCTTGTAATAATGGATATCCGGATTGTATCGTTTGTTGCTTCGGTATTGATTTTTGTGTTCGAGTCGATTATGTTCCCGACCATCTTTGCTTTGTCGATTAAAGGATTAGGTAGTTTGACACAGAAAGCATCGGCCGTTTTAATGATGACGCCTATCGGTGGAGCTATCGGAACGGTTTTAATGGGGATGGCAGCCGACCATCGGGATATGAGATTTTCATTTTTTGTGCCGTTGATGGCTTTTACCGTCATCTTTATCTATTCGCTTACTATTCTGCGCAAAAAAAATCGGTAGAAACAATATTGTCCTGTCTTTCAGCGTGCCGTCAAGTACGCCATATTGGTAAAAAAAAATATAATTATGAAAAAACGAATCATTTTTGTGCTGTTTTTACTGTTCGCTGTTATGCCGTTGTTCGCACAGCAGCAACGTGAAGTAAAATGGGTTAATCCTGAGATTAGGGAAATGGAGGGCTTAAACCATCGTGTATTGAAAAGTAACGCATTGGCGTGTGATGTGGGTTATGTGGTTTGGACCCCTGAAGCGTATGCTCAAAATCCGGAAAAACGTTTTCCCGTTCTTTATTTCCTGCATGGCTTGGGAGGAACGGAAGCGTCCGATGCCGCCTCATTTTCCGAAATTGTTTCAACTGCAATTATGAATGGACTTTTACCCCCTGTGATCTGCGTATTTCCAAATGGCGGAGTCAGCTGGTATCAGGGCGATGTGGAGAAAATGATCATCGAAGAGCTACTACCTGCTATTGACGCCAATTACCGCACCATCGCCAGAGCGCAGTCACGCGTATTGACCGGATTTTCGATGGGAGGCTACGGATCTGTTTATTTATCCGTGATGCATCCCGAATTATTTTGTGCGGCAGGAAGTTTTGGTGGCAGACTTCGCTCAAACGAACAATATTTAAACGCGGTGGAAAATGCCATTCCTGTTTGGAAGGAAAATAATTTCGGCCTTTTCTTTGTCAATGGAGACAATGACCGTCCGGATGAATTTAAAAATTTCGCAACCGATTTAGAAACTAAAGGAATAGAGAGTGTGGTCGTTGTCTTGCCGGAAACCGCACATGACCTTGGAAAATATTATCGGGAATCGTCCGGGCAATTATTTAAGTTCATCAATACACGGATAAAAACCGAAACCAAAGATGCTGATTATAAGGGATTTTACGTAAAAGGAACAAAGATTTATGACGGCAATGACCATATTTTTACACCCTACGGAATCAATACATTATTTATGTATCAGGACCCGGGTGGTGCAAAAACGATTCCCGGCATATCACGGACAAGCGCCAATTGCATACGCATGTTTTGGCAGGATGACAAGAATGTCCCGTTAAGCGTTTTGGATGGCGCCGTCGGAAAAGCGGTAGACAACCAATTAGTGGTCATTGTAGGTCTGTGGGAAGCGACCGGCAAATGGCAAAATATTGACCAATGTATCAATTATTGGCTGCGCGATGATGTGAAAGCGATGGTTCAGAAATACGAACAATATTTCATCCTCAACATCGCGAATGAAGCGGGCGACGATACCATACCCGAAGCAGCATGGGAAAATAAGTATATCGAAGCCGTCAAAAAACTCAGAAATGCCGGATACCGCGTTCCGCTGATGATCGACCCTGCTAACTGGGGACGCGGTGAGCGTTATATCCTCAATTGCGGGGAAAAAGTATTAGCTGCCGACCCCTTGCAAAATATCATATTCAGTTGGCATCCATGGGATATCAATCAACCGACACACAGATATACAAACGCTATCCGTACATCGTTAGACAAAAACCTGTGTATGATTGTCGGCGAATTTTCACACTTAGGAGCTAACTATGAGGGCATCCTGAACTGGCGCCCATTGGTAGAAGAATGTAATAAACACGGTATCGGCTGGTTATGGTGGTCATGGTGTCTGACAAACGACAAACATAACATTGTCAACAGTTTCGATTTCGATCAACAAACCGAATGGGGTGCACAGATATTGTCCGAAATGAAGCAGATGGCGGTCAAAGCAAGTATATTTAATTTGAAATAAATTTTCCCTTTTTTTAGATATTTTTAATTTTTTTAACAAAAATACGCATAATTGTGTTTTTTATGCGTATCTTTGTATCGTTTTTTTAACAATTTTTCAGAAACCACGCCAAACCAAATCGAAACGAAAAGAACCAAATTGAACCAAATCGAGTCGGACCGAATCGATTTAAACTAAATCAAACCAAATTGAACAAAACCACTACGAGCAGAACATAATAAAGTAAATGTCTAATTCAATACCTGAAATGCCTATGAAGTAAAAACAAAAAGCCTTGCAATCCCGAAGTGATCAGTTAACAGATCCCTCCGGATAGTGAAAAATTAACCAAATTCGTATGCTTTTTTAAAAATAATCAAACCGAAAGTATACAGTCATTTAAAAAATCAAATTATGAATAACTATTTATTTTGTAAACAAACAATGTTAAAGATCTTTCGAAAATTTTCGAATATTATGATACTGAGCGGTATGCTAAGTGTCATTTTTGTATGGAATGTGTCGGCTGATGGTTTGACACAACCGGTCGGCTTGGGACCTGTTATACAGCAACAGGGACAGACAGTTACCGGTGTGGTTCAAGACAATGACGGTCCGATTACCGGCGCCAATGTTGTTGTAAAAGGCACAACAAATGGCGCCATCACTGATGTAAACGGACAGTTTACGATTACAAATGTTCCGCCTAATGCCATCCTGCAAGTTTCTTTTATCGGTTACACATCGAGAGAAGTGACGGTTGGCAATCAAACCCGTTTAGATATCACAATTGTAGAAGATATTTCAGCTTTGGAGGAAGTTGTCGTAATCGGATACGGCACAGTACGTAAATCCGACCTGACAGGTTCTGTCGGTTCCCTCCGGACAAGAGATGTAGGAAGTGTCTCTGTTTCAACTGTTGAAAACCTGATACAGGGTCGTATTGCCGGTGTAGATGTAGTCAATAACTCCGGTTTGCCGGGAGCGGGAACGTCGATCAATATTCGCGGAGTAGGTACGATCAATAATTCCGAACCTTTATATATCGTCGACGGAATGCCCGGAAGCATCAATTCCGTAAGTCAGTATGATATTGAAAGCATCGACATATTAAAAGATGCATCAGCTACCGCCATCTACGGAGCAAGAGCTGCCAATGGAGTAGTGCTGATCACAACTAAAAGAGGAGCAAGAGGGGCGCCCAGAGTAACCCTTAACGCTTATACAGGGATTGCGCAGGCAGCTAAAAAATTAGACTTACTGAATGCCGATCAATATATTGATCTCGTGACGGAAATATCTCCTACTTTTTTCACCAGCGCCCGACGCTTTCTTCCCGTCGATCAGGGCGGACTTGGCTATAACGAACAATGGGCACGAACCGACCGCACAAATATTCAGGATGAGATATTCCGGAATGCCTTGCAGCAGGAATACAACCTGAATATCTCGGGAGGTGCTGAAAATTCTGTTTACAGTCTTTCAGGAACCTATTCCGATATGGACGCAATCACCAAAGGTTATAATTACAGTCGCTTTATCCTGACCTCAAATATGGAATTTACGATACGTAAAATCATCAAAATCGGACAAAACCTCTCGGTAACACGTACAAACAGAAAAGGCCGCACCGTAGATTATACGGCGGCTATTCGTTGGGCGCCTTATATGCCACTTGTTGACGATGATAACAGTTGGGGCTTTTCCAAACTTACCTCGGCAATTGACGGCGGAAACGATACCTTCAATCCGATGCCCAACTTAACATTAGGCGCTGATTGGCAAAAACAAACCAACATAAGGGAACAGGTGTATATTGATGTGTCCTTATTTGATATGTTCAAATGGAGAACGCAATTTCAATATACCAATAGCGCCAGAAACAGTATGAACTGGATGCCTTACACCGAAAACGGAAACCTGTATAATCAAGCTTCTATCGGAGAAAGTTATTCATACAGCGAAGGCTCCATGATCGAAAACTTTATAACTTTCGATAAAAAGATCGGCATTCATTCGATCAATGCCATGGCAGGAAACACCTTTTCATCGAGCAAACTCAACAACGGACGCGACCTCAGCGTTTCAGGACAGGGAACAACTGCTACACCATGGGAAAATTATGAAGTATTGCTGGTGACCAGAACACCCTCCCAGTCTATTTCCGGAAACGGCAGTTCTCACAGCGCTTACCTGTCATATTACGGACGTCTCAACTATGTACTAAAGGATCGGTATCTGCTTACTTTCAATTATCGTCAGGACGCCTCCCCGAACTTCTCTCCCAAAAACCGGTGGGGTCGTTTCCCGTCATTGGCATTGGCATGGAAATTGGAAGAAGAAGACTTTATGAAACAATTCCGGAATCTCTCACAAGCAAAATTACGTTTAAGCTGGGGTAAATCAGGAAATGACAGAATCAACAATTATGCTTACCTTGCAAATCTTTTTCAAGGCGGAAGCATGAACATAATCAGCGCAGTAGGGCCAAACCATGATCAGTTTTTGGGTACCACCATCAACACCATGCCGGCTGTCGGTATTCGGTGGGAAACTACCACTTCGTATAATGCCGCACTTGACCTGGGCTTCCTCAACAACAAGTTTACCGCTACCATTGAAGCATATACCCGACTTACAGACGGTATTTTGATCAGAGTACCTATTTCCAACTCTTCCGGTATCGACAATTCACCTTATTCCAATGCAGCCGAAGTACGCAATACGGGTATGGAATTACAAGCCGGATATAAACAATCGTTCGGTGATTTCAGACTGTCGGTAACAGGCGTTTTGAGCTATGTTAAAAATGAGGTTGTTTCGTTAGGACAAGGCGAACCCATCATGGGAAGCAGCTCGAGGACACGTACCGAAAAAGGTCATTCCATTGGCGAATTCTATGGATATCAAGTTGATAAAGTATTGTCGACAACAGCAGAAGCACAAGCCTACAACGCGAAATACGGCACAAATGTACAGGCAGGAGATCTCGCTTTCAAAGATATTGCCGGCCCTCGTGATGAAAATAAAAACCTTACAGGACCTGATGGCGTCATCGATGACAATGACCGCACATTCCTCGGAAAGTCAATCCCGCCATGGAATTACGGTATGAATATATCCGTTGATTATCGCCGTTTCGATTTCAGGGTAACCATGTCGGGCATTTCCGGAAACAAGATTTACGACGAAACACGTATTTTTGAACTGGATGCCATGAAACGTGTTTTTAACCAGACATCAACAGTCCTGAAACGCTGGCGTAAAGAAGGCGACGTCACCGATGTGCCCCGTGCTGTGTCGGCCGACCCGAGCAATAACCTCCGGAACTCAGATCGTTATATCAAACCGGGCGATTATTTTCGTATCAAAACAGTGTCGCTGGGATATACCTTGCCGATCTCTTCGAACTTATTTATTGAGAATTTGCGTTTGTATGCAACTTGTCAGAATCTATTCACTTTCACCAAATATGACGGTTATGATCCTGAAGTCACGGCAAGTTCGAATACGTCCAGAGGCGTGCTCAGTAGCGGTAGTATGACGCCGATTCCACGCTCATTTATTTTTGGCTTGCAAGCGACATTTTAATGAATAATTTAAAAATTAATAACAATGAAAAAAATAATCATAGCGATTGCAGGATGTATGATCCTCCTGGGAGGATGCAGTGTTGACGTCCTGAATCTTAGCAATCCGTCACAATATGACGAGTCGAGTTATTTCAAAACCCAGAAAGAATGTCAGGAAGCAGTTGCAGCCTGTTATTCTAATCTGACGATGCGACCTTTCTATGCCCGCGACTGGTATTTTATGTTTGATCTGATGACAGGGCAGGCCATCAGAACAACCAATCTGGAAGTGCAATTGGTACAATTCGATATGTTCACCTATCAGGCTGAAAGCGAATATATTGGATGGGCATGGCTCGGATTTTACAGGATGAGCTTGCGTGCATTGCTCGCCATCGAAAAAATTACGGACTGGGAAGCCAAAGGTGAATCAGAATTAGCCGCTAAAGAAAGATTTTTAGGCGAAGCTTACTTTTTCCATGCCTGGTCATATTATTTCCTGACGGAATTATGGGGAGATGTGCCTTACCATGAATCGTGGGAATCTATCAAGAACGATCCGACCAAAGCAAGAACTCCTTACGCAGAAATACAGCCGAAAATTGAAGCAGCATTGACAACCGCCATTTCAAAACTGCCCGAAGCATGGGAAACCGGTTTTCTGGGCAGGGTAACGAAAGATGCAGCCCGCGCCATGTTAGGTAAATTATACCTTACACGGGGTGAAAACGACAAAGCGCTCCAGGCATTCGAATCAATAAGGGCAAATGCCTTTCATGAAGACTATTATAAGTTGTTCGCAAGAGGCAACCAAACCAGTCCGGAAATCATTTTTCAGGTATTGCATAAGTTCTGGTCGGGAAATGCCTATTATATGTGGGGCGGTAAAGAGAGTACCAAAGCCTGCCAGTGCGGACGCCACTTAGAATATGGGTTCAATGACTGGAATAATGTTTCCATACCCAATGAAGCAACCGAAAAATTCCGCTACACACTCAATGGAGCGCCCTATCTTGATCCGAGAAACCAGTTGATTTTATATGGTGACGGAGAGATGGGCGACAATGAATTTGCAGGCGGCGCATTCGGATACCAGCCTTGGGTTGACGGAACACCTCTATCAGGTTTTAAATGGAAGAAATATTCCCAGTATGAAGATTATACAAATATGATCATCGATGATGGCGATTATTCATCTATCCTTATCAGGGTTACAGACATTAAACTGTTGATGGCCGAAGCCCACATTGCCAAAGGCGATTATGACAAGGCAAAAGCGTTGATCAACGAAGTACGCACCCGTGAAGCTGTACAGGCAGAACCATACGACGACCTGAATGCCGGCAATGCATTTGAAATTCTGAAACGCGAACGGTATATCGAACTGTTCGGCGAACAACACTACTGGTTTGACTTAGTACGTTGGGACCGCCTCGGTAAAATCAATATGATGACCGAATTGAAAAACGGTGTAAATCCCAAATACAAAAAATTCCCGATTCCAAGACAGGAAAAAGACACCAACCCACTAATGGTCATCCAGGCAGATGGATGGAATTGAAAAATTTCATTAACTACATTATATTAATGTAACAACATCTCTGTGAACCTCTGTGTTTTCTCTTTGTTTCTCCGTGTAATAAAAAGTTACACAGAGAAACACAGAGAAACACAGAGAAGGCACAGAGAACACGGAGATTAAATTATTCATTTTTTCCCCAATTTTAGAAACCTTACAAATACCGCAAACAGGTCATAAAATCGTCGTTCCCTTGTTTTCAAACAGCAACATTATCGGAGTCCTCGATATCGACAGCGAATACATAGACAGTTTCAATGAAACCGACAAGTTTTATCTCGAAAAAATGTCGAAAGAACTATTGAAAAGTTAATTTTAATCAGGGTTTTGCAAAGTGTTTTGTTGAGTTTTATCCCGCCTTTGCCGCATCATGGACAATCTTTAAGACTTGAACAGAACAGGATGTAAAAAATGGGATCTTTTTTAGCTCCGTTGGTGACATTCCTGTTTGCATTTCCTATAAATGCCTTTTATTTCGGGAAGATAGAATCTGTAATGACAAATCTTGTGAAAACCTTTCAGATTTTTTTTATTTATTTTACAAAAAACACGTATCTTTGTGCCGCATTAACGAACCACAAAAAAATAATAGTTTATTTTAAAGGTTGTGCCCGACACTTATTAGGGAAAATATTATGGGATATTATTCACAAGATGAATTGTCTACAATTATTGCAACATTAGTAATTCGTGGTGAAAGTTGTGAATCTTGCAGGCATAACAATGACCGTTATGGCGACTGTCCGTATGAGGATCTTAGTGGTACTCATCCGAAGCCTGACGTAAGCGGTGTCAAGATTTGTCACAAACATTCTAATGGGCCGCTTAACACAAGTAATAATTGGCAAAGCTACCCTATGAACAATACTTCAACTTCAGGTGGAACTTACTCATCAAGTTATTCTGGTAGCAGCAATAAGATAATTTCAAGCAGTACAATTATACTATTAACTCTTTTCCTTGGATGGCTAGGGATACATCGTTTTTATGCTGGGAAAACACTTTCAGGTATTTTGTATGCAATTTCATTAGGATTTATAGGTATTGGTGTTGCAATTGATCTGGGCTTAATTGCGACAGGAAATTTTGATGATTCAGTTGAAGAAGTCTCTGAAAGTGAGAAAAAAGTATGTTGGATTATGTGTATAATAATCATAGTATTCATTTTAGCCTTACACGTTTTTTAGGCATAGAAGTTTTGCCCGACACAGATTAACAAATAAATAATGAATACAAAAAAATACACATTATATAATAACAGATCAATGGAATCCAGAGACCATTTCAAAAACGGGGTGTGTTTGAAAATCCAAACGAGTAAAAGAAACTTTCTGAAAAATTATAATCATGGCAAAACTTAGAGATTTTATTGGTGATACAAACAATTTTAAAGTATGTGATAAATGCGGATTAGTATTTCGCCCTTGGAGTAGAGATAATTGTCCGAAATGTGGAAAGACATTAAGTAAATTGATAGATCCTCGTGGAAAGGAAGATTACGAAGTAGTTGAGTAGAATCTGCATTTTATTCGAAATTTTTCGATAATCGAAATTAATTGATCAATGTTATGGCGAGATACAAGTGGTAATATAGTTACCAGAAGAGTTGGCAACAGACTATTAGACAACTCTGGAAATTGGTTATTTGAGATTAGGAGCGACCGTATATACGACACGTCAGGAAACTGGCGATACGAACTACGTGGCGACCGCATCTACGATACAGCAGGTAACTGGTTTGGGTCAGAATATTAACTCTTGATTAAAGAAAATTTATTAGTCAACGAGAAAAGATGCCATTACACAACAAACGCTTACAGCGGTTTGCCGTGCTTGCCGTTACGCGGATTGCACAAAGCGGGCGGTTCGTTATCTGCAAGCGGAGGACCAGCAGTAGGCACAATTCGACCTTTAAGCATAACTTTGAATTAATTTTAATAATTTTGGGGTTGCACCCGACACGAATTTAGGGAGAAAAATATGGCAAATCATGAACAAATTAGCACTTCAGAAGTGCAAAGAGTAGAAAAGCAGGGAGATAAAAACGACTGGTTTAAAATGGCATGGCGACTTGATGAGGTTTTACCCGGAGAGTATAGTCTCATAGAGCGAAGCGCTTGGAGTAATTATTGGTTTGAAAAAGCCGCAAATGCAGGGCATGTTCGTGCCATAAGCCAAATCGCACACATGTATTATAAGATGTCATACGACGGAGCCGCCGTCAAATACCGTCAAATGGCAATGAAATACTATCAGGAACTTTCAGATTTGTTAGACGACGAAAAACTTGACGAGGATGATAGAGATTTGGGAATGATAGCCAAAATGTGGTTAGGTATTTTATTCTGCATGGGTACTGGGATACCGCGCGATGTAAAAAAAGGTAAAAAACTTATCGAAGAAGCTGAAAGGCTAACAACTAATTTTGAAGGCTATGGGTTTATTCCTTTAAAAGAACTTGGAGAAATGTATGGGCAAGGTTATGCACAGCCCGACGAAGTCCCTACGAGTGGTGATTTGAAAAAAGCCATAGAGTACCTTGAAGCATCCATCCAACCTTTTCAAATTGAACACCTAATTCAAGAAGTAGGACAAGACATAGGCCAACGTCTGATAGAAGACGTTAAGAAATATTTGGAGATAATGAAGAGGCATTTTAGGGGCAAAGTGGAAGAAGAAAAAAACTTTGCGGATTTATTTGATTCTGTAATGCAACAAAAAAAAAGGAAAGAAGAAGGCTTAGAAAATATTTATGATTTATCAAAAGAGGGATATGAAATTTTACAAGAAGAGGCTGCAATACAAAATCGCGAACGCATAAACAATCGGCGCAAAAAAATGATGGAATTATCAGATGAAACGAAGCATCATATGAAAGCCTATGAAAATGCGTTGAAGAAGTTGACGAAAAATATCGACCTCTATAATGTTGAATGTTTAAAAGGAAAAGCTATTGAATTGCAAGCATTAGGTAAAAAAGAAGAGACAATCGAATGTTATGATAAAGTTTTAAATATAGACCCTAATAATATTGATTGTTTGAAAGGAAAAGCCGAACTATTGAAAGGGTTAGGCAAAAAAGAAGAAGTAATCGACTGTTATGATAAAATTTTAAATATTGACCCTAATAATATTGATTGTTTGAAAGGAAAAGTCGTTGTATTAGAAGAGTCAGGCAGAAAAAAAGAGGCACTTGTATATTGCAAGAAAATTTTAAAGTTAGTGCCAAATGATTCATATGCAATATATGCAAAACATCGACTTCAAAAGGGATGCGGTCGTTGGGTGTTAGTTATCGGTGTTTTATTGTTTGCTGCTTCTGTTTTTTCACCTCTACTTATTAATTGGATGGGCTACAAAGAGATAATTGTTTTCTCTGAAGGCATGGCAGCGATTAGAAGGGGTAAACTATGGGGATATAAAGACGAATCTGGAAAAAAAGTAATACCATACTCCTATTCTTATGCAGGTAGTTTTTCTGAGGGTTTGGCTGCGGTTAAAATAGGCGATGCTGTAGATGACAAATGGGGTTTTATTGATAAAGAAGGTAATGAAGTTATACCATTTAAGTATAATTCAGCCCACAAGTTTTCAGAAGGATTGGCTGCTGTAAAAAGCAATGACAAATGGGGTTTTATTGATAAGAGTGGCAAAGAAATAATATCATTCAGATATGATGCTGTGGTATCTTATTCAAGAGGCTTTGTTAAAGCAAATGGAGAATTCTCTGAGGGTTTAGTAGCAGTCAGTAGAAATGGCAAATGGGGTTTCATTAATAAAAGCGGCAATGAAATCATACCACTTAAATACGATGAAGTGGAACCATTTAGTTCAGACGGTTATGCTCGTGTAGGTATAAGTGCAAATACAGGAGTAGAAAGTTGGAAGTACCATTTGGGTGTTATTGACAAACGCGGAAATATAATAGTACCATTAAAATATCATCGTATAGGTGATTTTAAAGGGGATTTGGCAATAGTTTATATATCAGCTAACCAAACCAGGACTTATGAGAATGGTCTTAAAAGAACATATGAATCAACTACAAGTGGTGTAGTGAATAAAAATGGACAAGAAATTATTGCACCCAATTATTATAGCGTTAGGATTTTAGATGAAATGATAGAAATTACAACCGGAGGAAAATCTACCGATAAGAAACAATACTTTGACAAATCAGGAAACAGGATTAATCGGTAGTAACTTTAATTTTAACCCAAATTGCAGCATTTCAAATCAAAAACAGCTGTAAATCGGCTAATTCCATTTTTTGAAATTCCGATTTGTGCACTACAAATTTTCGTTTGGCGAATGGTTGAGATTTGTATTTGAAACAGCGATAAATAGCTTCCGCTTTTTTCCGCAAATTGCAAACAGAGACAGTCTTTGTGTTTGAAACGAGTTGGATGAAAAAATAGGTGTTTTTTCTGTTCCGTTGGCGAATCCCTGTTTGTATTTTCTTTGATGACAAATTTTGTTTCGGGAAGATAAAAATCCAAAATGAAGAATCTTGCGAAAACACTTTCGACAAAACGTTCCAGAATCAATGTGGCATCATTTTTCCAAACGAGGCACATTCTGATCAAATATAATCACTGAATTTTCTGTTATTATAGCATGAAAAACGATTTTATTACTGAATTTTCTGTTATTAAAAAAAGTTGTATCTTTGCAAAAAAAATTATTTTTATATGAATTGGAATAGTTTAAGCAATAGTGCAATTACGGAAGAAGTCGGAAAACGATTGAAAGAGTATCGTTTTCGCAAAAAACTTACACAACAGGAACTTGCTGAACAAGCAGGTATTAGTGCGTTTTCCGTAACTCAAATTGAAAAAGGAAAATCAGTAACATTGACTGTATTTTTGTCAGTTTTGAGAGTTTTACGATTACTTGATAATCTTGAATTATTTATTCCTGAAATTGGAATTTCGCCCATTGAATTGTTAAAATTGAAA
>Ga0082212_10003165_pt1 | contig 23499 bp, 19 predicted proteins | sample TergutNt197P3_FD_71548 | JGI IMG/M metagenome (GOLD analysis project Ga0082212, IMG submission 71548) | Neocapritermes taracua P3 segment gut microbial communities from Petit-Saut dam, French Guiana - Nt197 P3 | ecosystem: Host-associated > Arthropoda: Insects > Digestive system > Gut ... | reverse complement strand
GGTGCGATTTACTCATTCGGCTTTACGCTGTCCGTAGGTGCGATTTTGAACTTTGTATTCGGCGTATTTACGTCAAGGTTAATGACCTATTCCATTGCGAAGTTTAAACCGATGAGAAAAATCAGCCTTTACACCAATCAAAAACAGGGGGTGTCAAAATGAGCGAAAATATGAAAAAAACAAAAAATAAAGAAAAAAATAAAAATTTTGACATCGTGTCAAAGAAAAATATCTTTATAACCGTTCCGATTGTGATTCTTGCGGCAATGCTGATTGTTACAGCGATTTTCGGTGCGGAAGTGTCGATTGAATTCAAGGGCGGCACGATTATGACCTATTCCTATACCGGTGATATTGAGATTAACGCGGTTAAGTCCGAAATTGAAAGCCTTGGTTACGGAAACGCGGTTGTTACAAAAGGTTCTGCTTTTAATTCCGATATTGAATATGTTAATGTCACGTTCGCGTCAAACGAAGGATTGTCCCCGGAACAGCAGCACAGCGTAACGGAGCTGCTTCAGGAAAAATTCGTAGACAACAGCATTTACCTTGAAAACAACCAGAACGTAAGCCCCTCCACAGGTGTTCGCTTCTTTATTAAATGCCTTGTTGCACTTGGTTTCTCTTTTATACTGTTTATTATTTATATCGCGTTCAGGTTTAAAAAGCTCGGCGGCTGGTCTACCGGCGTATTCGCGCTTTTAGCGTTGCTGGTTGACGTGATGGTGATTGTGGCGACGTTTATTTTCTTCCGTTTGCCCATTGATTCGATTTTCATGGCAGTTATCCTGACGATTATGGGTTATTCGATTAACAACACGATTATTATTTATGACCGCGTCCGTGAGAATAAAACGCTGTACGGCACAAGACTCAACAACCGCGAACTGGTAAACCTCAGCGTGAAGCAATCGTTAGTACGCACCATTAACACTACGGTTACAACGGCGGCGGCAGTATTAGTCCTTTGTATCGTGGCAGTTATCTACGATGTAAACACCATTCTGAACTTTGCTTTCCCCATGCTGGTCGGGTTGCTTTCCGGCGTTTACACGTCACTCTGCCTTTCCGGCACATTCTGGGTCATGTGGAAAGAGAGGCGCACCGCCGGCGATACACGAAAATAACGAAAAGAAAAAGGATTTTTGCGGTATGTGTTTATAGATAAACGCATACCGCGCAATATTTTACAACGATATGAAGAACAATATAGGAGCGTCCACCGCCTGTCTTTATCCCATGAACACGGAAGAAGCCCTGCTTTCTTTGGCAAAGCTGGGTATAAGGGATATTGAAATTTTTATTAACTGCGATATGGAGCTTGAAACCCCTGTTTTTGATGAAATTAACAGGATTATCCGCGATTATTCGCTGAATGTTATTTCGGTGCATCCTGTACCGGGGTGGGAAAGTTTTTATCTTTTTTCAAATTATGAACGCAGACGACAACAGTTCATGGATATTTACAAGCGTTATTTTGAGCGTATGAACGAGTGGGGCGCGGAAATCATGGTGTTTCACGGCGCAAACAAAAGCGCGGCTAAAAGCAATGAGTTTTACTTTGAAAAATATGAGCAGATTCTGACAGTTGCTGAAAGTTACGGAATCATCTTAGCGCAGGAAAACGTCGCTTACTGTAAAAGCGGAAATCTTGATTTTTTGGTTAAGATGAAAAAGGAGTTCGGGCGCAGAGCGTATTTCACACTTGATTTAAAGCAAGCTCTGCGTTCAGGGTACACACCGTTTCGGATTATTGATGAACTCGGTAAAAATATTGTGCATATTCATGTATCAGATAATCGCGGATTAATGAAACACGAGAGTTTTGGTATTAACGACGATTGTTTACCTGTCGGGAGAGGAAATTTCAATTTTACGGATTTTTTTGAACATCTGCGGGAAATTGGTTATAATAAAGCTGTTATTTTGGAATTATACCGTGAAAATTTCAGCGGTTTAACAGAATTAAATGAAAGTGTTGAAAAATTAGTTGACATTTGTAAAATTTTATGATATTATTACTATATGTTGTATAAGAGCCTGTTTAGCATCTCCGAATGAGCAGATTTGAAAGTGAATTTTTCGTCAGGCAAGGCGAAATTACGCAGTAATGCTTTATGCATTACAAGAAATTTTAACGCAGTATGGCGGAAAATTCGCCGAAAAGCCGCCATGAGCGAGATACTAAATAGGCTCTAAGAAGAAAGGACTGATTAATTTTGAGATGCCCCGATTGCGGTTATGAAGACAGCAGAGTAATTGATTCGCGCCCCACGGATAATAAAATACGCAGGCGGCGTGAGTGTTTATCGTGCAAGAGCAGGTTCACTACATATGAAATCGTGGAAAATATTCCGCTTATGGTTATAAAAAAGAACGACATGCTTGAGCCGTTTGACCGGCAGAAGCTGATTGACAGGCTTCTTCGCGCAACGATTAAACGTCCGGTGAAGCTTGAAGCATTGGAAAACATGGTTGAAGATATTGTCAGCGAGCTTAAAAATAAGTTTCAGCGCGAAGTTACGTCCGAAAAAATCGGCGAATTAGTCCTCAGGAAGCTTAAAGACACCGACCACGTGGCATATATCCGCTTTGCGTCGGTGTACAGGGATTTCAGCGACGTGGAAAGCTTTATCAGCTTTATTGCGGATTTATCGGATGAGAGTAATGAGAAGGTTCTGTAAATTTTTCTTTGTCAATAGGCAAAATTAACAAAAAATCACCCGCTTTGTTTTTCAACAAGGCGGGCTTTTCGTATATGAAAGCATGGCTCATTATTATGCGGTTTCTAACACTTTCAACCGAATTTTCAACAGAAAATTTTTTATGTTCCTCAAAGTTCCGCGAAATTCATGGGTTTTCCACACTTTCAACAGCAATAACCTGTTGAAAACCTATGATTTTACGATTTTACAGACTGTAAAAGTGCGAATATTCTGATAGTATAATTAAATTATTTATATACCGCGGGATGAATCTTTTTGTAATCGGATTTGCTGTCGAAAAATCAGATTTTGTTAATTTTATAACAAGATTTACTTTTTATATTTCCGTCGAAAAAATAAACCATCCTAATAAAAACAGTTAGGGCACAAAACTATCCACAAACAGCCTTATGTAAATTTTGCGTAATAGCGCGCTTTTAAACACTTTCAACATGTTTTTCAACAAAAATTTTTGTCAAAAAAGCTGAATCCGTGAGTTTTCCCTGTTTTCAACATAACAACCTGTTGAAAACCTGCATAAACCGAATCAGATTTACCAATAATACAATGCGTTATTAAAGTTTCCCGAATCAAATATTTATGAACGAAAGGCGGAAAAAGCCCATGCTGAAAGGTGTAAATAAGCTTATTATTGAAGTGAGCAATCCGGAGAGCGATTTTTTTGAGCGCGCCATCTTTTTTGTAAGACCTGAAAAAAGCAACATAGTAACCAAAGAATTAAACGAGAATGTGCGGGAGATTATAGGGAAAGCGGGTGAAATCCGCACCAAACCGCCGAAAAACAAGAAATTTACGTTACTTAAATTAATCATTGCGGCAGGGTTTGGTGCGGGAATTGCAGGGGTTTTAATGAAGTTTTTATACTAATCCCGATTATAAAAGTTCTTAAAAATCCGTATAAAAAGCTTGCGTTTATGGTTTTTTGTACGGATTTTTCAGAAAGCTTTTAATGAGGGATTAGTATTGGGTTAGTGATTTGACAAGAGTTGATACACATGATATAATAGTTACATGACATGTCTGCGTAAAAAGCTTTTTTATTACGCGCATTTAACAGCAGATAAAAAAAAGGGGATTTTGTTATGAAAAAAATATTTACACTTTTAATTTGCCTTATGGTGCTTTTTTCTTTTACGGGTTGTACCGGAAATGAGCCTTCCGAACCTGAAAACGTGCAGGACGTTGAAAATAACAAGGAAAAACCGGCAGAACAGGAAGAACAGCCGCCGGAAGAGGAAGAAGAGGAAACCGGCGGAATTTGGGTCGGAACATGGGCAAGCGCGCAGTATTACGGCGATAATTCCGGCGACGGCGGAAAGAAATCAGCTTTAAACATATCAAAAAACTTACCCGATTCTACGCTCCGTCAAATTATCCGCACTTCGAGCGGAGGGGAACAGCTCCGCCTTACCTTTTCCAACGAATACGGAGAAACACCCATGACAATTCAAGCCGTACATATTGCTAAAGCAACCGTACCGGCGAAATCCGATATTGATGTATCAACCGATACACCTGTAACGTTTGACAACGGAAGCGCAGGCGTAACGATACCGGCGGGTCAGAAAGTTTTTTCCGACCCTGTTGATTTTCCGGTAGATGCGTTGGAAAGAATCGCGGTGTCTGTTTATTTCGGGGAAATGCCTGAAACCGTTTCCTGCCATGTAGCCGCCAGAGCTAACAGCTTTATTGAAGAGGGTAATGTCATTTCAAACGAATCTTTAAACGGCTCAACAAATACGCACTGGTTTGTTTTGTGTAATGTTGATATTTTATCACCGGCAGAAAGCAAGTCCATCGTAGCACTCGGCGATTCGATTACAGACGGCTACGGTACGAAAGACGAAGAATATTTGCGCTGGGTAGATATTTTAATGAATAATCTTCAGGCGAACGAAGCAACCAAGCATCTTTCCGTAATCAATATGGGCATTGGAACGAATACTTTATTAAATCAGCAAAATCCGACGGCGGTTATAGACCGGTTTAAAAGGGATGTATTGGAACAGCCGGAGGTCGGGTACTTAGTATTTTTAATCGGTGTTAATGACCTTGGCGGGTCAGCGTCGGCTGAAAGCATGATTAACGCCTATGACGAAATCATTAAAGCGGCGCAGGAAAACGGGATTAAAGTGTACGGCGGGACAATTACACCAACCGGAAAACAAGACGATAAGCGCGAAGCTGTCAATGATTGGTTAAGGCTTCAGTATCGGGAAGGAAATATGCACGGGTTAGCCGATTTTGACGAGTTATTGAAAAATCCGGATAATCCTAACACCATGCTGCCCGAATATGACAATGACGGGTTACACCCGAGCATAGCGGGATATGCGGCAATGGGTGAATATGTATATGCTCTTATAGCGGAGGATAACGGCAACTAATACTAATCCCTCATAATCAGTATTAGGTTAAATAAATTATAAAACCCGCATGTTAAGCGGGTTTTATAATTTATATTTAATTTTCAACACGCCTTTTTCCTTTTACAATTGTCTATATGAATGAAAAGCTTTTCAAAAATGAAAAAAGGAGGAAGCAATATTTGTGAATGACAAGCAATTGGTTAAGCTTCTGCGCAGCAATCCTGCGGAAGGGCTCGGCGAAATTATTAATACATACAGCGGGCTTCTGACTGCGGTGGTTATGCGGATTCTTAAAAACCCACAGGAAGCGGAAGAATGTGTCGCAGATGTTTTTATCGGGCTTTGGAAAAATTCCGAAAACATAAAAAAATCCGAAAGCCTGAAAGGTTATCTGCTCTGCATAGCCCGTAACAACGCTGTCAACCGTTATCATAAGCTAAAAAAGCAAAGCGGTATTTCAATAGAAAATACAGAAAATTTTGAAATTATCGCGGATGACGATGTGGAACTGTTAGTTATTAAGAAAGAGTTCATGGGTGAACTTCAAAAGCTGATTCTAAAAATGCCCGAACCGAACAAGGAAATTTTCATGCGGAAGTATTTCTTGTTTGAACCGGTGCGGGATATTGCAGAAAAGCTGAATTTAAGCGAAGTTCAGGTGAAAGACCGCTTATACAGAAGCAGAAAGCAAATACAAAAAAACTTTAAAGAAAGAGGAATCACTTTTGATGAAGTGATTTACTCTTCAAATTAAAGCATTAAAAGCAAGGTATAATGTTAAAATAATTAAAACAGAAAGGTATGGTTATAAATATGACGAAATCATTTTTAAAACAGCTTAGTAATCTGAGCGAAAATATAACACCTGAAACCGCCGAAACCGATAAAATCTACGCGCTTGTTCATAATCAGACAGATGGGTTTAAATCACCGAAAGCAAAGGATAGAAAGGTTTTACGGTCGCCTGTTATTCTGATTGCAATCATCAGCGCGCTAATCCTCGGCGGAACGGCAACCGCGTATTATTACAGCAGAGGGGCAAGCGAAATTTTCAACGATGTTTTGAAAGAAAGCGCATCTGACGGCGAAGCAATACCGCTTTCACCCGATTCGCCGCTTGCGGAGATTGTGGATAAGTCCGGTATCGTTTTAGAAGAAAGTGTGATTGTCGAGGGTGTTGAAGTCACCTTGAAAGGCGTTGTCGGCGCGGGAAGCGAACTTAAAATATTAATCGATATTGAGGATTTAAGCGGCAAACCCCTCGCGCTTCTCAATGACGACGGTTCTCTGTCCGAAAATCCTTTGGATTTTAAAATCGCGAAAATCCGCACGAATGAAACGCTTGATTATGTAAATTATCTCACAGAAGTTCCGGAAATTACGGCACGGGGCAGTTTCGGTGATGTTGTGCTGACATTACCGAATGAAGATATAAGCGAAGACGGCTGGGTTAGAAATCCGTGGCATAATCTTTGGAGTGAAATCATTAAAAGCGACGCGCCCAACAAAGCCGCAATGCTGTTGAATCTTTCTCTTGACGGCGAAAGTATAGAGGACTTCATGGGCGAAAACATGTATCTTACCATTACCGATATTGTTCAGTCTGTATTAAAGGACGGTTTTGACACGGGCGCGGATTTATACAGCATTGTAAACGAGTTTAATAATGTCACGGACGCTGATTTCCGCAGAAGCGGCGGTTCTACGCAGGATTTCGTAAACTGGGAATTCAGTTACGAGTTAATCACCGACAGCGGTAAGGAGATTCCTTTGAGTGAGAGCTTTGAAGACTACACCGTAACCAACGCGGCTGTAAAAGACGGCGTGTTGTATTTGCGGGGTGAACTCAAGAATTACGATTCTGTAGGAATTGGGTACATGCAAGCACAGTTGTTCACACTGCTTAACACTAAAACAGGTGAATATTTACGCGGCACAGTCGGCTACGGCGACGGCGATGCCGACCATGTGCCAAGATGGCGCGGTTCGTTTGAAGGAATTAATTCTATTGAAGAATTGAAAGATTATGTCTTGATTTTCGATTTCGGCTGGCGGAATCAAACGGTAGCGGAAGGACAATGGAGTTTTGAAATCCCGCTTTCTTTTGAGAATTTAGCAACGACTTATAACATCGGACAGAAATTCATGCTCGGCGGTTTTGAACTCACTGCGAACAGCGTAACCGTTTCGCCCTACTACATTTCACTTGACGCAACAGCTGATAATGAAAACCTTGCCAAAATGAATCACATTCAGAATCCGATTACCTCCGATTGGAATCCGATTGTTTCGGGATTGACCGACTTAGACAGGTTTTTGATTGATGAACAGCCAATGTTCACGGTTGTTATGAAAGACGGAAGCGAAATTGAGATGAAGATAAGCCCGCATACTTCATTTTACAGCAGTGTCAGTTTTTCACCGGAGGTTGTGATTGACCCTGCGCAGATTGAAGCTGTTAAAATCGGAGATTTATATTTTAATGTAAAATAAACGTTTAAAACTAATACTAATCCCTCATTAAAAGCTTTCTTAAAAATCTGCACAAAAACCCATAAACGCAAGCTTTTTGTACGGATTTTAAAGAGCTTTTATAATCGGTATTAGTATAAAAAAGACTGAACGAGTATAATCGTTCAGTCTTTTCTATTAAATTTTTTATTGACAAAGCTTTAATGATACGTTATAATTAATTCGGAATAAATATAAAAATATAAAAAGGAAAATTCAATGATGAAAAAAATATCAATGTTTTTACTGGTAATTTTAATAACGAGCTTTATAATACCCGCAAGTGTTTCAGCGGCTTCCGAAGATGAAGTAAAACTCACGGTTATTCACGTCAACGATGCGCACGGCAGAACAGCAGCAGAGCCGTACATATCGCAGATGGCGGCAGATTTGAAAAGCCGCGGCGAAAATGTTCTCGTTCTTGACGCGGGCGACCGCCTGCACGGGCAGACAGCGGTAAACCTTTCAAAAGGAGAATCCGCGGTTGAAATTATGAACGCGGTCGGTTATGACGCGATGATTACGGGCAACCATGATTATAATTTTGGTGTTGACAGATTAAAAGAACTGTCCGGCATGATGAATTTTCCGCTTTTAGCCGCGAATGTGATTGATTCAAACGGGCAATTATTATTCAAGCCGTATGAAATATTCAAAATGGATAAAATCACGGCAGGTGTGTTCGGAATTGCAACACCCGAAACGCTCACGAAGTCAGACCCGCGCATTGTCGGCGGATTGATTTTTACAGACCCTGCCGAAACCGCCGCCGAAACAGTCAGCGTGCTTAAAGCGGAGGGGTGTGATATAATTATTGCATTAGTGCATTTAGGTGATGAAGAACCCACTGCCCCCGAGCATAAAAGCGACGCGTTAGCTGATATAAAGGGAATAGACGTCATTATCGACGGGCACAATCATACGTTGTATGAAAACGGCAGAAACATAGGAAATACGCTTATTACGCAAACAGACGGACACAGTCAACATATCGGAATTATAGAAATCACGGTTTCGGGAAGCGCAGTTTCCAAAACCGCAAGCGTAATAAACATACAGGAAACAACACTTCCCGCAGACGAAGCTGTTACCGCTGTAATTGAAAAATGGGAAAAATCGGTAGAGGACATCATCTCGGTGGTAGTCGGAAATACGCCGGTGCACTTAGAGGGAGCGCGTGAACTCGTGAGAACGGAAGAAACCAACCTTGCCAACCTGCTCACCGATTCAATGCGTCACGCAACAGGAGCGGATTTTGCGTTTCTGACGGGTGGTAATATCCGTGCAAGCATTGAAGCCGGAAATATAACCATGGGAGATGTATTGAATGTTCTGCCTTTTTCTAATTTACTTGTAACGGTTGAACTGAACGGCGCGGATATAATAAAAATCTTGGAGCATGGCATAAGCAAATACCCCGAAGAAACGGGGCAACATATACAGGTTGCGGGGATAATGTTTAAGTTTGACCCTGATTCACAAGAGGGACAAAGAGTCGTAAACGTATTTATGGCTGACGGAAGTATATTTGATGAAAATAAAAAATACACTGTTTCGACAATTGATTTCCTTGCGGCGGGCGGCGACGGCTATGAAATGCTTATGAACGGCTTAAACCTTACATATTACGGTGGCGATGCTGAAGCATTTGTTGACTATTTAACAACGAATCCCGTAATCTTTTCCGAACCGGAAGGGCGAGTAAAAATAATCAGTACATCCGTTGCAGAAGAAAATCCTAAAACAGAAGAAAATCCCGAAACAAAAGTCAACAATAATAGCTTAAAAATTAATATAACCGTATGCGGTGTGCTGTTGCTATGTATTGCTTCCAAAAAGAAAGAGAATACAGTGATATGAAACAATTATAATATTTTATTTTTCTTCATACTCAAAATAATCAAACTCCGCCCACGTTTCCCTCATGTGCGAATCCTGCGCGAACATGCCCACAAACGTCCCCGTAAATTCTCCGTATTTGCTGGCTTCGTCCGATAATGTGGTCATATCAAACTCGTTTCCGAGTTTTGTGAAAGAAGCACCGTCAAGGCTGTAGAAAAATTGCAATCTGTCGGTGTTTATTTCTGCGCGTAGCCATACATCGGCGTCATCAGCAACAATAACAACCTCATCGCCGTAATCCGCAAGCTGTCTGTTAATCATGCCGTAAACGCAGAGCACATTGGTTTTTGTTTCTTCCGAATAGGTTTTAGCAATGTAATAATAATTAAAAGGTTCGTAATAGCAGGTCAGCCCCGCTACGTGCATATAATGGCTTGCGTTGAACTGCATTTTCGTTGTAACATTTGCATTAAAAGCAGTAAGCCTGCGTGCAATGATGCTCGGCGCGTGATTACTGCAAAGGGATTCCCGCCCGAGAAGCCGCAGAACGCCTTTCTTGGATTGCAAATCTGCCCAGTCAGCGGCTATGGGGTTACGCGGCGTGTTGAAATGCAAGTTTAATTCGCCGCTGTCGAAATCGTCGCGTACGGGTTCTTCCGGGAACGGGTGAGCGGGAAGTTCCGGTGCTTCAACCTCGTCAAGCGGGTATTTAGAATCCCCGTATGTTTTTAACCAGCCGTCCTCTGTCCATTCCATTTTTTGAATGGCAGTTTCGCGCCCCAGTATACAGCATTGTTTAGGCATAACCGGTCTGCCGCATAAATGCGCCATATACCATTCGCCGTTTTGAGTTTCAACAAGAGAGCCGTGACCGGCTTTTTGTATGGTGATTTCAGGATTATAAAGTTCATATAAGTAAAAGGATTTATCGGGGTTCATCGGCACATCGGTCAGGCAGGAGGTCAAAATCGGATTACCGGGACAGCTTTCATACGGACCTGTAATGTTCTTTGAACGTAGAATACAAACGCAATGCCCGTAGCCTGTTCCGCCCTCTGCCGTTGTGAGGTAATAATAACCGTTGTGTTTATAAATATGCGCGCCCTCGGTAAAGCCGCGGACGGTTGCGCCGTAGGTTAAGCGTTCAGGCTTACCGATAAGCTTTTGCAGTTTCGGGTCATATTCCTGAATGATAATCGGGCGGCGGGTTTCGCTTCCCGGGCGGAAATCCCGTTCCTGATTAATAATCCATTTTCTTCCTGTATCGGGGTCATGGAACAGAGATGGGTCAAAGCCGTTGGAGTTTATGTATACCGGCTTGCTCCACGGACCTGTAATGCTTTTTGAAGTAATTAAGAAGTTATCAATTTCAAAGTGCCAGCGGTTGCGGTTATAAACAACAGAGTATGAAATGTAAAACAACTGCTCGTCTTTACAGTAGCTCAGGCAGGGCGCCCATACGCCTCTGGACGGCGGAAGCGACTGCAAATCCAAATGTTCCTTTGTTTTCAGCGCGTAGTCTAAGAGCCGCCAATTTATTAAGTCTTGCGAATGATAAACCGGAATCCCGGGAAACCATTCAAACGAAGAGGTTGCAATGTAATAATCATCTTCAATCCTGAGGATTGAAGGGTCGGGGTTGAAGCCGGGGAGAATCGGGTTTTTAATCATGGTTTTTTGTTTCCTTTCACGTTATTATTAATGCTGAACTTTTTCTTCAAAACCCGCACAGGGCGAGCCGGTGGTTTTAAATACGGTCAAAGACGGCATCTGAGCTGATTTGAATTCATATAAATTACAGGCTTTCGGGAATTTTGATTCCCATGTGATTGTAAAATGTCTGCATTTAAAACAATTTACTTCGCGGTCGTTCATCAGTTCTTTACTCAAAGTTTCAATTCCTCATAAGTCAGGTTAAAAATATTATGCTCAATAATATAGACATCATTTATATCGTCGCATTTTAAAGCAAGATAATCGCCTGCTTTACCGTACATGTAGCCGTTGGGATTCCAGTCAGTGAAAACTTTGGTGTCCCGTGTTAAAACTTTTGCGAAAATAGGCGCTTCACCGGTTGAAATACAAGAATTCATGTAAGGAATCAGTTCCCTTACTTCTCCGGTGGTTTCATTTTTAACCGTAGGTGTGTAAATTTCCTCACTTATATTAACCTCTTCGTCGCAAAGAACATAATAAGAATGAAATTTTTCTTTTTTAATCGGGTACACTTCTCCTAAAATCCCTATCATCAGATAAATATCAGCTGAAGCCCGTATGTTTGAATCTCCCTCAAGCGTGCGTATCATTAGCGGGGTGTTTTCCGGGAAAACCTCAGACGAAACCACAAAGCCCTTAGGTATGCGTTTCTTGATATACTTCGTCATGGAAGCAGTGTCTATATCATGCTTTAAAGCGTTAATAATATCGTAGCTTTTAAAATATTCTTCGGTTTTCATGTTCATGTATTCGGTGATGGTGATGTTCATATCGTCGGTTGCGGATTTGTTAATCCAGCCACCCGCTTTATCCCGATGTCCGCCGCCTGAGCCGACATCTCTTGTAATATATTCTATGTAATCGCTTGCCATAACCTCCCTTGAACAGCTTCTGACGGATATTTTCGCGCCGCCGTCCCGTATACTGTACACCACGCAGATGTCAACAATGTCAACCTGAAGCGCAATATCGCTGATAAAGCCTAAAATATTCGGGTCGCAGGATTCGGCTCTGAACAGGGCGTAGCGGTTATGGAAGCAGTTGCGGTTGCGCAGAAGCGCGACACCCGCTATTTCAAGCTCGTCAAGGGTAAGATTGCACAGGCTTAAACGTCTTACAATCCCTCTGTCGCAGTACATTTGCAATTCATCGCGCATATCCTTGTCAAGCGGGTGGTTGATTTCCGAAAAGTTGTTCGTATCGGTCAGAAGCCCGTAATACAAGGACGCGGGAACATCCTTATCCAAAGAGAAATCAAAATCCACATCGGTTAATAAATCCCAGACTAAAGTCGCACAGCTTCCGAGCTGGGACTGGATTACAACTATATCCGATTCACCGCCGTTAGCTGTTTGGCGGTGGTGGTCAATGACGGCGACAGTTTCCGCTTCAATTCTTGTGACGTTGCCCTCCCCGTACTGGCAGTCCACGCAAATGAGCAATTGCGGCTTCGGGAAATCCTCAGCGTCGGAGGATTTCACATGTTCAACGGGAATATTAAGCCATTCAATCATCAGCTGTACATTGCGCTTTTTGATTTGCTCAAGCCCCGAATAAATAATTTTAACATTTTTGCCGTTCCTTTGCAGATACGAATATATGCCGAACGCAGAGGAAATAGTGTCGGGGTCAGGGTGGTCGTGGCATTGAATGACGATATTGTCGTACTTTAAAAACTCCGATAATGTAAACATACTGCACCCTCGCTTTTTTATTTTTGCTTTAATAAAATTATAAGATAAATACGGGATTTTGTCAATAAAAAAGTTTAATACTAAAGAAAAAAACGAGAGTAATGCATTGCAATGTTCTCGTTTTTAAAGTTTGACAAAATTTTACAAAAAAGACCGCCATCCAGCTAAAGAGTCGGTCATTTTTCACTCTTAACAGCTAACCGCTTATTCCACGGTACAGCCTTTATCATTTCCATTATATATCATAAATCTTTGTTTGTCAAGCAGTTTTTTATAAATTTATGAAACGTAGGGGACGATACCTCTACTCAGCGAAAATTTCTTTCACATTGATTTGAAAACCCTCAAGCACGGAAGAAAAAATTACATCTTCTTCCAAATATTTTAAAACTGTGTATTTTTCATCTTTTAATAAAGCTACTTCAATACCGTTAGCTTCAATATCAACAATCCAGTATTCACGAACGCCCGCGTTCTGATACTTTTGGAACTTGATGAACCGGTCATGTTTACTGCTGGACGGCGAAACGATTTCGACCACCAAGTCAGGCGCGCCGTTGCAGCCTTTATCATCGATTTTGGTTTTATCGCAAATCACCAACAAATCCGGTTGTACGACATTATCGTCTTTGTCGCCCTTTGCGTTTAAGCGGACGTCAAAAGGCGCGTGAAATACTTTACAGGGTTTACCGTGAAGGAAATTAGCGAACTGCCTGTGCAGTTCTCCGCTTATTCCCTGATGAACAGGGGATGGCGCAGATATTGCGTAAGGTACGCCGTCTAAAAGTTCAAAGCGCTCACCCTCTTTTAATTCCCAGCTTGCGTAATCTTTATAGGTGTAATGAGGCTGCGCAGATTGTTGTTTTAATGCTTCCATAATATACCCCTTAATATTTTATTTAGTATAACATAAAAAAATCTATTCGTCAATTGTTTTAATCCGTCTGCCGGACTAAAAGCACCGCGCACTCCGCATGCCTTGTCCGCGGGAATAAATCAACACCGCCAACTTTTACGGTTCTATATCCAAATGCGCTTAAAATGCCGCAATCCCTTGCCGCCGTTGCGGGATTGCATGAAACCATGATAATCCTTTCGGGCGATAACTCCGCTGCGCTTTCAAGAACCGAAACATCACAGCCTCTTCGTGCGGGGTCGAGAATAATTACGTCAGGGTTTTTATCAAATTCTTTGCATACTTTTGCGTTCCCGCAGATGAAATCAGTGTTATTGAAACCGTTTAAAAATGCGTTTTCTCGTGCGTTCGTAACCGCACTTTCGATTGCTTCCACTCCTGTTACATGCTTTGCGGTTTTCGCCATGGATAAGCCGATTGTGCCGATTCCGCAGTATAAATCTAAAATCACTTTTCCGTCAGGCTCGGCGAAATCCCGAATCATACCGTACAGCTTTTCGGCGGCGGGGGTGTTGACCTGATAAAACGAACGGGGTGAGATTTTAACATTAATACCGCACATCGTATCGGTAATATCCTGTTCCTCCGACGGCGGGAAATTCACGCAAATATCGTCGCTGTAATGCCCTTTTCTAATAATAATATTCTGTAAACCGGCAGGAACGGTTTTAATAATTTCATCTGCGATTTCTTTGAAAACCGCAGGGTATAATTTACAATGTCTGTGAGGGATAATTTCATGGCTTTTCGGTGCGTAAAAGCCGTAAATCATGCGTCCGGAATTATCTCTGCCGACAGGAAACTGCACTTTATTGCGGTAATATTCTGTATGTTCGCTTGGAATAAGCGGCAGAAATTCCGGCGAAAAACTGTTTTGAGCAGATAGATTGATAAGAGCAGACCCTCTGCTGATACGCATAAAAGCGTCACGGATAAACATTTCTTTTGCGCGGAGCTCTGCTTCATAAGAAATATGGCGGAAATCACAGCCGCCGCATTTTGTAAAATTTTCGCAGTCGTTAGGAATTCTGTCGGCAGATGAAGTTAAAATATTTTCAAGTTTCCCGTAAATCATTGATTTGGTTTCTTTGCATACAGACAGTTCGATTTCGTCGCCGACCGACGTAAAGGGTACAAAAATTACCTTGCCGCCGGCGGTTCTGCCGACACCTGAACCGTCGTTGCTCAAAGTGGTAACGGTTGTTTTTAATAAAATTTTATTCATATAAATCGTTACTCCGCTGTTATAATTCCGTTGATACTTTCTTTGCTCAGCATATCATAAAATTCAAGCAAAGTCAATTATTCTGCGATTTTTCAATAAACTTGATAATAAAAGCTTGCTTTTTATTAAACATGCTGTTACAATAAATATAGTTGATTTTAAACGTATTACTTCTGTATTTAATAATAGTTAAGAAATATCTATTGTTCAGAAAAAGAAAGATTATAACTTGAAATGATAATTTCACTTGAAAAAATAACAAAGGTTTATAACGGCGTTACCGTGCTTGATAACACCGGATTGATTATTGAGAACAATGACCGTATCGGGTTAACCGGGATTAACGGCTGCGGGAAATCTACACTTCTGCGAATTATTACTGGCTTAGAAAACCCTGAAAACACACCGCCACCGAATGAAGCAAAAATTTATAAGAATAAAGACGCCGCAATCGGTTATTTAGCGCAGAATTCAGGGGTTGACGGGAGCGGCGGTAATACGGTTTATCAAGAAATCAGAAGCGTGTTCGCAAGCTTAGACAAAGCGGCGGGAAGGCTGAAAGAAATCGAAACCGGAATGGACGAAAGCCACGCTGAGGAATATTCAAGCCTGACCGCGTTTTACGAAGCAAATGACGGGTATCTGATTGACGTGAAAATCAATAAAGTTTTGAACGGTATGAACTTCGCGCCCGACATGGTTGAAAGACCTGTTTCCGCTTTAAGCGGCGGGGAAAAAACGCGGCTTGCTTTAGCGAAATTACTGCTTGAAAACCCTGCGCTTCTTATTCTTGACGAGCCGACCAACCACCTTGATTTCAATACGGTGATGTGGTTGGAGGATTATCTGAAAGAGTATAAGGGTGCACTGTTAATCGTTTCGCATGACCGTTATTTTCTTGATAAGCTTTGTACTTCCGTATGTGAAATTGAACGCGGCAGGTTAAGGCGTTTTAAAGGGAATTACTCCGCGTTTACGAAGCAGAAACAAGAGCTTACCGAGCGCGGACTGAAAGAATATAAAGCACAGCAGAATGAAATCGCAAAGCTTGAGGATTATGTTGCGCGGAATCTTGTCCGAGCGTCAACTTCAAACATGGCGAAAAGCAGGGTCAAGAGGCTTGAAGCGATGGATATAATTGAAAAGCCGGTCATGTACGAAAAACCCGCTAAAATCAAATTCACGTATAAAATTACACCGCCGCTTGATATACTTAAAATTAAAGAAATTGACATTTCTGCGGGAACGGGAGAAAGCAGGAAAACTATTATTGATTCGCTTTCTTTAGAGATTCGGCGGGGTGATAAAATCGGGATTACCGGTGTCAACGGGAGCGGAAAATCAACGTTTCTGAAAGTGATTCAAGGGATTCTGCCCGCGCAAAAGGGTGAAATAAGGTGGGCGGAGAATGTAAAAATTTCATACTTTGACCAATCGAATGAGCGGCTCAGCAGAAACGATACAGTCATCAACGCCGTTCACAGCAGATTCCGCAGAATGAATGAGGCTGAAATACGGACTTTACTCGGAAGCGTGCGGCTGACGGGCGAAAATGTTTTTAAAAAAGTCGGGGCGCTTTCGGGGGGCGAAAGAGCCAAACTATATTTCGCGCTGATGATGCTTGAAAGCGGGAATGTGCTGATTTTGGACGAACCCACGAACCATCTTGACATATCCGCACGCGAAGGAATTGAAACCGCGCTTTCAGCGTTTGACGGGACAGTAATTTTCGTTTCACACGACCGGTATTTGCTGAATAAACTTTCTGCACGGATTTTAGAATTTACGGGCGAAAACCATGTACGGCTTTATGAAGGCGGGTATGAAGAATTCATGGACTTTAAACGCAAAGAAATATCTTCCAAGCCTGTAATACCCGTACCGAAAAAGGAGAAACCGGACAAGCCTTATTACCGGACGAAGCAAAAACGCGCCGAAGAGGTTAAAAAGCTTCAGCGCATTAAGGCATTAGAAGCAGAAATAGAAAGGCATGAAACCGAAATTTCAAGCCTTGAAGCGGAGATATGCTCTCCGGAAGTCTGCGCCGATTATGTTTTATTGAAAGAAAAATGTGATTTGTTAGAAGCGGTGAAATTAAACTTAAACAAGATTACGGACGAATGGCTCGTGTTAAATAACGAGTAACATTTCTTTTTATAAATAATTCTCCGTTTCAAATAACGACAGTTGTCCTGTTTCAGATTTAAACTGATACATGTACGCAAATACTTCATCGGTTTTATACAGTATGCCGTGTTGACGGCATGTCGTGTTAAAAATGCTCATCAGCCGCGCATCATTCGGACTGCGGCACTCGTAGCTGTTACCGAAGGTTTGTATATATTTTTGTTTCAACCCGGGAAAATGTTCGTCTAATTTCCGGTAAAAATAATCCCGGCTGCCTTCACGCATGGTTGTGCCGAATCCGAAGCAAATAATCCCGCGCACTTTCGCACGGATACAATAATTTAAAATTCCGCGCAGATTTTCTTCGTTGTCGTTGATAAAAGGCAGAATCGGGCTGAGCCAAACCACGGTTGGGATTCCTTCATCACGCAGGACTTCAAGCACTTTTACCCGCTCGGCAGTCGTTGAAACATTCGGCTCAATGATACGGCATAATTCTTCATTAAAAGTAGTCAGCGTCATTTGCACCACGCATTTTGTTTTGGCGTTAATAGCTTTCAGAATATCCAAATCCCGCAGAATCCTTGCCGATTTCGTTTGAACCGCCGCGCCGAATTGATGTTTTTCAATGATTTCAAGGCACTGCCGTGTCAGCTGAAATTCTTCTTCTAAGTGAATGTACGGGTCGCACATCGCGCCTGTTCCAATCATGCAGGGTGAACGCTTCCGCAGAAGCTGCCCCTCTAAAATAACAGCGGCGTTCCGCTTAACCTCAATATTTTCAAAATCGTGCTTCATCTGATAACATACGCTTCTGCTGTCGCAGTAAATACAGCCGTGCGTACAGCCGCGGTAAAGATTCATGCCATTTTTGGGTGAAAGAATCGTTTTATAATCAGCGTAATGGTATCTGTGTTCTTGCGGGTTTTTTTGTTCCTGTTCCTGTTCGTGTTCCGGATTCTCGTTCCAATCCTCAGTGTTTAATTTTTTTTGCAATTCTTTTAGCCTTAACTGCCTTTTTTTATAGTCAGGCAAAACCTTTCCTACAATCGCCCAAAACCGTTTGGAATGGTTCATTTCCGCAATATGCGACAATTCATGCACAACAACATAATCAACCAAATCTTCATCAGCCATCATCAGCCGCCACGAAAAGTTTAATCGTTTTTTGGAACTGCAGCTTCCCCAACGGGTAACTGCGCCGTTGATTTTAACAGCAATCGGGCAAAAACTATCTCCAAGCATAATATTCATTTTCTTTGCAAAATCAAGAACTTTCTCAGTTAAAACCTGTTTTGCATGCATACGGTAAACCTGAATACAAGCGGATTTAATCTGCTCCGAATTCATGTCCGGCGGCATGTAAAATAACTTTTGATGAACGTCAAACCCTGCTTTAACGCCGCTTTTAGCGGTAATCGGATATTCGTTGCCGAGAACTAAAATACGGGAACTGTAATTTAAAGTAAAATTCTTTTTCCGCTCTGTATGTTCTTTTGAATTGGCAATATTTTTAATAATCCATTCTTCTTTTGAACTGACGAATTTTTCAATTTCAGCTTTCGATGTTTTAAGAGGTGCACGAACATCTGCAATGCCGTCACGGACGTAGATTGCGATTGTTTTTCGTTTGGAACGGGTCAGAGTATATTCAATCACGCGCTGTTCTACCTCCGGTTTGGGTATTTTCAAAATTATCCGATATATTTTATTTTTCATTTGATAATTTTTTCTTGCTCTCTGTTAAAACCGCTTTCTGCTCCGACGTAATTACAGGATATTTCGGATTAATTTCCTGCATGACATGGAGAAGAATATTTGAAATAATAGCGCGTGAGAACCATTTCTTGTCCGCCGGAATCACATACCACGGGTTTTTTTCTGTCGCGGTTGCTCTAATCGCGGATTGATAGGCTTCCTGATAATCGTCCCAAAACCCGCGTTCACGAATGTCCGCGTCAGAAAATTTCCAGTTCTTTTCTTCAAGGTCAATGCGGTTTAAAAACCGCTTACGCTGTTCATTTTTTGATAAATTCAAAAAGAACTTTACGGTAATAATACCGTTTTCCCACAAATAATCTTCAAAGTTTCTGATTTGCTCATAACGTTTTTCAATCGTATCCTTGGTTTTGCACCGTTCGGGAACATTCAGCTTTTCATAAAGCTTATGCACCTTCACGACAAGCACATCTTCATAATAAGAACGGTTGAAAATAGCGATTTTCCCGCGTTCCGGAAGAACCTTTACGGCACGCCACAAGTAATCGTGTGCAAGCTCTTCCGCTGAAGGCTGTTTGAAGCTGTGAACCTCAATTCCCTGCGGGTTTACGCCGCTCATAACATGTTTAATTGCGCTGTCCTTTCCCGCCGCGTCCATTGCCTGAAAAATAATCAGGATACCGGTTTTTCCGTCCGCGTACAATTTGGATTGAAGCTCCGAAATTTCCTTGACGTTTTCTTCCACAATCTTTTTAACATCATCGGAAGAAGAAAAGCAATCGGTATGCTTGGTGTCATGGTCGGCTAAAATAAACTTGTGTTTTCCCGTGACCTTGTCGGTGACTTTGTACTTATTGATATTCATCGTATAAACCTCCAAATATTTTTTTCTACTGTTAGAACTTGTATTCAATAATCGAAATGTTCAGATTTTAGGCGAATTTTGTACCAATTAAGGCGAATTTTCGCGAAAATTTAACGAAAAGTGGTGTAAAATGCGACAAAATATGAGCGTTGAGCGTTATTGAATACACGTTCTTAGGTGTAGGAGTAATAAATTCAATTTAAAATAATTTTAGAGAGGTGTTTTTTATGTTTTCAAATGAGCATATTCAAAAAATGAATCATTCGTTATATCCGTTGTCTTCAAAATATGACCCGCAGTGGATTATTGACAATCAAATGGGTTCGCATTGTTTATGGTTGACTGAAGCACTTGTGAAAGGCGTGGATTTAAAGCCGGATATGCGCGTATTGGATTTAGGCTGCGGGAAAGCGTTAAGCTCGGTTTTTTTAGCGAAAGAGTTCAATGTTCAGGTTTGGGCGTATGATTTATGGGTCAGCGCGAACGAAAACCATCGTCGGATTATAGAAGCGGGAGCGGAAAAATCAGTGTTTCCGCTTAAAGGAAACGCTCTTGAAATGCCGTTCGCAGATGAATTTTTTGACGCCGTAATCAGCATAAATTCTATCTGGTCTTACGGAACAGGCGAAGATTTCGTTGATAAGCATTTAGCTCGTGTTGTAAAACCCGGCGGGCAAATCGGTGTTGTCATCCCCGGCATGTTTAATGAACTCTCCGAACCGCCCGAATACTTAAAACCGTATTGGCATACCGACTTTGATTCATATCATTCGCCGGCGTGGTGGCGCGGTTTATGGGAAAAAGCAACATCAATCAATGTTGACATGATTGACGCTTTTGAAAATAAAGAGGGGGTCAAGATTTGGCGTGATTTTACGCAGATGCTTAAACCGGATGAAAGCGAAGATATAATGAATATTGACAACGGAAGAAATATTACTTTTCTTCGTTTATTAGCAAGAAAAAATAAAAAGGAACAAAATAATGACTAACCGAACTGTAACCGAAAACATCATACGCCGCCGCATGCACGGATTATACCTATCACGTAAATGTGATGATTTGGAAACCCTTGCGCATGAACTGCTCGGCTTGCACTGCTGGTTTCACCGCAACGTGCCGTTCTCCGCATTAATCCGCGGTACGAATATTCACGGCTGGAAAACCAAGCTGACGAAAACATGGCTTTACCGCGGAACACTTCACGGGGTCATGTTCGAGGATTTACCGGAACTGCTCGCTCTCTCAGCGGGTGAATCAAAAGACGGTTATTTTTCATGGCTTGCCGGTGCTTACGGCGCGGAAACAATCCGCAATATTGCAGATGAAGTTATCCGGCTCATGGAAGACGGCGTTTATTCAAGAACAGAATTCCGCAGAATCTTCGCGGAAAGTTATGAACCTGAAACCATTGATAATATATTCTCGTCGTGGGGCGGTATATTTGTATACTTGGCGCGGCGCGGCAAAGTCGCGTTCAGGGATATGACAAGCCGGAATTTCGACCTCATCAGCGCGGAACCGTTTCAAAGCTTTGATGAAGTTCTCCCCGCATTGCTCCGCAGATACTTTTCCGTATACGGACCGGCGACATTGGCGGACGCGGCGTGGTTTTTCGGAATCAGTAAGGAAGACGCAAAGAAACTGCCGGAATTGCCGCTTGATGATTTACAACGCCTTGAAAACGGCAAGAAAATCTATTATTACAGCGATGATGATAACGAAATGAGCGATATTCCCGAATTGACTTTACTTTCCGGTTTCGACCCGATTACCGCGTCATATACCGTTGACGACCGTTTATGTCTGCCGCAGGAATATAAAAACAAGGTTGTTTTAAAATCCGGGATTTGCCTGCCGTCAATCGCTGTCAACGGGCAGGTTGCCGGAGTATGGAACATTAAAAATAATAAACCCGTTGTTGAATTTTTTACTGCACAGCAGAAACGGCTTGAATCTGAAGCGGTTGAGCGTGTAGAATCGCTCATTTGGCAAATAAAAGGTTAAAAATTATATAGTTAATTATTACTATAATTCACTTTATCAGCGTATTCAAATACGCTGTTTCTTTTACTACATCAAACCGCGGGAAAATAATTTCACCCCGTTTGACTGTAACATCTTGCGGTAAAACACCCCATAACCCTGCGTTTTTATAAGCGTTGAACAAATATTCACGGTCTGCGCAAAACCCGATTTGCTCCCAAACCTTCGGCATTGTCGCGGGCATAAACGCCGATAAAAGCACTGAGCTTATCCGAATCGCTTCAAGCAGATTATAAAGCACGCACGCTAAACGCGGTTTGTCGGCTTCATCTTTGGCTAAAATCCATGGTGCGGTTTCGTCAATATATTTATTAGCGCGGGAAATGACCTTGAAAATTTCGGTAAGCGCAAGTCCTAACTGCGGCTCATCAATCAGCGAGTCAACCTTTGCTTTTAAGCCGGTTGCAAGGGTAATCAAGCCGCTGTCCTGTTCATTATTCTGCAGTTTTTCTTCCGGCAGAGTTGAATCAAAATATTTTTCAACCATTGCCACCGTGCGGGAAACTAAATTCCCTAAGTCATTGGCTAAATCGGTGTTTATGCGGTTAAGCATAAGCTCGTTTGAATAATCCATATCCCCGCTGAAAGGCATATCACGCAGAATTTGATACCGGAGCGCGTCAACGCCGTAGCGTTCGCCGAGTATAAACGGGTCAACCACATTGCCGGTGCTTTTGCCCATCTTGCTTCCGCCGAGATTGATATAGCCGTGTGAATAAAGCTTGTTCGGAAGCGGTAAATCAAGTGCTGAAAGAATTGCAATCCAAATAATTGAATGGAAACGCACAATATCTTTTGCGGTCATGTGTAAATCCGCCGCCCAATAACGCATATCATCATGCTCGTCATTTTCGTAACCGAGCAGGGTTATATAGTTAGAAAGCGCGTCAAGCCAAACATAAACCACATGCTCTTCATCAAAAGGTACAGGAATTCCCCATTTAAAAGTCGTCCTTGATACGCATAAATCCTCCAAGCCCGGTTTGATGAAATTATTCACCATTTCATTTACACGCGCCTGCGGCTGTAAATAATCGGTTTCGGTCAGCAATTTTTCGATTTTTTCGGCGAAAGGCTGCATTTTCATAAAATAAGCTTCTTCTTTCGCGTCAATCACGTCCCGTCCGCACTCGGGGCATTTGCCGTCTTTAAGCTGGCTTTGCGTCCAGAAGCTTTCGTCGGGAACACAGTATTTCCCTGAATATTCGCCCTTATAAATATAACCTTTGTCATAAATGGTCTTGAAAATCTTCTGAACCGCGCTTTTATGCGCCTTGTTGGTAGTTCTGATGAAGCGGTTATAGCTGATATTCATATATTCCCACAGCTTTTTGAATTTCGCGGCGATTTCATCTACATAAACCTGCGGGTCTAAACCCGCTTTTTTGGCGTTTTCCTCAATTTTCATGCCGTGCTCGTCGGTTCCGGTGGAAAACATCACGTCAAACCCCTGCATACGCTTGTAACGCGCAATTGCGTCGCACGCGGAAGTCGTATAACAATGCCCGATGTGCGGATTACCCGACGGGTAATAAATTGGTGTGGTGATGTAAAAGGTTTTGTTTGCCATGCCCTAATCCTTTCGTGCTTTCTCTGTGTTTCCCCCGCCGCAGGCGGGGAAACAAGAAAATATTTTTATTTATTGCTCCCCCAATTAAACCTTGCCATTTTCACTTGTTTTATTACCGCCATACTGCGTTAATTTTTCCTTAAATATCAACGGATATTCGCGTCAAAATTGCC